>Ga0307508_10000957_pt1 | contig 33594 bp, 41 predicted proteins | sample 9_EM_MG_FD_203089 | JGI IMG/M metagenome (GOLD analysis project Ga0307508, IMG submission 203089) | Populus trichocarpa ectomycorrhiza microbial communities from riparian zone in the Pacific Northwest, United States - 9_EM | ecosystem: Host-associated > Plants > Roots > Unclassified | place...
TTTTCACGCGAGGTGGTCCCTTTCCCTCTCTCTATCTTTCTCTCTTTTCTCTCTCTAGGGCGCTGGGCCTGTGCTCCAGCCGCTGTCTTCGCTCTTCTCGGCGGTAGTTTCGATGCTTCTCACGTGCGCTCCTTCGCATCGCTCTTGCGCGGGAGGTGGGGGGCAGAGTAGGTGGCTCGTCGCTCGTCTTGCGGGATGCCACAACACGAAAAGGAAAAAAAGTGTTGCTACCAGTTGAGGGGTAGCAAGAAGCAGGTCCATTCTAGAGAGGCGAGTGCCGGACACTATATACGAGTGTCCGTGCGCTGCCTGTGACTGTCTACTGTGACTGTCCTATGTAGCCCTATGTCACACTCCCGTAGCACTGTCCGTGTCAGCCGAACTCTAGACACCCCGCTGGGTGTAGCGTCCGCAGCGCCCGCAGCGGCCGGAATCCTCCTCCTACACCAGCACGAAGGACACCATGCCTCTCCCGATTCCCCGTGCCAGCTACGACCCCGGAACCTCACCGAGCCGGCCAAAGCCTTGACGCAGCGCGGCTGCGAGTACGACTCAATATGACACCACAAGTAAGAGTACGCACCGGCCTACTCTGAGGGCCCAGTCATACCGACGGACTACAGGTACGATCTGAGGGACGACCTCTGATCCGGTGACTGGGGGGGCTGCAGGGGAGGAGGACTGCAGTCCGTGACGCTGAAGGGAACTCAGTGTTGAAAGAAGTCCTCGGACACAAGGAAAAGAAGGGCTACCTAGATAGAAGAAATTACCGCTTCGGGACAAAGCTAAGAGGGAGGGGAGGTAGTGTTACACTTGAGGATGCGGCGGAAGGAGACCCATGGAGAGGAGACCCAAGGAGAGGGGAGCGGAAGGCGGAAGGACTTTACTCCGGTCCTACCCGCTTGGAAGCGAACCTCGGGTTCAGAGAGTCTAGACGGGAGATAAGAAACGGAGAAAAGGTTATGGCCATAAGACGGACTTAGGACCTTAGCTCCGGGAGATGAGGGGAAACTGCGTAAAAGCGGGAAACTTTACTCCGGTTACCCCACCGGAAACGCAGGAGAAACCCACCTCCCTTATCAACACCCTGGCCAGGACCAATGAACCCTCCCCGTGGCTCAGAGGGCCTCGGGGGAACCTAGGGCCGAATCACCAGGTCTCACCCCGATACCTCAGAATAAAAACAGTAGGAAGTCCTCCCAACGAGAAAGAATCCTGAGGCACGAACATCACCAACACTACCCCCGAAACCACACACAAGATCTAAGATTATTCCGTTGTGAATTATCGAAAGTAGCCTGATTACCTTTGATTCTCTACCCACTCCGGTTCTACTATAACCACAGTGTCACACGATACCCCTGACGAACAAACACAGATGAATGTTACAACTGCGGGAGGAAAGGGCACACAACGAGGGAATGCCCCCAACCCAAGAAACGATGAATTCCATGGAGAAAGCCGTACCGGGCAGCGGAAGCCACGTACGAGGAAGAACCCGTGGAGAAGGAAGCAGGGGAAGCAACCGAACTGGCGGAAAACGACGGCCCTCGGGAATAGGCCTAAGCAACAGCCACCCGAGGGAGAAACCCGTTGCAGAACCAGGCCCACCCTACAGAATCCGAACAACCAGGTACGACCGCGAAGAGAAAATCATGATCAAAGTACGCATCATAGGAACCGATGGAAACAAACACCACACCATTGCCCTGGTAGACAGCGGGGCATCCAAGAACTTCATCGACAAAGCCTACGCCGAAGCAAGCAGAATCCCAATGCAGCAGAAAGCGACACCAAGACGGGTCCTGACCGTGGACGGAAGTGAAGTCAACGGCGGGCCGGTAACCCACGAAACCCAAGTCCACCTAAAAATCAATCATCGCAAGGAAGACGTCCGGCTACACTGCATTACAATCGGAAACGCACCGGTCATTCTAGAACTCCCATGGCTCAAGCTCCATGACCCAGTAATAGGATGGAAGATCCAGAGTGTGAAATTCCACTCTGACCACTGCGCCGAAAAATGCTTATTCAGCTCACCCAGAGCTAGCACGGTCCCAGAAGAAAAGGCCATGGAGCAATACCACAAGAAAACACCAGAAAATTGGGGAATCAGCGAAATAGACCCATGGGAAGTATGCCAGGCTGTAATCGACAAAAGTAAGGAGACCTCCAATGACAGCAACAACCCAATTCCACCGGAATTCCATGAATTCCTCGAGGTGTTCACCGAGAAAGAACCCACGGCACCTCCGCCCCATCACACCCAGGACCACCATATCCCACTAGAGGAAGGAAAGACGCCCCCATACGAGCCCCTGCGACCGCTGAATCAAGAAAAAATGAGGGCTCTCAGGGAATACTTGGAAACCAACGAAAAACGGGGATGGATCCGTGCATCCACATCCCCAGCGGGGGCACCAATACATTTCGTCAAGAAAAAGGACGGAGGACTACACTTGTGTGTAGACTACCGGCAGTTGAACGAAATCACAAATAAGGATCGAACACTGCTGCCACTAATCGGAGAATCGCTCTACCAACTGTCCAGCGCCACCATCTACACCAAACTCGACATCCGGGATGCCAATTACAACCTCAGGATTAAGGCCGGAGATGAATGGAAGATAGTGTTCTGCACCTGATACGGCCTATACGAATACGGTGTGATGCTATTCGGATTGACCAACGTACCAGCCTCGTTCCAGCAATGGATGAACGAGATCCTTAGCAACTATCTGGACCTCTTCTGTGTGGCCTATCTAGATGACATTCTGGTTTTTTCACTGGACGAAGAAACATACCGGGAACATGTCAGGGCCATACTCACACTAGTACGAGACACCAGACTAACGCTAAAAGCATCCAAATACGAATTCCACACAACAGAAACGGAATACCTAGGATACGTCTTATCACCACAGGGACTAAGGATGGATGAAGAAAAAATCCGGACAATCAAGGACTGGAAGGAACCAACGAACGTCAAAGGAATACAGAGTTTCTTGGGCTTTGCCAACTTCTCCCGACGGTTTATTAAGGACTATAGCAAGATCACAACGCCTCTATCTGCCCTGACGAGGAAGGAAAAGGTGTGGGAATGGGGCGATAAGCAGCAGGAGGCATTTGAGATGCTCAAAGAAGCAATAACCACGGAACCAATACTGCAGTACTTCGATCCGGAATGATCCGTGACCATCGAAACGGATGCATCAGACAATGCCATCAATCTGCTCACAACCTGAGGAAAAAGGAATCCTACACCCTGTAGCATACTACTCAAGGAAACTCAAAGACCCGGAGCGCAACTACGATATCCACTACAAGGAACTATTGGCAATCGTGGACGCACTATGAAAATGGGATACGTACTGCAAAACAACGGGACCAAAAATCACAATTCTCACCGACCACAAAAACCTCGAATCTTGTAAGACGAAGAAAGACCTGAACCTCCAACAAGCCCGGTACAGCGAACGGCTGGCCAACTATGATTTCGTGATCAAATACCAGCCCGGAAAATTGGCTGGCAAACCAGACATACTCTCGAGAGAGTCAGGAGACTCTCCCGAGAAAGGGGATATGAAGCACCATCAGAATCACGGCCGAATCTTGTTGTCCGAGGAATCATTCGAGGCATTCCAGGCCAATACAACCGAAACCATCAACCTCGAAAAAGACAAGGAACTCCTGAACGAAATTTGAACACGAAGTGTCGCAGATAAAGAAATCCAGGAAATCCTGAGGAAAAAGGCGAGCGGGATGGCCCGCGATGGGAAAATCGCACTAGGACAATGCGAGAAAACCAAGAGGCTGCTAATAAACGATGGCCTTGTATGGATCCCTGACGACAATGAGCTACAACTCCGCATATTAAGAGACCACCATGACGCGCAAGCCGCGGGACACCTGGGCCGAGCAAGGAACCTGGAACTCGTTAGCCGGAATTTCTACTGGCCACAACAACGAAGATACGTCCACCAATACGTCAACCACCACGACATGTCGGCGAATCAAGCCAGTTAGACAGGTGCCATTCGGACTCTTGAAGACCATTGAACCTCCAGACAGGCCATGGAACTCCATATCAATGGACTTCATCACAGGACTACCGGCGAGCAATATGAAGGACACCCTATGGGTAATCATTGACCGAATGTCCAAAATAGGACACTTTGTAGCCTGCGAAGGGACGATGGACCCAACAGAACTGGCAGACTGCTTTGTAAAACATGTTGTATGACCCCATGGCCTCACCGCAGACATCATCTCGGACAGAGGATCACTGTTTACTTCGGGATTCTGGGAACGTGTCACCAAGGCACTAGGCATATCACGAAAACTCAGCCCAGCGTTCCATGCCCAGACCAATGGACAAACGGAATGAGTCAATGCAACACTGGAACAATATCTGCATGCATACTGCAACTACCAGCAAAACGACTGGGAGAAGCTCCTACCAATCGCCGAATTCTGCTACAACAACACACAAGCTGAAAGTACGAAGGTAACCCCAATTTTCGCCAATTATGGATTCCACCCCCGTTTTATGTCGGACCTCGGCACTCAAGACGAAGAATTACTGGAAGTTTCAGAATATGCCACGGCACTGCGAAACCTGCATGAAGAACTTAGAGCAGAAATAGCCGATGCGCAAATGGCTCAAACAGAACAGGCCAACAAAACACAACACCCGGACCCGGACTTGAAGCCCGGCGACTAAGTCTGGCTCCGGCAGAAAAATATACGGACCACGCGGCCCTTGAACAAGCTGGACCACAAGCAGATCGGCCCCTACACTGTCCTCGAGAAAATAGGCTCATGTGCCTTTAGGTTGGACCTGCCACCCACTGTGGAAATCCACCCAGTCGTCCACATCAGCCTCCTCGAACCCACAGCTAGCACCGAACCCATTCCCGGACACCTACAACCACCTCCACCTCCAGTCATCATTCAAGAACAGCAGGAGTGGGAAGTAGAGAAAATCGGCGACTCCCGCTGCCAGAGAAACCAGATCCAGTATCGAGTCAAGTGGACCAGCTTCCATGACCCTGACCATACCTTTAACCCAGCCCGCAACTTACAGAACTCACCCGACCTCGTCTGTCAGTTCCATGAGGAAGACCCCGAAAAACCCGCACCCCAGCTCTAAGAAACACCGATATGTCCACCACCGCCACTGTCGATACCAACGAAGGCTGGACCTTCGCCAGTACCAAACAAGAAAACGACGAATTCCCAACTACAACCAACACCATCGACGAATGAGGCACTGCCGTTCGAGCCACGACTACCGATGGATGGGATGCCCCATCAACAGCCCCCTCACCCCCACTGTCCGCTGTAGGACAACCCCGGACCAACGACCACGCATCCCTCCACTGGATGGCCTGCTACGACGACGACTACAACACGCACCACCAGATGAAGGACTACAACTACTACCCGCAGCGAAGCATAGGCCGCCGCCGCCGTTGCCGCAACGACCAGATGTGCGACTGCCCAATGCCCCATCCCGATGAACTCACCGAGGTAATCCGTGAACCGCACCTCAACCCTATCAAAGCTTGCATGGACTGGCATCGAGGAAAACGGGTCTGCCCCAAATGCCGGTTCCTTGTGAACATGGAGAACCACCACCTTCGCTGCAGCGCTGCACAACGGCGCACCCCCCTGGCCGACATCACACCCCTGCAGGAAGACCAGAAGGACGCCGCGACCGAACTCACCGCTGACTGTACCGCGGCTGAAACAATAACCGCCGCACTACAGGACTCGCAACTCACACTCCTAGGTGAGATCGTCACCATGATACATCAGACAACCACACGGGATGCACGCCACCACCATGTGGTGCACTGTATGCTCACCCAGCGTACGAATGAATTTCACGACGCAGACCAACAGCAACTCCAGCGGGTGACCAACACCCTGGAAATCATCATCGCCGAACAACAACGAAGAAACGAACGAATCCAAGCCCGGCAGCAGCCGAGCCAGCCCATCTGCATCTACCGCACCCCCATCTGCCGCCGCGCCACGCCTACCCGACATAACCTCGCCGGAGCTTTGGTCTGGACAGGGGACGTACTGTCACAAATCTCGCGTGACAGGCTCGTAGTCGCTGCAACCAGGGCCGCCCTCACCCTTGTCGCCCTGTGGCTCATTCCCGTTTCCGCCGCCACAGCTGCGGTTATCCGCCGCGCTTAAGCGCCTCACCCGGATCCCCACGATATCACTCCGGTAGCGATATCCTTCGGAGCCTCAACCTGACTGCCGGTCAGTCCAGATCTTCTCCTTTGTCGCCGCTATGTTGCTTGCACGTCCGTCTCTGGTCATCGTTACGTATGTTGTTTCCTGTTGATTATGTCCGTGTGTCTTTTCTCTCTGTTACCCGTTACTGCTTGCGCGTCCTTCTCCTGTCTACTTACGTATGTTGTCTCTCTTTGATTATGCTTGCGTGTTCTTCTTTACTGCTTGCGTGTCCCTTCTCCTGTTGCCGCGAGTAGAGTGTTGGGCACGCGGCGGCCGAGTGTGTGACACTAGGGTTGTATTGGAACCGGAGTGTGGAGAGAATCAATGGTAATCAGGCTACTCTTGATAATTCACAGTGGAATAATCTTAGATCTTGTGTGTGGGTTCGGTGGTAGTGTTGCTGAGGGTGTTCGTCCTGATTTCTCTTTCGGTCGAGGCGAGAAATCCTCTCTTTTTATCCGAGTGTAGCCGGCGTGACAAGTGGTGACTCAGACTTGGATTCCCGCGAGGTGAGGGGCTCCGTGGGTGATTCATTGGTCATGGCCAGGGTGTAGATAAGGGAGATGAGCTCTCATGCAGCAGAGTGGGGTACCAGCTCCAGACATCCGTACGTGGCCTCTCCCCGCCGGGAGCTCGACTCTCGTACGTGGCCTCCCCCTGCAAGGAGCCCGACCTATGTCCACCTATTTCCGCTCGTTTGCACTTGACCCCTCATCCCCGGAGTTTACTCCCTACGACCGTCTTCTCGGCCATAAGCTAACTCTGGTTCCCTATCTCCCGCCTAGACTCTCTGAATCCTTCCGTCATCCAATAGCTACGTACTTCTCTAGCTAGCTACGTACTCCTTAGATAATCTTAAGTGACAACTTGTGTCCGGGCAACTCAGATGTGACACTACATCCCCCTTCCTTAGCCTCGTCCCGAGCGCTAACACTTCTTTCTCTATCTAGGTAGCTCGTCTCTTTTCTGAATAAATTTCAGCTGGGCATGATGCTCGTCCGCTGAATGCAGTCCTCCACCCCTGCATCCCTCCCAATTGTTGGCCAGCCGGTTGGCTCCGGGAGCCTCGGACGATTGGGCCCTCAGAGTAGGCCGATGCGTACTCTTACTTGTGGGGTCATATTGAGTCATATTCGCCGCCGTGCTGCGTCAAGGCTTGGCCGGCCCAGCGAGGTTCCGGGGTCGCAGTTGGCACATGGAATCGGGAGAGGCATGGTGTCCTTTGTGCTAGTAACCCGTATACCCGGCAGTGACCGCACCCACATCCTTCCCGGGGGAGACTAGTATGCTGGGGCAGTGACAGCGCTGTCGGGCACTCACTTCACCGCTTGTGTCCCTTCTGCGCTGGTTCTGTCGGTCCGAGTCGGTTGCCAAGAGGTCGATACGTCGGTTCTGAACGGGTTTCCTGACTCTCAATGGTTTCGGTCGTGTTCACTCCTCATCGGGCGCCCAGTTGGCAGCTTTGCTGTGCTTGTGGGATTGGGGCCCAAGAGGCGGGTCTTCCTCCAGGTTGTTCTATCTTTCTGGCTTCGCCGGGCCCTTTTATGGACGTCCTGTCTAGGCGTCGGCGAGTCGATAGTCTCTCGGCGCATTCGGATTCCGTCGATGATACTCACGGAGTTTCTCCAGACCGCCTATCGAAAAGTTGTCAAATGGTTCTTCTGTCCAGTCTTTGCATTCCGGGTAGTCGAGCCATTTGACGAGGTAAAGGATCCTTCTGTTATTTTCCCGGCCACGTCCGACCGAGGACATAACCTCGTCCACATCGTATTCCTCCAACTGCTCGATGTCGTCAGCCTCTCGGAGTACCTTTGAAGGGTCCGGTGGTGCTCGGTGCTTGCTGGTTTGGTAGGGTTCGAGCAGCGAGACGTGGAGGACGTTGTGTTTCTTCCATTTCCGGGGCAGTGTGAGGCAGACGGCCAGCGGGGAAACAATTTTCTCGATCTGGAAGGGACCATGGTTCTTGTGGTCCAGCATCTTCGATGGTCGTCGCGTTTTGATGTTGCAACTACTGAGCATCACCAAGTCTCCTACCTGGTATGATGGTGGTTTCCTTCGCTTTGGATCTGTGCATCGCCGCATTCGCTCCTGCGCTTCCTCCAACCCCTTGCAAGACTCGTTGTGCACGGTTTGCATCCAATGGACGTAGACTCGGTTGGCCGGATTGAGGGGTTCTATCGACGCGGGGTCCATGGCTACCGGGTGGAAGCCATAGTTAGCGTAAAAAGGAGACATACCATTTCCCGCAGTGACTGAGTTGTTGTAGGTGAACACCGCCATTGGCAGTAGTCATACCCAATCGTCTTGCTCCTTGCTGACAAACGCTCGGAGGTAGGCTTCTATCGTTAGGTTGAGCCGCTCCGTCTGTCTGTCGGTTTGTGGGTGGAACGCTGTTGACATCTGGGGCTGTATACCGGAGAGTCGTAGGAATTCTTTCCAGACGTCGGATGTGAATCAGGAGTCTCGGTCTGACACAATGTCAGTGGGGAGGCCGTGGTGTTTCCATACCTGTCTGGCGAATGTGACTGCTAGGTCGGCCGCAGTTTTTTCTCAGAGGGGGATGAAGTGCCCCATCTTCGTGAACCGATCGATGACTACCCAGAGTTGGTCACATCCTTCCGACAGTGGGAGTTCCGTGATGAAGTCCATCGCAATTGACTGCCATGGCGTGTATGGGAGCTCCAGGGGTGAGGACAGGCCATAGGGCTGGTGTCGAGAAGCCTTGTTCTGCTGTCGTTCTGGGCAGCTCCTAACGAAGTCGATGATTCGTTCGTTCATTTTTGGCCTCCCGAAATTCCTTCGGACTAACTCGATCATTTTATCCTGTCCCATGTGCCCGGCCACCTTTGTGTCGTGCTCAGACTCCAATATCTGTTGTACTAGTCCTTCCGGAACCCAGAGCAGGTTCCTTAGATAAAGCAGCCCGTCTACATTCTTCAGATCCTTGTTCTTCCGATCCTTCGGTGCCTGCTCCTCTGGCATCACTTCCTCTTTCCGGGCCCGTTCGTAGGCCGCGTCCTTTTTTCCTTCTTTCCTGACCTTTTCCAGGAATTCTTCGTGCTATTTCCTCGTCGGGATGGAAGCTATTCGCAGGGCTCCGATGACGTAGACGATGCATGACCAGTATTCTCGTATGCTGACTGCGTTCACCCGGTGCTTTTCTTGCAAGATCGTCGTAATCGGCTGTTTTTCTACCCCCCCTTTCTGCACGCGGTACTCCGGACGCCTTGATAGCGCATCTGGCTTCCCGTTCTGCGTTCCTGGTCGGTAATATACTTTGAAGTCGATCCCTGTGAGTTCCTGGTCCCATCTCGCCTGTCGCCTGTTGAACGTTTTTGTTGTTGTGAAGTATTCCAGGTTTTGGTGGTCCGTGAAAACCTGGATCTGATGCATAGCCCCCTCGCAGTATCGTCTCCAGTGTTTGAAGGCGTTGACTATCGCTAGAAGTTCTTTGTCGTGGATTTTGTCGTTGATTTCCGCGGGTTGGAATTTCCTTGAGTGGAATGCCACTGGGTGTAGTCGATTTTCTTCGTCCCTTCGTGAGAGGACTGCTCCTATCGCGAAGTCTCAGGTGTCAGTCTCGATGATAACAGGTCTTTCAGGATCGAAGTGTGCCAGGATTGGGGCCGTGGTGAACCGAGTCTTCAATTCCTTGAAGGCTGATTCTGCCTCCTCGTTCCATGCCCAATTCTTTCCCACTTTCTTTTTTGTTAGCTCGGTCAGGGGTCGAGCTACTCGGGAGTAGTCCCTGATGAACCAGTGGTAAAAGTTGGCGAATCCTAGGAATGACTGAACCTCCGTTATGGATCCCGGTGTTTTCCAGTTCAGGACTGCGTCCACTTTTGCTGACAAAATTCTGATGCCCCCTCATCCGATCATATATCCCAGAAATTCCATTTCCGCTGCCTTCCATACGCATTTCTCGGGGGCCACTGCCAATCCGTTCTGCTGCAATCTCCCCAATACCTTTTTGACCAGCTTGTCGTGGTCATCTTCTTCCGGAGCGTAGATTAGGATGTCGTCCATATATACCAGAATGCCTACGTCTAGCATATCGGATAGGACGTGATTCATCAAGCCCTAGAAGGCCGAGAGTGCGTTGGTGAGACCGAACGGCTTTACCTGGAACTCATAAAGGCCATACCGTGTCCGGAAGGCTGTTTTCCATTCGTCCCCTTCCCGTATCCTGATCAAATTAAACCCGGTTTTTAGGTCCACCTTTGTGAACCAGCGGGCGCCTTGGACTCGGTCCTGTAATTCCTGCATCAGTGGGAGTGGGTATCGGTTCGGGATTGTAATGGCGTTCAGCCCTCTGTAATCCACGCACAGCTGCAGGCCTCGCCCGTTTGGTTTGGGGACAAAAAGGATTGGGGATCCGGCCGGCGAGGTCGACCTTTATATTTTCCCCTTTTTTTCCATTTCTTTTAGCCATTCCCGGAGAGTTCGGAGTTCTTCTTCCGAAAGAGGGTAAATCGGTCCCCAAGCTGCCGTGGCTCCTTCTTTTAACTCTATTTTGGATTCGTACGGCCGATGCTCCGGCAATGCGTCGGCTGCTTCCTTTCCCATTATATCGAGGAATTGCCGGAACTCTTCAGGCACGTTTTCCAGGGGGTTGTCGGAAGCGGCCGATACCTGACTCAGGGTTTGCGCGGTTGGATCCGTGCATACCGACTCGTCCCAGGTGAGAGAAAACTTCGCTGTTTCGTAGCGCGTACATTTCTCTAGGCATGTTGGGGAGTTGAACCTTATTTCTTCCGAGGTCCAGGTTCCTTGTAGTGTGTGGCGCTCAATCCATTTAAACGGGAGGAACAGGTCGATGGCTTCCTCCATTGGTGAGACTTCGAATTGCTCGTTGGAGAAATGGTTTCTGTGTTGCAGACACATGGGTTCTGTATAAAATTGCCCTGCGTTCTCAACTGTTTCTCCCGTGAAATTCTCGATTCTTCGTAGGGTTTTGTGCGTTTTGCACTTAATTCCTAGTTTTTAGACCGTTTGTTAGTTAATGAGGGGTATCGAACATCCGGTATCCAAAAGCGTCCTTATTTGGTGGCGGTTCCCATCCGCGTGGAGTATCATGGAAATTATTGGGCGGGCCTGCCGTTTTGGCCTCGTTGTTTCCATATCATGGTCTTCCCGTTTTCTTTTCGCGGCGCCGCATGTTAGGTTGATAACTCCGCCTGGCGCCAGGGCGGAGTTCTTCAAAAATCCGAGTCCTCTGAGTCGGCCCAGAGTGGTAGGTCCGTGGTCATTGCCTCGACCGCCACTACCTTCTGTTGCTTTGCCGCCTGGGGTTCCTCCGGCTCACTTTCTCTTTTCCGTTTCATTGTTTCCACGGCCGCGACCTTCCATGGTGCCGGTGGTGAGGCCGTTCCCTGTAGTGTCTGAAAGGAGAAGCAGTCGTAAGTCCGGGGTCCTGGACGGCCAAATCGCCCGCAGTCTTCTCGGCTATTTCGGTATTCCTCCGCTTCTTTGCTCGGTACTCCCTTGAGGTCCACTTCTTGTGACGGCCAGGAGCCCCCCTTCGGTGGCCTGGTGCTGCCCCGTTTGGGTTCCGGAGCTCCCTCCTTGGAGCTCAGTCGCCTGTCCTCCCTTTTCCTGGCGTCCCTGGGGTGGTCGTTCCTCGTTGCGTCCTTGTGGGATATTGCCCCGCTTCGGCTTGCTTCCTTGGCCGCGTTGAGGGCCTTTTTCTTTTCTACCTGTAGGCCCACTTGGTGGGTGGCTTGCAGGAATCCTTCGTCGTCCACGAAATCCTCGAGGTAGTGGGCAAAGCGCATGTCAAGTACCGTGTCTGGCATCCCCAAGTCCACTTTTTCTCTTACTGCTTCCCCAGTTGCGTGTGCGAAGTTATTGAGCACTTGGAACTCCGTTAGGTAAGCGCGAATAGATCCCTGGTATTTGAGCTGCCCCAGCTTAAGTTGGGCGTCCGCCGCTTGGCACTCGTTCCGATATTCTGCTCGGATGGCTGCTGAGTAATTGGCCCACGTATCGTTTTCCCGCAGCTCGCGGTATCGCTGGAGGTGCCATACCAAGGCGGTATCCGTCAGGAGAGTTCAGACCCAGGCGATCTTCTGTCGGTCAATCGTTTCCGGGTAGAATCCCAGGTACCTCGTGACCGATTCCCACCACTGGTTGCAAGTGGATGAACTTTTCCTGTCGAATTTTTCGGGGTTCTCCATTTTCAGCCTTGAGGCGTTTATCCGATTCGCTGGTTGTTTGGGTCTTTCGGGGACTCGCGCCGCTACAATCCCTGCTCCCACCAGCCTTGCTATCTTTTCTGGCGTGAGCATGGTGGCAACCTGCGTGCACGTTGGCTCCCTCGTGCCTGGCGGGGGTCTTCACGCAGGAAGGTTTTGTACGTATAAGTCGTTGTGGTCCCTGCTGGGCAGTGGTGAAGGTGAGGGCGAGGGTGAGCCGACCGACTGTTGGGGTCCCTGCGGAGGTCCCATCCCTCCTCCTCCCGTGGTTCCAACTGCTGGCAACAGTGGGAGAGGGGGTAGTGGTGGGCTTGATGGTGGGATGGCAGGCCGCCTTTGCCTTCAGGTAGCAGGCATGGGAGCGAGGCAGATCGGACTTCGGAGAATCGGTCGCCTTGGCAAGCGTGGCGGCGCCACGGCTGATGCAGCGCTGGTACTGGGTAACTTAGCCGGACTTCGCCAGAGCTGTAGCGGTTCCGGGGAAGGGGCCCTTGGCCTTGGCGATCCCGGGAGGGGTATACGGGTAGCGATCCGCCGAATCTCTTCCCTCGCTTGACGTAACTCCTCCTCTACTCTGCTCATCTTTCTCTGATGGTCAGCTGCCCATAGTTCCACATTACCTTGAAAGGTAGCCAAATGCTGGCTTCGGGCAGTATTGGCTTCGGCGAGAAATGCAAGGGCATCATTGACTTGGGTGAGCTGGGTTGCCTGGCATATCTGTTGCTGGTTGTCCTCGTCGGTTCGTTCCAAAATGGCTTGCCATACGTTATGCGCGAGCGTTTGGTAAGCGTTTGCGGCATTGGCCAACTCGGTGCGAACCCAAGCTTCTGCAATTTCTTCGTTAGCGTGGACTCGGTCATATACGTACCGCGTGCCTTCAGCCAGTGTTCTGTAGGCCTCCTAGATTCGTGGCATTCGCTGGTCGGTCCTATCGATCATGTTGCCGCACAACTCGGAGAGTTGTCTTAGGTCGCTTTCTGCCTGCCTTTGCTGTCGAGCCATGGTTCGGACCCAAACTGCGGGGTTGGCCAGTTCTATCGCCTGCTCAGGCGCGGGAGTTCAGTCGGTGATCTGAAGCAGGTCCCGAGGGGCTTCCAGTCGGAGAATGTTGAAGTCGGACGAAGCAGACATTTTCTAGTATTGATTTAGGAAATCTCTGCTGTGGATGGTGGAGTCGTAGTAGAAATGATAATCGAATAGGTCGAAGAGTTCGTTTTCGTCGAAATCGGCCGGTTGGGATAGTAGCGCACAGTTCCACCACTGCTGGGTATACCAATGGTATGGGGCGCACTCGATTATTTCGTGGATTGGTTTAGGTCCGTTAAAGAATTCTTCCCACTGTTCGTGCTTTGCGATCTCCTCGTTGATTGAATGAAAGGTGTAGTCGAACGAGTATTGAGACTTAGGCTCCAAGAAGGTGGACAGCTCGAGTAAATAGAGGTGGTATTCAAAGTAGGTAGCGTCGAAGCAAGTCATGAAAGTAGGGTGATTTTGAGATCAAGATTATAGTGTGACACTGGGGTTGTATTGGAACCGGAGTGTGGAGAGAATCAACGGTAATCAGGCTACTCTTGATAATTCACAGTGGAATAATCTTGGATCTTGTGTGTGGGTTCGGTGGTAGTGTTGCTGAGGGTGTTCGTCCTGATTTCTCTTTCGGTTGAGGCGAGAAATCCTCTCTTTTTATCCGAGTGTAGCCGGTGTGACAAGTGGTGACTCGGACATGGATTCCCCCAAGGTGAGGGGCCCCGTGGGTGATTCATTGGTCATGGCCGGGGTGTAGATAAGGGAGATGAGCTCTCATGCAGCAGAGCGGGGTACCAGCTCCAGACATCCGTACGTGGCCTCTCCCCACAGGGAGCTCAACTCTCGTATGTGGCCTCCCCCGGCAAGGAGCCCGACCTATGTCCACCTATTTCTGCTCATTTGCACTTGACCCCTCATCCCCGGAGTTTACTCCCTACGACCGTCTTCTCGCCCGTAAGCTAACTCTGGTTCCCTATCTCCCGCCAAGACTCTCTGAATCCTTCTGTCATCCTATAGCTACGTACTTCTCTAGCTAGCTACGTACTCCTTAGATAATCTTAAGTGACAACTTGTGTCCGAGCAACTCAGGTGTGACAGAGTGCGATCAGGTGTTTTCCTTGGGTGCGATGATTGAGTCATGATGGGAAGGAACTGTGTTAGTCCTACGGGCAAGCTGTGATTCCACAGAGGGAAGGAAAAAGTATAAAAGAAGGGGCGCGGTAGCTAGTCTGGAGATTCTTCTCCACGCAATCTATTCCCTCCGACAACCCCCCCATGTTTTCCAAAAGAACTTTTTCCCCTGACCATCAATCTCGATAAAAACAATCTCAAAACGTTCCCTGAGTCTTGGCCAATAGCCCCATTAGCTGGAAAGCTGAGTCTCTTGAGTTCTGTTTTTCGACCCCCCACCTACTCGACCACTCCTCAGTGATCATGGACCCTGTGTATCCACCCATCACCAACGCGGGCAACAGCCCACCCCATGTCGTCTGCCAATCAAGGACAGCATTTTCCTGGTTCTAAATCTTGCCTACCAGCCAAACACGCTCGCGAAGATAGTGGCCCTGAGTCCGACTGCGATGATATGGACTTTCAACAAGCTGAGAATGTGACCCCAACCCAGGCACTGGCTGATGGAAGCGACAGTTCGCAATATTTCGCCCCACAGCTCCCTCCTCCTCTCAATGCAGAACATATGGCTCAACACTCCAATTTTGAGCTTGTCACCCTGGCAGCCATGGACCGCCTCTACCACCGAATCACAGCAGATGTTGCAAAATCAGCTGCCGATACTGCAATGGCTTTCCAAAAGACCACCGACCAGCTGCACAACCAGATTCACTCACTGGGGGCCCGAGGTACCCAGCTACAGCAGCAGCTCCTGGCTTACCAACGCCCCGTCTTGACCCCTGTGGCTGCCCCAGCAATGGTCCCAGCAAAGAAAATTCTAAGGAAGACATTGACAAAGAAAGCTACCACTGGAGATACAGCAAGTACAGCTACTGCCACTGGCAATGCCACTCCAACAGTGGTGTCAGCTGTACCCCTGAAGCCACCTACCAATACTCAAGGATGGGAGACCGTACTGCCCAAACCCCAGAAGCCAAAGGCCACTCCGCCAAAGCTCATTCCGACAAATTACCCACAAGCGGAACGCGAAGTGATCTGCCACTTCCAGAATACCGACGACAACACCACCAATGGTATCCCCCCTGAGAAAACCTATGACGAACGGCAGACAATGGCCGATATGGCTCTCTGTCAGGTCAACTCTGCGATCATAGACAATAAAGACGTTCTGGCACCTCCATTAATCCGCGCACACGTTACGGTCTGGGGCAACATCATATTCACCCCTGGCACCACCCAGAGTAACATCGTCTACGAAGATTATACTACAATCATTGCAGACGCCCTTTCTTACTACGGCCAATACGAGAAAGTGGAAATCGGAAGGTGGTTTAGCCATTTCCTGTTGCGTGGAGTTCCGACGCACTTCTCAATACTCGAGATCTCTGACAGTATCACTACCAACTATCCGCAACTGGTACAAGGACAGACACCACGCTGGCCGACACCTGCAGAGCGCTGCGAGCATAAAACGAACTCCACGATTGTCATGACACTGACGGGTAGTGTCAAGAAGACTGCGATCGGTCGCCAAAACCTTTTTGTATGCAACCGCGAATGCCAGTTGGATGACTACATCCCATATGGACGGAGCACAGAATGCCGAAACTGCCAAGCCTATGGACACCCAGCAGCCCTCTGCCGAAACTACACCTGCTGTGCCCTTTGCGCTGGCTCTTGCGAAAGTCGAGAACACCCGTGTACACTTCCGACCTGCAGAAAGGGCCCTACCTGCACCCACCCTCCCATTCGATGTGCAAATTGCAATTCACCCCACAAAGCAACTGACCCAAATTGTCCAGAACGAGTGAAGCTTCGAACTTTCAATAAAGCTACTGGTGTAGCCATCCAGGGAGATGCCCCCATGGCGGGAGTGGTCAATTAAATGGCCCTCCCTGCATCCGTTGGGTCCGTGCAGCTGCTGAACTGCGCGCGAGGCCAAGCAACAACAATTTTAGCCTTACAAGATTTTGCCCGAAAGCACAAAAACCTCATCTGCCTACTTCAAGAACCGTGGTGTGATAGACACGGAAACCCACGTTCTCTCCCAGGTTTCGATACCTTTACCCCCACACCTATTCAACCTAGATGTGCGACATACGTACGCCTTACACCTGGCTTGACTGCGACCACAGCCTTTACCGCCCAGGACTCCTTTTTGGAAACCACGATCACTACATTACACGCCCTGAAAACCTTCACCCTCTTTAATTTTTACTCCCCAGGGCGAGCGGAGCCACTGGCGGCAATCCTTCCAACCCTCAAACCACCAAACGATTGTATACTCATGGGAGACCTTAATGCACACCACCTGTAGTGGCAGGGACCCCTCCCACCCACCATCCACATCTCGCGCACAAGCAAGGCAATTGCATATTGGCTCTAAGAAAACAATTTCCACCTCCAGAATGAGCCGTCAATACCCACACACCATCCCAGGAATGGCGGACACCCCTCAACCATTGACTTGTGTCTTTCCCGAGGTTCTACCATGCAATCTGACTTGTCATTAGCTGTTGACCATGATACTACCTCAGACCACAGCGCTGTTCCCGTCACCCTGTCACTGCCAATGGCCCCAGCAGCAGCAGTTCCCCGCCGGTGCTGGTGCAGGGCCGACTGGGGACTGTTTGACCGCAGAGTTCAGTCTGCTGGAATGGACCTCTCACAACTCCAAGGGACGGACGACACTCTCCGAGCAATAACCAACATTACATGCCTCATCAACCAAGCTGTTGACGAGGCTGTTCCACTGAGAGTACCACGGAAAGTAGCTGCACCCTGGTGGAACCACAGTATTATACTGGCCAAGCAGAGCTTCAAACGTGCCGACCGACGTGCCTGTCTCCAACCTACCGCTGCAAACCGCAAAGACAGCCACTACAAGCGTTCCAAATGGTCAATAATGGTACAGAACGCAAAGACAGCCTACTGTATCCACCAACTTGAGAACGCCTCCACTCGAACAGTCTGGAAAACACTAAAACATCACAACACGCACCATAAACCAATCCCACCACTTGATGGACGACCCGACTTTCAAGGAAAGTGCGATGTACTGCGGGAAGAATTATTTCCCGATACGGTGCAACGAACACCACTCCCTGCGGACCTTCTCACCTCCAAGAAAGATCTACGCCACTACAAAAGTGGAATTACGGCATACGAAATCCAGCTGGCAATTACACATCTGAAATATGGTACGTCAGTTGGACCGGACAACATCACCTACAGTACCCTGCATCGGTTGACTGAAGCTGCACCACATCTCCTCCCCTACGTCTTCACGGCATGTCTCAAATATGCTGTCCATCCACCGGAATGGAAGACTGCCAATTGCGTTGTCATTCCTAAACCTGGAAAAAAGTCATACTCACACCCAAAATCCTACCGCCCAATCTCATTGCAGTCATGTTTTGGGAAGCTGCTGGAGACAATTGTGGCAAAACGTCTCTCTCAGACTGCATTGATGTGTGGTGCGACCCACCCTTCGCAAATGGGTGCCCAACCCGAAAACTCTGCAATTGACGCCCTACTACGAACGATAAACCCCATTGCGAATTCCATCAGCAGGAAGAAGACAACCAACCAAAAACCGACACGGCCAGCAGTACTTACGCATGATATTGAGGGAGCGTTTAACCAGGTCCACCCAACAACACTATACGAAATTAGGTGCCAACGCCAGATGCCATCTTATCTCGTTGAATGGGTTGCCACATTTAACACAGATCGGAAAATCACGCTCGGATTTGACCAACAATCTGAAAAACCACAACCGTACCGATGTGGCCTACCACAGGGGTCACCGATCTCACCAATCCTCCTCCTCATCTACAGTAATGCAATGCTCAAGAAACAGCATTGCCCTGCTGACGCCATCGACACCTCCTATGTGGATGATGTCTGCATGGTACAGCTGTCACATACAGTCTCCGAAGCCAACGTATGTCTCGAGGAGTGAACCGAACAGCACTTGGAAAATGGTACCACACTCGGACTTCGCTCTGCAACGTCAAAAACCAAACTACTCTACTGCCTCCCCCTCACCAGTAAGGACAAAAACAAGAGCCTCACATCATATCCTCCGCTCCAAGTACTGGGTACTACTATCCCCGCCAGATGACAGATCACGTACTTGGGGGTATTTATCGATGAATCACTCACATTCAAGTATCACACTGCAATTGCAGCTGCCAGAGGAAACAAGGTTCGGGGAAGCCTGAATTTTCTACGACACCGGTCCCGCGACATCCCTGCATACATCGCCGACCACCTGGCAATGTCAGCGATCCTCCCCGCAATGTTCTGGGCGTCACCAGCATGGTGGACTGGAACCCCTGGGGTAGTTGCTACGCTCAGAGTGGCATACAATGCTGTGGCTCGATGGATTACTGGCCTTCCGCTCAATACCCGAACGACAAATCTCATCACACTAGCTCACCTACCACCGATGGAGAAATACCTCGACTATCAATTGTTACGATACGCGATTCGACTACACTTTCTCCCAACGCACCACGCCCTCGAACCTCCACACGAGCAACCAAATACCCACGCCAACCTTCCGGGACTACACCGCCTATACAACCTCAGCAAAGACCTTGTACTAGGCAAGTTGGAGGACCGGACAGCAACCACAACCATGGGAGGAGTGGCGAAGACTATTTCTCCAAACCCCAACAAAACGACAAAACCACAGCAGCTCCACGAAAAATGGCTCCAAATACTGGCAGACCATACGGTTGTTATGTATACGGACGGTTCCAAACTTGCCAACGGTTCACTTGGCTGTGGATGGGAAGTCTACCACTACGGCGACCAGCAACTCCACCGGTTCAACTCAGGAAAATGTCATCTCGGTAGTAGGGCTGACGTGTTCGATGCGGAACTACATGCTGCACAGGAGGGAGTCTCCACGCTGCTCACTACCAGTCTGCCATGTTCTATGGTATTCATCTGTATCTATTAAAGATTGCCCGATCACCGTTTCTCTGAGAGTCTTAATACGAGCAGAGAGATAGAGAGAGAGAGAGAAAGAGATTATGTTTGAACGACATGATTTGATTGTTGATGGGTGATAAAATCGCCCAAGGTAGATGTAACGAGTATCTTATTCAATCCTATGAAGAAGTACGTAAGAGTATAGAAGAAAGAGTGCAAAAGACGCTACTATGGAAGAATGCCAAGCCGTCGTTACCTGGATCCCCTTGCCATTGTCGTTGCCATGGCGTTGCTCACCACGGCGTTGCTTCCGCCGCCGTTGCTGCGGTGTCGCTTCCTTCGGCACACCACACCGGAGCGGCGAGAAGCAATTCCAACACACCCCCTCTTCTCATGCTCCGTACCAAACAGAAATCCACCGAATCAAGAACAATCCCATTAAATCCTCGTCGACCTCATTAAAACCTCTGCAGTGAAAACCTTGTGGGAAAAACACTTGCTAGTAGGAAAAAGAGTGCCAACTCACGCTTGCCGACAGGATGCAAGAACATGCTCAACAAAGAAACCTTCTATCCACTTCCAATTCCATATCACCCGCACCCCCTTTTCTTCGCCAAAGAACCACACCCCCTTTTCCTTTTCGAAATCGGCGTCATTCATCGTATTCGGCTTCTCCGTCATCCGGGCCGAATGGAGTGAGACCGATGAGTTGCAATAGTCGTTCGTGTTGGGGAACTGTGACAGGTTTCGTCAGCAGATCGTCAGGATTAGACTCTGAGGTAAGGTATTGGAACTTAACTGCGCCTTTCATCTGTTTGTCGTGAACATGGTGAGATTTTACGTCAATGTGTTTTAACTTTTGCTGTACGACTCCCGAGGTAATCAATTTGATGGCGCCTTGGTTGTCACATCCGATCAGTACCGGTCCATCAACAATCTTTACTGCCATTCCTTCTGCTTCGTCCTTCATCATACGCCTGAGCTAGAGGCTTTCCCGGGTGGTGTGCGAACAGGCGATATATTCAGCCTCAAGTGTTGAGAGTGCCACGACGCTCTGAGACTTGGCTTGCCAATGAATCAAGCCAGATATGACAAGTTCGTTGTTGACATTGACATCCCCGAGTCCGAATACGCATCCCCCAACAGATTTCCGAGTTGTGAGATTCCCTGCCCAGTCTCAATCGGTGTATCCAACAATAGTAATACGATTTGGGAGCCGTTAGTAATGAATTCGAAATCCGGCAGTAGTATTCAGGTATCGGAGTACTCTCTTTGCAGCTGTTGCATGCATTTCGAGAGGTTGGACATTGTACCGGCCCAGGGAGGTTACGCTGAAGACGATATCCGGTCGACTTCCGAGTGCCGCATACATGAGTGATCCAACCATTGAGAGATATTCTTTGCAGTTTGCTGGTTTGTCCTCACAGTGGGTGTTAGCCAGATCTTTCTGAGGATCAAGTGGAGACTTAGTCGGTTTTGCATCCATCAGTCCGAATCGTCGTATGATTGTGTTGATGTAACCTCGTTGACAGATACTGAATCCTCCATCTTTGGTCGTCTCGATCTCGATTCCTAGGAACTGCTTTGCCGCACCCAAGTCGCACACCTTGTACTTCTTTTGCAGCAGCTGCTTCATCCGATGTCCCCGTCCTTCTGCACCATTGTGCGCAGCAGATCGTCCACGTATAGTACTAGAAGAACTCCCTGTTAGGGGTACAGGTTTGAATCTTCCGCCGATCGGCGGAATCTTATGGATTGTAAATATCCATTGATATCCTCGTACCAAAGTCTGAGTGCCTGTTTCAGCCCGTAGACAGCCTTCCGGAGTATCAATGCGCTTCTGCTTGGCACGCTTCCGCTCGACGCAAGCCAATCGATTCCAAGCGGCATTTCCATATAGATGTTGTCTTGGTCAATCCTTAGATTTAGGAAAGCCGTTACTACGTCCATTTGATCAACATCCCAGCCATACTGAGTGGCCAGTGCCAGTATCAATCGGAACGTCGCCATTTTGGATACCGGTGCATAAGTTTCATCGTAGTCGATACCTTCCTTTTGTTCGTAGCCCTTGATGACTAGTTGTTCTTTGTACCGAGTGGATCCGTCCGGATTAATCTTCCTCTTGTAGATCCACTTGCATCCAATAGGCTCTTCTACTGTCCTGTCAGTAATTGGTGTATGGACGGTAGTACCTTTTTCCATGATATCGAATGTGTGATTCTCCACCAATTCCAGCCATTCCTGGTGCATGGCTTCCTTCCATTGTCTTGCTTGCGAACTTTGTAATGCAGCTTTGTAGGTGAGTGGTTCGCTCTCGTTTTCGCACTCAACAGTGGTAGGCTCAAAGATTGGTTCGATTTCGGCTTCGTCATCAGATATCTAGTCGCCGATCCCAAGCAGCAGGAAGGCTGAGGCAAGGCGTTCCGAAGACGTCATATCACCCCCTTCTTCGTGAGCCTTGCTCATAATTGCTTTATTGGTTTCAAGGCGTGCCTTGCTGCGTGTCCGTGCAGAAACATTTTCATTCTTGTCTGCCATTTCAATCAGTCTTGTTCTCAATCATATGGAATCCACGTCACCAGCTCTCACTATTCCGCAAGATATTCTCGACTTCTGCCCAGCATTCGCTGAATTCAGCAGGTAATGCCCAGCATATTCGCTGAATTCAGCATACAAGTCACCAGAAGTTATTGCTTTCGCAAGATGTTCTCGACTTCTTCTGCCCAGCATTCGCTGATTTCTGCAGGTAATGCCCAGCATATGCGCTGAATTCAGCATACAAGTCACTAGAAGTTATCGCTTTCGCAAAATGTTCTCGACTTCTTCTGCCCAGCATTCGCTGATTTCAGCAGGCATCTGCCCAGCATTCGCTGAATTCAGCAGGTATCTGCCCAGCATTCGCTGAATTTGGCAGGTATAACACATATTTCGCAGCCGCTCATAGAGCGATTTCACTGCATGACGAAAGAAATCGGATATTTGCTACTTACTAGTATTCTCTAGACCATGAGCGTCATTCATTTCGTGAGTTTCGTCCTGCGCTCTGTCGGTCTGTGCTTCATCGGTGGTGGCTGGAAACTCAATGGCTTCCGTCAGCTCTTCTGTGTGTGCATTTTCTTCTTCGGCAAACACTACACTCGAGCATTCCACTGCTCGTCCGATTTTTCCCGATTTGAAATCCCAAATTCTCCAGAGTTTCGTGGTGTTATGAACATATCCCAGCATCATGCACATACTGGAGCACTTTCCGAATTTCTTCTCCGTTCTCGGAGCGGGTGGAATATGTTTGTATGCTCGGCATCCGAATCGTCTTAAGTGTCTGATTTTCGGAATGGTGTCATACAATGCTTCGTATGGTGACTGGTTGACCGTCAGACTCGATGTAGGTGACCTTCGATGCAGGTAGCATGCCGTCCTGATGGCTTCCGGCCAAAATTTTATCGACACGTTTGCATCCAACATCATAGTTTGTGCCTTCGCATTCAGTGTCCAGCTCATCCTCTTGGCCGTTCCAATCTTGTGTTGGGTGTACGGGGGGGAGGGTTCAAACGTAATTCATTTTTCTCCCAGTAAACCTAGGAATATCGAGTTGTTGTATTCTCCGGATCCATCGTCACTTCGGAAACGTTTGATGTAGAATCCCTGTGTTTCCACCCAGGCTTGATAATGTTGAAACTTGGCCGATATTTCTTCCGCGGTTTTTGTGATCAGAAAGTACACCTCAGTGTATCTTGTACAGTCATCAATATAGATGATGTAATATTGGTCGCCTCCGATACTGTGCTTCATAGGCCCACAGAGATCTGAGTGCACAAGTTCAAACGGCGTTGAGGACCGGGGTACCTTAGTGCGTACAATATGTTTCCAGGTGTTTCCCTGCAAGAACTCGTGTCCATACGATCCGTCACAGGCTCGACCTCCATAGGATCCGTCACCGGCTTGATATCCGGGACTGTTACACCCGAACAAATTATCACAAGTACGTAGATAGAAAGAGAAGATCCTGAGGCTAAAGGACGAACGAGGCTCAGGCTGTGGGTAGGCAATCAGAGAGTCTAGGCGGGAGATAAGGAAACAGAGCCTAGCCCTCAGTCGAGACCCCGGCCGCAGGAGTTAGAACTCCGGAGGTGTGGGGAACAATTTGTATAAATGAGCAGCTGCATTTCCCATGCGGTTCCGGAAGTGGCCCCACTACCTCAGGGAGAGGAAGCCACGTCACCTCAGGGTGAACGGAAGCTCTGGACCGGAGACCCCGCTCGGCTGCATGGCCCTCATGCAGACCACCTCGCCTCAGGGTGAGCAGGGAGCTCTCGGGCTGGAGTCCCCGCTCGGCCGCATTACACATGCAGCAATGCAAACGCAAACTCATCTCCCTTATCTCCACCCCGACAGGACCAATGGATTCGCCCATGTTCCAAAGAGGTGCAACCACCTCAGTGGAATCCAAAGTCCGACCCAACCGTACCTTGAGGAGGAGACACACGCTTTCCCCGAGAAGAGTACAGACCGGATCACCACCTCTCACTCGCGTGCTCGTTGATAAAAGCAAGAGATTTCTCGCCTCGACGGAAAGAAATCAGCACGAACATCCTCACCAACCCTACCCTCCGAATCCCACACGCAAGATCTAAGATTATTCCATTGTGAATTATCGAAAGTAGCCTGATTACCTTTGATTCTCTCCGCACTGTGGTTCCGATGTAACCCCCGTATCACACTATAATCTTGATCTCAAAAATAACCCTACTTTCATGACTTACTTCGACGACACCTACTTCGAAGACCACCTTCACCTACTCGAGCTATCTACCTTCTTGGAGCCCAAGACTCAATACTCCTTCGACTACACCTTTCAGTCAATTGACGACGAAATCTGAAAATACGAACAGTGGGAAGAATTCTTCGACGGACCTAAGCCAGTCCACAAAACAATCGAGTACGCCCCATACCATTGGTATACCCAACTGTGGTGGAACTGTGCGCTACTATCCCAACCAGCTGACTTTGACGAAGACGAACTTTTCGACTTATTCGACTATCTATTCGACTACGACTCATCCATTTGCACTGGAGACTTCCGCGACCGCTATTAAACCATGACGACCTCTTCGGACTTTAACATGCTCCTGCTCGAGGCCCCCCGGGACCTATTCAAAATCACAGACGGAACACCAAGGCTGGAACAAGCGGTGGAAATAACCAACCCCGCAGTCTGGGTCAGGACCCTGGTGTACCAGCAACAGCAAGCCGAGAGCGACTTACAAAGGCTTACGGAGCTGTGCGGTGACGCCTACGATAGAACCAACCGTCGAAAGTGGGAGATTGAACAAGCCTATCAAACCTTGGCAGAAGGCACTAGGTACGTATATGACCGAGTCAACGCTAACAAGAAAATAGTGAAAGAATGGATACGTAGCGAGCTGTCAAAAAGGCGAACGCGTACCAATCTCTCGCCAGAAACGTCTGGCAGGCCATCATCGAACAGACCAACGAGGCCAACGAGCGACAAATATGTCAGGCCACTCAGCTGACCCGGGTAAACGTCGCCCTGTCCTTTCTGGCGGAAGCTAACACCACCCGGAATCAACACCTGGCCAACTTTCAGGCAAACATGGAGCTATGGGCAGCCGCACACCAGAACCGGGTGGCCACCCTGGAAATCCAAATCCGGGAAGCAAAGGCAGAAATCCAACATATTGCGACCAGAATCCCACAACCCGCAATGCCACCAGTGCTAGCTGGACCACCCGCATGGAGAAGCCCCATCCGGCAGACCAGCACCAGTGCCCCATTGGCCCACTCACCATCAGTGTTGGGAAGCCCGCCACGTCTGAACCCGCGAGCGAGGCCGTGACGACAGAGACCCCCGGCGTTACCCACGATGCCAGAAATCAGGCAGCGATTGGAGCAACTCAGACGCCACATATCCCCAAGGCCACCAGCACCCGAGACCGTGGCAGGACAAGGAGGAAATCCCCCCTCGACACCACCTGAATCGTCCGTAGGACCCCCCTCGGGCCCGCCATCCGAACCGCCTCGACCACCTTCCAGGCACCTCCACTCTCCTTCGCCACCTAGCAATCCTGTGTGTACGATTACCACGCAGGACCTCGTACGGCAAGTGGCAGAAGGAGTGGAACGGGCTCGACAGGACCGACTGGCGCGACCCGAACAGGGCAATATTGCGCGATTAAAAATGAAGAACCCGGAAACCTTTGACGGGAAGAGCTCGACTGCCTTCAATCAGTCATGGGAAGCTGTAACGGCCGGGCCAACAGGGCTTTGGGTAGCGGGACAAGGACGAGGTCAGCGTGCGGCGGCGGCTGAGGACAGGATCGGACAGGACAGGAACGGCGCGTAGCGGCGGCCGAGGACAGGATCGGACAGGACAGGAACTGCGCGCGGCGGCGGCCAAGGACAGGGTCGGACAGGACAAGGGCGGCGCGCGGTGGCGGCCGAGACAGGACAAGGACAAGAGCGGCGCGCAGCAGCGGCCGAGACAGGACAAGAGAAAAGGGGTTGTGGCTAGATGCTTCTATTCAAGAAAGGGGACAAACAAGTTGTTGCGTGAGGAAGCAAAAAGGAAGAAAGAAAGAAAGAAAGAAGTGGGCGACCGCTCCTTTTAAGGATATCCGTCGCCCGCTCGGCGTCACTCCACATTCCATCCTCCCGCTCGGCGTCACTCCACATTCCTTCCTCCCACATTCCAGACGGTGCCAAGGGTCGAGGTCTAGTAGCTGGCACGTGCCGTGACAGTAGCCCCCCCTTAGGCCCGAGTTCCCACGAGGGCAGCCCGTACAGGTGCTGGCCACTCTGGGTAGCGTCCGTGGTATATGTCCACCGCTTCCACCTCAACAAGGTTTTTCTGGGGTTCCCATCTTGGGTCCGTAAACCCCTCCACTTAACCAAATACTGCAACCGTCCTCTCGTCCTCCTACTGTCCAGAATCTCTTCTACCTCCCACTCTTCTTCACCCTCAACGATCACCGGTAGGGGTGGTGGGTTCACCTGACCCAGGAGGGGGTCGTCTGCAGCGGTGTGTAGGAGCGACACTGGAAAGGTTAGGTGTTTTTGTATGGTTGCAGGTATGTCCAACTCATAGGCGTGGGTCCTTATGGTTCGGACAACACGGTAGGGTCCGTGGTGTTTATTTTCCAACTTCCGGCTCGGGCGTGCAGTTCTCCAGTTTCTTCCGTCAACCCAAACCAAATCGCCTGGCTGGAAAGCGGGGGCGGGCATGCGGTGGCGGTCAGCACCGTCTGCCTGCCACATCTGGGCGTATCGCATCTCCGCCCTGGCGACTTCGTGAATGCGTTCCAGTCGTTCCGCTGCCATCTGAGCTTCCCTCTCCTCGGGGGCATCCACTCGTATATCCAACTCGAAGTCATAACGCGGATGGTACCCAAGGTTGGCGAAGAACGGCGACAGCGAGGTGCTGTCGGATACCTGGTTGTTGCCTGCGAATTCCACCAGAAACAGATAGTCCACCCAATCGTCCTGCAGATAAGTGACATAAGCCCTCAGGTGTTGTTCCACTACTGCGTTCACCCGTTCGGTTTGTCCATCAGTCTGAGGGTGGAAAGCGGTAGAGAGGCGTGGATCAATCTTAAGACAAGAACAGAGGTGCTTCCAGAAGCGGGATGCGAATTGGGGCCCTCTATTGGATACGATTGTCTCCGGTAGTCCGTGGTAGCGGAAGATCCTATCGCAAAAGAGATCCACCAATCCTTCCGCGGTAATCGTAGTCGTACAGGGGACAAGGTGCCTCTGTTTGGTCAGGCGATCGACCACCACGCAAATTGCATCGAATCCTTTTGATCGCAGTAGGCCCGTGACAAAGTCCACAGAGATGTGTTGCCATGGCCGTTCCGGTACTGACAACGGTCGTAGGACTCCATACGGCGCATGGCGGGTAGACTTTGTTCGGCGGCAGACATGGCAGTTCCGTACGAAACGGTCAACATCCTTCCTCATTGACGGCCAGTAGTACCTTCTTGCGAGCAGTTCGAGCGTTTTGGCACGTCCTGGATGACCCACGGTGGGAGGGTCATGATGGTCCTGCAGTAATCGAAGCCGAAGTGGTAAATGATCTGGTACATAGATGCAATCCCGGTAGATCAACCTGCCATCTCTTTCCTTGCAGTCGGCTAACGATATTTCCTTGCATTGCCTGGTACCGTTCCGGACTAATCCCAGTATCTGCTCTGGAAATGGGTCGGCTAGGTAGGCTTCGGCAAGTAAGGTGGATATCCATCCAGTGTCTGGAACGTCGATCCGTCCGGCGTCCGGCTGTCCGGCGTCCGGCTGTCCGGCGTCCAGCTGTCCGGCATCCGGAACGTCGTTGGCCAGCAACTGCAAGCTGTCTACGGCGTCCATCCTTCTGTCCCAGTGTAAGTCTGACAGGTTCTGAGGTTTTAAAACGGCATGCTGGTTGGCAAGCAGTCTTTCATCCCCCTCCTTAGGGAGATCTCCCGATCTCCGAGTCAAGGCGTCCGGCTTTCCTCCTGCTTTTCCTGGCTGATACGTGATCCTGAAGTCAAAACGGGAAAGGAATTCGGACCATCGGGCCTGTCGACGGTTTAACAGTTTCGTGCTCATGAAGTATTCCAGGTTCTTATGGTCGCTCAAAACCTGGATTGGGTGGCGCGAACCCTCCAAGTGAGGCCTCCATTCCTCAAAAGCCCGGACGATTGCCATGAGTTCCTTATCGTAGATTTCATAATTGCATTCTGCAGGGCTGTGTTTCTTGGAGTAAAAGGCCACCGGGTGTAGAACACCCTTATCCTCGTACTGGGAGAGAATGCTAGCCGAGACATAGTCCGAAGCGTCGGTTTCCACTATTATTTCACGGTCGTAGTTGAAGTGGCGGAGAATGGGTGCTGACGTGAACGCTTTTTTGAGGAGTTCGAAGGCTGCTTGCTGCTCTGGTCCCCACACAAATGGAACGTATTTCCCTCCCTCTTTTTTCGTCATCCTGGTCAACGGCGTTACCACCTTGGAGTAATCCTTTATGAACCGTCTGTAGAAATTGGCGAATCCGAGGAAACATTGCACATCGGTGACATTTTTCGGGGTTTCCCAACCCAAGACGCAGGACACCTTCTCCGGATCCATCTGGATTCCATTGGTGGTGATTATGAAACCCAGATATTTCACCTCCTGTTTGTGAAAATGGCATTTTTCAGGCTTCAGGTGCAGTCTGGCGTCCGACAATGCTTTCAACACCTTATACACCTGTTCCTTGTGTTCCTTCAAGGTATTGCTGTAAATAAAGATGTCGTCGAGAAACGCGGTACGAAAGTCATCAAGGTAGGCTCGGAGCACATCGTTTATGAGGGCTTGGAAATTAGAAGGTGCGTTCGTTAGCCCGAATGGCATAACCAAGGATTCGAATAACCCGTAACGTGTGCGGAATGCCGTTTTCCATTCTTCCCCTTCTGCAATTCGTACCAAGTTGTATGCCCCGCAAATATCCAGAGTAGTGAAATATTTGACCTTCGACAACCGCATCAATGTTTCCTGTAGCAACGGCAGTGGGTAACGATTCTTGATAGTCCCTGCATTCAGCCCACGGTAATCGACACACAACCGTAGGCTGTCGTCGGTATTTTTGACAAAAAGGATTGGTGAGGCCGCAGGGGAGGACGATGCCCTAATGAATCCCTTGCTCAAATTCTCTTCTAACCATTCCTTTAATGTCTGCAACTCGGTTCTGGACATTGAATATAGTGGGCCGAAAGGAGGCATGAATCCTTCTCGCAAGGGAATCTTGTGGTCATAAGGCCGGTGGGGTGGTAGATTCTGTGCCAAAGTTTCCGAAAAGAGTGGTAGGAACTCGTGGTATTCTGCTGGTACATAATCCTTCAGATCCAGCTCCTTCGGTTTCTTTGCTTGCTCGCCCACGCCGCGCGCTTGATTGATCTCATACAGGGAAGTCGAAAAAATCGTCAATTTTTGCTTATACGCCAAACGTCGGAACGGATGTCCACCGATAGCTGAAATCTGGATCGGACGCTCTGTCGTCGGAAACGCCGGTCCGTCCGGCGTTAGAAACGTCGATCCGGCGCTGGTTTTAGGCGCGGCGCTCTTTTCGTCGAAAACGCTCGTTTCCGGCGCGGTGCTCTTTCCATCGAAAAAGCTCTTTTCCGGCACGGTGCTCTTTTCGTCGAAAACACTCCTTTCCGGCGCGGCGCTCTTTCCATCGAAAAAGCTCATTTCCGGTGCAGCGCTCTTTTCATCGAAAACGCTCGTTTCGTTCGGTCTGGCGCGCCAGTTCGACGATCGGGCGCCCATTCCCAAATCCTTGCCATGGTTAACTTGGTGTCGAAAAAGTGAGTTGGGAGACGTAAATGACCGGGCCTCGAATTCGCCGGCCCCCGCGCTTACCACTGGCTCCTCATGAGCTATTTTTGACGCGAGAGAGTGGGCGTGAACCACGGTTGGTACCCGGTTGCAGTGCGAGGTGCAGTACTGCGACCCAAAGGTCAAGGTTCGGGAGCTAAAACGAATGGCAACACCGTGGAGCTCCAACCATGGGATGCCTAGCACAACTGGGTAGTGGCCGAGCTTTGTGACGAACATCGGCAAGGTCTCTTGATGCTCGAGTATTGCGAGATGGGTGTTGGCAACGTGCGTAATGTCGCCGGAGGATATCGGGCGGCCGTCGATGACCTCAAGGGTTCTGGGATACTGAACGGGTGTAAGCAGGAGTTGGTGATGGCGTGCGAAGTCTTCGTCTATGAAAGCGATTCCAGTAGCTCCGTAGTCGATGAGGGCGTGGGTGGCAACGGTCCTGTTACCGAAGGAGATTTTGCATAGCACAACAAGATGTTTTCCTTCCATTGATCCCTCGCCGACTGACAAACTAGACAAATGAAACACAGACAACGACTTCTTTTTTGTATGACCAACAACCGTGCCACCATGCAGCTGCTGGTCTAGGCATTTCCCGACTGGCCTTGGCCGCCGGTTGCTCCACCACCCCTATTGCCTCCACCGCCACTGCCACTGAAAGCGTTCGCAAATGAATTCGGGTTCGCAACCATGCCCGGGTTCGGGTTCGTAAGGACATTCGGGTTCCCTTCCACATAACCGGAAGTGGCACGGAAAGGGTTCTTCGACTTGCTGGGGCAATGCCTAGCCATGTGTCCAGGCTTTCCACAGTAGAGGCAAAGTCCCTCTCGAATCCTCATAGCACGTTCTTGTTTGGAGAGTTTCCCATAGCCGGTACCACTGAGGTCCATGGGATCCGGACCCGTACCAGTAGCGGGGGGGTTCGGAACAGGCGGGTGGGTGCGGGGTGCATTCTGCGTAGAACGTTGTTGGTTGGGGGGGTTGCCACCCCTACCTTCGTAGTGCTGAAGGGCTCGGATCTCGGAGTCCAAGCGCTGGCATAGGGCCACGAACTGGTCAAATGTGAGTCCATGACTGCGTCCCAAGAGCTGGCGACGGAGCTCAATCGAAACTCCTTCCTTCAGTGCATCCAGCTTTGCCTCTTCTCCCCAATTCAGTTTGGCCACCAACATCTGGAACTCGGCGAAGTATGCGACGAACTCCTTCTTTCCCTGCTTCAAGGAATGGAGCTTGCTTCGAGCGGTAGCGGCCGGGTCTGGGTCCCCAAAGGCGTTCTCCAGGATACAGATGATATCGTCGGAGTCGATCAAGAGGAAGGTACCATTCTGAACTAATGGGAGAACTTGAGCCTGAGTGCGTCCTGCCAAACGATTGAACGTGTAACCCATACGTAGCGCCGGTGTGGGGTAGCGGGAAGGGTCACTGAACAGCGTAATCCGAAGCTGCGCAACGAACCCTTCGAGTCCTTCACGGGTTCCTTCAAAGACAGGGGGATCTGGGATTCGGTCGGCTTTTCCTTGCGTAGGGCCTTCAAGAGTTGCCAAAAGGTTGTTGATACGCATCGTGGTAGCCAGTTGCTCTTCCAGGTCATCAGCGCGCCACTGGGGAACAGCACCTGGTGCGTCCAGAATCAGCTTGGCCAACTGCTTGACATGACCGAAAGCACCCTCGAGGGTGGCGTCATCGGCAAAGGTAGTGCTAGCGACAATGATGTTCAGCTGGGCCTGAATGGTGGCTGAGAGTTCGCGGTAGATCAGGGGGGGAGGGGGAGAGGTTTCCTCAACATTGCCGGAAGGCATCTCGACATTGCCGGAAGGCATCTCGACATTGCCGGAAGACATCTTGGGTGACAATAGTAGTTCCGCTCAGAGGGTCGTTTGCTACCCGAAGAGTGGTTGACGCAACAAAGTGTAATGGCCAGGCCGACAGGGCTTTGGGTAGCGGGACAAGGACGAGGTCGGCGCGCGGCGGCGGCCGAGGACAGGATCGGACAGGACAGGAACGGCGCGCGGCGGCGGCCGAGGACAGGATCGGACAGGACAAGGGCGGCGCGCGGTGGCGGCCGAGACACGACAAGGACAAGAGCGGCACGCGGCGGCGGCCGAGACAGGACAAGAGAAAAGGGGTTGTGGCAAGATGCTTCTATTCGAGAAAGGGGACAAACAAGTTGTTGCATGAGGAAGGAAAAAGGAAGAAAGAAAGAAAGAAAGAAGTGGGCGACGGCTCCTTTTAAGGATATCCGTCGCCCACTCGGCGTCACTCCACATTCCATCCTCCCGCTCGGCATCACTCCACATTCCTTCCTCCCGCATTCCAGACGGCGCCAAGGGTCGAGGCCTAGTAGCTGGCACGCGCCGTGACACCCATATACTGTGCAGTTCCCTTGAAAATCACAAAGGAAGGCAGCATGTATTGTCCCGCACAGCAACATTCCACAACTGTAAGCATCTCCCGCGTTCCATCCTGTGTCACCCTTGGTGGCCGACGACCAGCTCTACAAACCACCTTTGCTCTCGACGATCGACCGATGATGAACCCTTTCTCATCCATATTGAAGATGTCTTCGGGCTTAAGATAGTACTTGCGGACCAATTGTTCCAGCTTTCGAAAGTAGTCTCGTAGGGTGGGAAGGTGGCTAGCGTATGTCCGTTGGCGGTCTAGCTGGGTGCCATACTTGGCTGCAAGTTCCAGATGACGTTTAAGAAAGTTTCCCACCCATCGCTTTCCTAACCCAGCCAGTGTAGGATCCTCCTCTTCATCTGCCCGTTGCTGGGCTAATGCTTTGGCCATTGCCAGTAGAAGATCCATCCGTGGTGGAAAACTCCAGTCATCCAACTGCTTGCACCAGTCCTGTAGCGCCTTTTCCATAGCTGGGGTGAGCCTCTGCTGGTATATATGGCTTTCGATACGTGACAGCCCACCTCGAGCACGATCGGCGAGGGTGGAACACGGAACCTTGAATAGTAGTGCAAGCGTACGGAAGGAGGTGCCTTCTCGTTCTCTATGAGCCAGCACAGCAGCGATATCGTCTTCCTTGGCTGCCGATTGTTTATCTTTCTTCGATTTGACGTTTGGAGGGGGTCTGGTGGGTGCCATATTGTCGCTGATGTTTTTGACTGGGTGGGTTGCAGATTTTTACACGGCTGGCAGGGTAATATGCGGAGGGGCCTGTTTGCTACTAGCGGATTTTCTACTGTCCGGGTTCTCTATTGTGTCCGGTTACCCTATCCGTTACTTTAAGCCTTCAAAAACGTTTCCAGAGTGGCATTCGCCTTTCCGCCTGGCCGTCCGATTGCGGATGGTATGCCGTAGACATCCAAAGCCTGATTCCGAGTTGTGAACACAACGATTGCCAGAAGCCAGAGGTAAACTGGGTATCACGGTCGGACACAATCGACACAGGCAGCCCCCGCGACCGTACATAACTGTCGATGAACGCTGTCGCAAACTTCTCTGCGGTGAGATCGGCTTCTTTAACAGGAATCCATGGTGCTCGCTTCGTTAGGGGATCGACAATTGTCGTTACTGCATCGTGGCCGGCTTCCGATGTTGGCAACTTGGTGACAAAATCAATATTGACTCGTTCGGCCTGTTCGAGTGGAATCGGTAGCGGCTGTAGAAGTCCATACGGCCTGGCATTCTTGTGTTTGATTCGGTGGCATACGTCACATCCGGCAATCCATTCTGCGAT
>Ga0307508_10000958_pt1 | contig 33583 bp, 42 predicted proteins | sample 9_EM_MG_FD_203089 | JGI IMG/M metagenome (GOLD analysis project Ga0307508, IMG submission 203089) | Populus trichocarpa ectomycorrhiza microbial communities from riparian zone in the Pacific Northwest, United States - 9_EM | ecosystem: Host-associated > Plants > Roots > Unclassified | place...
AAGCCGAAACGGTGGCGCCCCCCCCCCCCCCCCCCCGGGCGCTCGTCGTCCGCGGACGGGCAGGCGGGAGGGGGCGTGGGGCGTGGGGCGTTGAGACCAGCCGAGAGCGATGCCGACGGCGGGTGCGTGGGCCTGGAGCACTTTACTCTGGATACCTAATCGTCCCGGCGGCGGGCGGGCGGGCGGGCTGGGGCTACAAGTGCCGGCCGTCCGGGGGGTGAGCGGGTTGGTCGTAGGTAGAGTATCTACGCAGACGGGGGCGCCGGGAATCGACGTGACGACAGCGTGCAACGCCAACGGCGGGCCGGCTGGCTTCCGCCGCAGACGCTATAGATACATACTGTACATTAGGTACGTATCTACGTCACTGCTCGGAGGAGCGGCGCTGGTCGTTCTCTCCGAAGCTCCGAAACTCCGACACGCCCACCGTCCATGCCCTACAGGGTTATGTTATGCAGGGAGGGCGAGCCTGCTTCGGCGTTGGTCGGCAAGGGGCCAGCCAACGAACCATGCGAGGTAGATATCTAGATAGTCTGGCGCAGTCTAGACTACGTAGAGTATGTACATAGATAGATGTTCCGCCTGATGTCGCAGCGGGGATGTGCCTTAGGTGGGGCCCGGCAGAACGAAAACTGGCAAGACCGGTACGCACGCATCGCCGGAACATGCCACCCGCCGCATCCCAGACATCCGCACACAACGTTCGGCACGAGGGTGACGTTTCGAACCGTGGATCTCCGCGGCGCGACATGTGGAGGCGCGCATCGCCGCCGGCCGGGCGGCTGTGGCGTCGCGGCGAGGACTAGCGCCCAATGCGGACAGCGCCAATTGGCTGTCATTGCCCCCCCCCCCCGCCCCGCCCGCCCCGGATTCGGCGGGCGACCGAGGAGGGGATCGCCGAGAGGGCCGACGGAAGGAAGCAAAGGGACCCGAACGCACGCTCCGTCGCATCCCGCTGCAGTATCGAGGCGGGCCACCTACGCGGGAATCTCGATCGAGCGCCCCCCGTCCCCTGCTGGCGGAATATTATTAGCAACTGACCCAGCGTCCGTCCGTCCGTCCGTCCTTCCGACTCGACTCGACTCGCACTGATCCAGAGCGGAAGCGAAGAGAGCGAGGCCAGCGAGGAGCCATGCACGATGCGAAACAATCGTCCGTGCCACGCAACTACCGCGAAACACCGTCCTGCAGGCGAGAGACAGCGCTGGGCAGTGGCTGGAAGCCTGATGGTCGCGCGAGTTCTCCACACCCGTGCCTATTTTTGGCCGCGCGGACGGACCGGCTCGCCGATCATCCGATCATGGAGGCTCACGCGCGCGCGCACGTGACGGTCTGGCGCCGACGCGAGTCGATGGATGCTCGCCGCCGCCCGCTGGGTGCGCAGGACACGTGCCACAGCGCGCAAGGACGGACAGCACGAGCTCCAGATCCGGCCGGAATGGGTGCGGCTGCTATTCTTGTCCCCTTGGCCCCTGCCTGGGCGGTCCAATCGCCGGGTGTCCGGATCGGACGAGCACCACGCCATGGCGATCGCTTTCGGACGCGGAAACCCTCCCATTCTTCCCCCGCTCCGAATACGAGGCCGCCCCGGAAAGAGCGGAAACGAACACGCTTGCGCCCTAGGCCCTTTCCGGTGGATATCGCCAAGGAGATCAGGATCATCACGCAAGATTGGCTTCCGCACCCGGCCCTGCGCACGGCACCTCCCTACATAGCTGCCCAGCCACCGAGAGCAGAAACAAGCCGGCTCTGGCCGAGATGAGAGCAAGCCACCGCGTTAGTCCGACCCCTACATACGTGCGTACATATGTATGACACCCTGTCCTGGGGAGAAGCCTTGCCTGTCCGCTTGCTCGACGGAGTCGATCGTGCTCCGCTTTCCCCCGCCGTCCCTTCTGCCGACACAGCAGCCATCCGATAGAGTGCGGCGCGCACAGCACAAGAGGGTCGCTTCTGCTGGTCCGTTCGTCCATCCCGGCTGGGGAAAGAATCCAAGGCGCCACGGGCGCCGCCAGGGCAGTTTGACAGAACTCGGCGTGGCGACGTGCGCATGTGGATGGGAGAGTGTGGGGGAGATGCACGATCCGTCGTGTGTACATACCGGCCCACACGCGCCGTGGGCGGGGCGGCAGTGGGGAGACCGAAGACAGCTGCGCGGGGACTCGGCCGGTGCGCTCTGCTTCTCTTCGCTTCGTCAGTCTGTCCGTGCAACTGCCGCGCCGGACGATGGGACGGAATGGATGCTAAGGACCCCCACCACCTGCAAACTCCTCGCGGCGGAAAGGAAGCACTCGTACGGCGAATACCGGACCAGCGCTGCTCTGCTCCGGCCCGTTTCCATCGCGGGGAGCGGATAGCGGACGGTCTTTGTTCTCCTCGGTCGGAGGCGCTGCGGGAGAGGGGAGACTGTGCGTGGAGGATATCGATTTGGGGGGGGGAGGCGACCGTGACCCCGGTTCTTCTAACCGTCAACGTCGATACCGATATCCACTGCATGGCTGGGAAACCCTTCGCCACGGGGTCTGGCGGTGTCACGTTCGTTTGCTCGCTCGCGCGGGTGACGCCATCACCCGAGTTGACTTGTACCGCCACGCCGTGTCCTTTCTCTCCAACCCGCCATCCGAGCACCTACGTCCGTTGCTCAGTGGGCGAGGTTGCGGTGGAGGCCGCGCGAGTGGTTGTGGTTGTGGGGGTATTTTCGACGGGCATGGCTGCTCTTGTTCCCGCACGGGGCGACGCTTGGGCGCACGCACTGCATTTGCACTGCTCGGCTGAGCTGATCCGGTCCACCTTTCTTTTTGTTCGCGTGCGACCTATTTAGGCCGTGGCAATGCGCACACTTTTCCGGTTGACTCGATCCACCATCCATGGAGTTGCGTCGCGAGTGATATCTAGTGTCCAGTCACTGCTTCTGCTGCCCGTTTCCTATCTCATCGGCCCGGAATATAGAGCTACAATCGACCGCTCCGATTCTCTACACCAGGTGCCCCCTACGCATAACATTCCTTCGGACCCTCCACACCGCCTCGCCCGCCCGCTTCCTCTTCCCATCGCCGACAGCCAACCACGGCGCGTCGTCGCCGATAGCGCCACCGGGCATGAGCATCTCCCACACCGGCAACTCGAGACTCCCCCTCACCAGGACGATCTTCACCCCCTCCATCTCCCACCTCTGCATCACCTCGCCCGCGACCGGTGTGAGGAGGTGCACCTCCCCCTTCGCGGCATCGATGGCGCGGATGACGGCGAGGCCTTCGCACTGGAGCAACGGCATGCGGCCGGCGAGGGTCGGAATCGAGGCGGTTTCCGTGGGTAGCGGGATCTGCTGGCGCGGATCGGCGAGCACGATGGCGACGATCGTCCCCTCGACCGCAGTCGCGATTTCGTCGGGAGCGATGGCATCGCCGAGGAGGTTGATGCCCTCTATGCCGCGCTCGGAGCCCGTGTAGGGCACTACCCACGGAGCGAAGCCTGTTAATGGCGTTCGGAAATCCCAGTCCCCGGTCGTTGGCTGGTGGTGGAAGTAGGACATCGTGTGCAGCATCCGTAGGTCTCGTGGGGAGAACCGGGTGTTTGTTACTGGCGTGGAGGGCACTTCGTGGAAGACGACTGGAGCGGAAGGGAGGTGCGGGGGCATGATCTCGCGGATGGAGCTGGCGCCGACGCCGAGGAACACGAGGTCGCTGAGGCTGCTACGGGCTAGGATATCTTGCAGAACTTCGAGACCGATGCCCTTTGTCCAGCCGCAGGTATTGATGAGAAGGGGTACGTCTGCGTGGTTTGTGGCATGTGTGGCTATTAGGTCCGCGACTGCTGCGATGTAGTATGATGGGTCTTCGCGGGGGGAACTGTGCCCGATGCTATGGCGTCGGACGTGAGATACGGCGGTATGGGTGAACGGAGGGCCGAGGATCGGCTCGGTGAGGAGGCTGAGGGACACAATGCCCGCAGGAGAGAACTCGGGCTGCCCTGGGTCCGCGTCGAGGTAGGCGACGGATCCCACATCGGTGGTGGTGAGTGCTTTGTTGATCAGAGTCCGCAGGAATGTGGACTTTCCGACGCCCTTCGATCCGGCGACCACGATGACTGGCGGCCCTGTCGTTTCCGCCGAAATGTACCGAGAGCACGATCTTTCGATCTTGTCGACCAGTTGCGATATAGGGGCCTTCCAGGACGGTGAAACCGTCAGTGTGGGGATCGCCGTAGGGCTGCTATACACCGGCGTGAAGGAATGGCTGTTTTGTTCCTTGGACGTCCCTACCCAGATACCATTGAAAGTAGGACATATCCTTGCAACATCCAAGATGCTCGAGTGGTGGTCCGAAACGCATATCTCAATGAAACCACCAACGTTGGACTTTCTCCGTCTGGAGGTCGCTTCGATCACCGGCAGCGAGTGTGTCATCGGCGCGTAGACTGTCCGCACGCCAGACTCTTCCGACAACTTGGCGCCGCAGATCTTGACTGTGCCCTTGATTACGCTGAGCTTATATGCTCCAACAAGAACGAGACTCTATGGACAGATTAGAACCACGCGCGACACGCGAACACAAACGACGGTGGCCTACCTCACCGAGCTGTAATCGGAAGATCGCTGAGCCATTGTCGGTATAATTTGCATCCGTTGGCACGAAACTCGAGACTTTTGTCATGATTGGTGTCAAACTGGGTCCGGTTTCCTATCAGCCAGCCGTATCAGCAGCACGAAGTCCCGGGGCACTAACCTCTCGGGCACAGCGGCAATGGCCTCGCTCTCATCCGGTTGTCCTCTAACGCTCATCATCTCGACGTCTTTGTCCGTGGGTGTGTCGGCCTTCATCTTCTCCTCTCGTTCCCTCTTGGTTCGAGCCGACGCAGATTCCTCCGCCTTAATTGGGGGGCTCCCTACTGGGGCCTCCTCGAGGGTACCTCTCTCGGTAGGAAATCCCGCCGCGGGAGTGTCTGCCAGGTCTTGTACTTCCTTCGCTCGCTGGGACACTCTCCCCTCGATCTCCGACCGCTGCCGCCTCAGCTCTTCGTTTTCCACCGTCAAGTCCTTAAACCGCTCCCGCTTCGCCGGCCGTTCTGTACTCGCTTCGGCTGTAGGAGAGCGAGCAGCAAGAGCCGACGGCGGCATCGCCGATTGCGCTGCTGTCTGCTGGGCGCGAAGTCGTTGCTGGGCGAGAGCGCTGAGTTTGGGGGCGGCTGCGATCTTCAGTTATCAATTTGATGTAATCATCCCAAGAGTAAAGTGTTCTCACGCTTTGCCGCGGTGGTTTTCGTTTCTCCGGTCGGCATGATAGCGGCTTGTGGGTTGAAGATTCGGAAGAGAACGTAGTTTGACTTTGAGGCTGTTCCCGCAGAGCCGCCGTTTTCTTTTTTTCTTTTTGGGAAGTCACAAATCTCACTTCAAACACCATTATAAACTAATTGCGCCCACTCCGACCATTCCACTATATATTACTGAAAGTCACTCCAAACATCATCTGATTCCTCCAAATTGCTTGCGTCTGTCTGTCTGCTCGCCGTTGACTGTCAACGAAGACCTATAGCCAACTTGGTGTGGTTTGCGAACTCTGCAACTCGCTAAAGGATGCCTACTACATATAGTTAGCGCGACTAGGATTACTTTTTAGTGGTGGCTAGCGGTGGCTAGGGATGGTGGCTCAAAAATGAAGCTTTCCAAACCTGGACCTGAACCCCTAGCCAAATACACCCAACATCACAAACTTTTTTCGCTCTCGGATTGATTGGAGTCCAGAGCTAATCCCCCACCACCGACACACATAAAACCATGAGTGAGAGACCAAACACCACGAAAAAGATGACATCCACCACAAAGCCAAAATCAAAAAAATCGAAACCTGCGGTACTACCGCCACCCGCCAAGTCCACTGAACGAATCGCCGATAGCGACCTCGAATCCGACAGTGAGGAAGAGGAGGAGCAACGGCTGCAGTACGGGAGATTCACGTCTCTAGTTGGAGGTGGGGAAGCGGTTGCTAATTACGCGTGTAGAGACAAGACATACAGCTACCAACCCCCAGATGACTTCGCGCCGCTTTCGTCAGACGATGCCGCACGTGCTGCAGATCCCTTCTCGGCTGCGAACCTGAAGGGCAAGCAGTTGTGGTTTTTCACCGCACCCGCCAATGCGCCGCTGTCGAAGCTTCCTTCCTTCAGTGCTGCAGACGTCACAATGGGAAACGTTGTACTGGAGACAAAAGGCGGAAGGAGTTACTGCTTGAAGGCTGACAGAGATATTTTGGGAGCGGGCACGGGAGTGTCGCTCATGGCCCCAGATCACAAGGGCGTTTACAGAGCAGGTACGAGGTGGTCGGGATGGCTGTTGAACAGGAGCACTGATTCGCAACTAGTTGGACAACCGATAACAAAAGCATTTCGCATCGTGGAGAGCTTACCACGGCCGCCGAAAATATCGAAAGACGATGTACCGGAAAGACAGCCCATTCGTCTGCAGCCTGACGGTCTGCGGATGCGGTTCCGGCCTTTCGGGTCTGTGGGTGGTGACGAGGCTATGGCTGCGGGGGATGCTATGGATGTGGATGCGCCAGAAGTGGCTCACCCAGAGGAAGGATCTCTGGAACGGAAAAAGAAGCGGCACAATTCTTCTAGAGACGGCGAGAAGAAGAAGAAGAAGAAGAAGCACAGGAGCAGGGAGGAGTAACTGCGGAGGGACGAATAAACAGTCGTATTATGACTGGATCCGTTCTATGGGTGCCTTGTAGTGACACGAGGCGGACCGCCTCATATCCCGTGTGCGCTGCCATGAGAATGGAACCCTGTACAACAAATTTTGGTATCGCTATGAATCGCAACATCACTCCTCCGCCGCTTCCGCCGCTTCCGCCGCTTGCTGGAGCTGCTGTTGCACCTGCATGATCTCCATTTTCTTCTTGTCCTGCTTGTCACCAATTTCCTTTATCTGGCCTTCTATCCGTTCTCTGTCCACAGTAATATCAGCCAACTGGACACCGGCTCCCGGCGGCTCCGCATCGACGCACATCTCGGATTGGATGTATTCCAAACGCTTGTCAACGTTCATGGCTGCCTCCGCTTTGTCCTGTTTCAGGAGCACCGGACCGACCAGCTTGTAGATGTTCGCATCGTCTTCCAACCCGGCGAACTCCTATAACGGCCGAAACATCAGCTCTGGACCCGACAAGCATGCGGAACGTTCCGTTAGTACCTTCTGCACAGATTGGTTCTCCTGGAGTTGTGACTCGAGTTTCTGACGAGCCTCAACCACGGTGCTCAAATCTGTCACAGGGTAAGAACTGAACTGGTGAAGCATCGGAGCGGAGCACCGACCTTTCTGCAGCGACTGGAACTCATCGGAAAGGCTCTGTAAGAGCTTCTGACTGTCGGCCATTCTGTCGTTTTTCGGTGGTTGTGGGTGTTTTGTTTAGCGGGCAGACGTGGGGTTGGTTGGTTCTTGTGCCAAGCGACAACGTGTATTGAGTGCTGTGCACCTACATACTTTCGGTCTAACGCATCAGGTGAACAACCTCCCCGCCACGAGCAGACAAACCCCCCCTCCCCCCACCGACTGCCATCCACACAAAAATTGCGGTAGAGATACTACAGTTATCCTACGTACGTAACACGCACTTGGGGTACGTACTTACGCACCAGTTCTCAACTACCCCCGCTGACATTGCTTCAACCGCCAGGTTTCGCATTCGGTCGTGCTCGGCACCCCGCCTTACGTTTTCTTAGCACCAAGTGCTTCCACAGATATTCTACTTCGTCCTCATCGCCAAGCCTAATGTCGGACCCCGATTTCCTCGGTGTACGAACCCTTCACGATCCTCGCGTTTAAGTCGCGCACAGAAAGCTAACGTCTCCTCAGAGGGCGATCAAAATCGTCAAAAAAGCGATTGAAGAGGACGAAGCCGGCAACTATGAAGCGGCTTACCAGCAGTACCACGCGTCGCTCGAGCTGTTCATGTTGGCCTTGAAATGGGAGAAGAGTCCCCAGTCGAAAAACACCATTCGCGCGAAGCTCAGCCAGTACATGGAGCGCGCTGAAACCCTCAAGGAACATCTCAACAACGACAAGAGCAAGAAGAAGCCAAGCAAGATGGGTGCGAATGGTTCCAGTACGGGCGGCGCGGGGGCAAAGGCGAAAGGCGACGACGATGAGGAGGGATTGGACGCCGAGTCTAAGAAACTACGTGGCGCCCTTTCGGGTGCTATCCTGACCGAGACGCCGAATATTCGCTGGGAAGACGTTGCTGGTCTTGATGCTGCGAAAGAGGCGTTGAAAGAGGCCGTTATCCTGCCCATCAAATTTCCCCAGCTTTTTGCGACTGGAAACCGGAAGCCGTGGCGGGGTATCTTGCTTTACGGCCCGCCGGGTACCGGTAAATCCTACCTTGCAAAGGCGGTGGCCACCGAGGCGAACTCAACTTTCTTCTCGGTCAGCAGTAGTGACTTGGTCTCGAAATGGATGGGTGAAAGCGAACGGCTTGTGAAGCAGCTCTTTGCTATGGCGAGAGAAAACAAACCTGCTATCATCTTCATCGACGAGGTGGACGCTTTGTGCGGAACTCGAGGAGACGGAGAGAGCGAAGCGAGCAGGCGTATCAAGACCGAGATGCTGGTGCAGATGGACGGTGTTGGGCACGACAGCTCCGGCGTACTAGTCTTGGGTGCAACCAACATTCCATGGCAATTGGACTCTGCCATCCGACGACGGTACGTGTCTGTTGCGGGCCTACTGGGTGCTGTGGCTAACGGGGCAGCAGATTTCAAAGAAGAATCCACATTGCCATTCCTGATTTGCGAAGTCGCATCCGAATGTTCGAGCTCGCCGTGGGTAAGACTCCGTGCGAACTCGTGTCCCAGGACTTCCGGACGCTCGCCGATATGTCGGAGGGCTTCACAGGCAGCGATATTAGCATCGTCGCCCAAGACGCGCTCATGCAGCCCGTCCGAAAGATCCAAAGTGCAACGCACTACAAGCGAGTTTTGATGCCAGACGGATCAATGAAGCTCACCCCGTGCTCCCCAGGAGACCCGGGAGCAACGGAGATGACTTGGGAGCAGGTGGACGGGGACAAACTTCTCGAGCCGCCATTGACGCTAAAGGACTTCATCAAGGCGGTCAAGAACTCGAGGCCAACTGTCAGCAAGGAAGACATCCAGAAGAGCGAGGAATGGACTCGCGATTTCGGGAGCGAGGGTTAAGATGCAATGTGTTCATGTCGGTTCGAATCGAACTGGTATGACTGGGTGAATTGTGCACGAATGATGAAGGAAAAGGGCATGGAGGATGGTGTTTTTTTCTTCAATTAACTGCTTACCTGCTTTTCGAGCGTTTTTCGGTGTTTGATACAATGGGAATGACGGAGATATCACAGAACAATACAATATTGCTTCAAGCATCGTGATTTGCAGCATAATAGGGCTAGATGGCTCTCGGATGGGATGATATTGGTCTGTGGGGGGTTCACGGCTTGAGTAGCCCAGAGTCTATCAGCAATTAATGCATGGAACAGCAGTGTTAAGTGGTGGAACACACTGTCACGGAAGGCCGTCTTCCATGACCAGGCACGGCAACAAAGAAAGACTGGGAGAACCCCGCCGAGAAGTCCATTACATACACGGTGTCACCCTGGAGGATTCGCAGGACCAAATCCCGCAATGCAATGGTGTAACATGGCCGAGAAATCGATAGGCGAAAAAATTGCGGTTTTAGCGTAAATCCCCCCACCAAAAGCAAAAGCAGTACAAAACTCTGCCCCCGCCACCCCACATTGCAGCTCCCCTTCTCTCTCCATCAAACAATCCTCCTTCTCCTCTCTTGTTACTTGAATTCGAACCTCCGCATCACTCAAAACTCCCCAAACATGACTTACGCACTCACTCAATCTCACAAGGATGTTAGTCCACTTCCTCACAGCCATTCCGGCGCCTTTTGAAGGCTAATTGACTCACGGAATTTATCCTTCCTGGCGCTAGATGCTCGAGAAATCTCTCCAGGAGACTGATCCTGAGGTCTATGAGCTCATGGTATGTTCATAATCCCATTTTTTGGCCCCGCATTCCCACGCATTCATACTGATGTTACTACCCCCGCTTCTAGCAACGCGAGATCCTGCGTCAGCGTGAGAACATTCCTCTGATCGCCTCGGAGAACATCACCTCGCGCTCTGTGTACGATGCTCTCGGATCGGTCATGTCCAACAAGTACTCCGAGGGATACCCCGGAGCCCGTTACTACGGTGGTAACGAGCACATCGACTCTGTCGAGATCCTCTGCCAGGAGCGTGCCCTCGCTGCTTTCGGCCTCGAGAAGGAGAACTGGGGCGTCAATGTCCAGTGTCTGTCCGGCTCTCCCGCGAACTTGCAGGTTTACCAGGCTATCATGCGCCCTCACGAGCGTTTGATGGGTCTCGACTTGCCCCACGGTGGCCACTTATCCCACGGATACCAGACTCCTCAGAAGAAGTCAGTCCCCGCGTCTCCCCCCACCTGAAAGTTCATTCTAACCAGCCCTAAGGATCTCTGCGGTGTCCACCTACTTCGAGACCATGCCCTACCGTGTGAACGAAGAGACCGGCATCATCGACTACGACATGCTGGCCAAGAACGCCATCCTCTACCGCCCCAAGGTTCTCGTTGCCGGTACTTCCGCCTACTGCCGTGAAATCGACTACAAGCGCATGCGCGAAATCGCCGACTCCGTCGGTGCCTACCTGATGGTCGATATGGCCCACATCTCTGGTCTCGTTGCTGCTCGCGTCATCAAGAGCCCCTTCGACCACGCCGACATCGTTACTACCACCACTCACAAGTCCCTCCGTGGTCCCCGTGGCGCCATGATCTTCTTCCGTCGTGGTGTCCGTAAGGTCGATGCCAAGGGAAACAAGACCATGTATGATCTTGAGAACCCCATCAACTTCAGGTATGTAGCCCCCAACCCTTCCTTCTTCCGTGCCCCGTTCCTATCCAGATTCATATGATGAAACACTTTCGGATGTAAATCATTGTCTACCGATGGCGCAAAACCATGTGGATATTTTCCGTTGCCTTCCTTCTGATCTATTAATCTTCCCTTCCCTTCGCGTCCGCATCACACGCACAACACACAACGTATGGATCGAGTTTGTTGACTCGTCTATCAGTGTTTTCCCCGGCCACCAGGGAGGTCCCCACAACCACACCATCACTGCTCTGTCCGTCGCCCTGAAGCAGACCATGACCCCTGAGTTCAAGGCCTACCAGCAGCAAGTCATCAAGAACGCGAAGGCTCTCGAGGTTGAGTTCAAGAGTATGGGCTACACCCTCGTCTCCGGTGGTACCGATTCGCATATGGTTCTCCTCAGCCTGCGCGACAAGGCCCTCGACGGAGCCCGTGTCGAGGCTGTTCTCGAGGCCGCCAACATCTCCTGCAACAAAAACGCCATCCCCGGTGACAAGTCCGCGCTTACCCCTTGCGGTATCCGCATCGGTACCCCCGCCGCTACCACCCGTGGCTTCTCGGAGCAAGACTTTGTCCGCGTCGCCGGCTACATCGATCAGTGCATCAATCTGGCCAAGAAGATCCAGAGCGAGCTACCTAAAGAGAACAACAAGCTCAAGGACTTCAAGGCCAAGGTCACCGCGGGTGTTCCCGAACTCCAGCAGCTGAAGGAGGAGATCCGCTCTTGGGCTACCACTTTCCCCCTTCCCATCTAAAAACTAAACTCTCTCTCTCTTTTGTAAATCTAGTGTTTCCCTTTTTCTTTTGTTTTCTTTTCTTGGGTCATGTGGTTCGAAAAAGTGCTTCAACTCACAATGTTTTTTTTTCTCGTTTGCATCATGGGATATGATTCGACGGTGTTATGTGGATGGCATGTTCTCTTCCTCTTTCTTTTCCCTTTCCTTTATTTTTCTTCTTCGGGACGGGATGGGTGAGATATCTCCTTTTGGAGGGTGGTCTGAAAAAGAGATGTTATGTGTTGTACTACCTACCCTGTATGTATTCTCCTCGAACTTCAACGCGGATGAGGATACCTACGAATCCAGGCCGATTAACTTCTCCATCCAGCCATTCTCCGCGACTTTTTTTTATTGCCATGGGTGAATGAATCCGATGATTGAATCAAACTCGATAATCGTAGTATCAACCTGATGATCTTTCTCCAAGCATCAACCCGTCAATCACGCCATCAACCCACCCCCCCCCCCCCCCCCCCCCCCCACCCAAAAAAAAAACAAAACAAAAAAACATAAACAACCAATTGAAACATAGTTGGAGTAGAGGAGCAGAACACGTATATGATAGGTGCATGATACAAACAATTCTCCATTCTCCATTCGCCCCCACTCTTGCCGTGGTTGACATTCTTTAAAACCCCGACAATTATCTTTTTCTTTTTCTTTGCTTCCCAGGATTCGACCGAACCCGAATGATATACAACAGAACAGTAAAAAGTGGAAAAAAGGATAGGAAAAGAGAACCTTTGGATGTGATATACAACTGCCTTAGCTTAAAGTGGAAAACAAAGGGGGGAGAGGGGGAGAGGCAAGAAACCCCTCCAATTGCAAGCTATTTTTTGTCACGGAAAAAAGAAGAAAAAATCGAATGAACGCCACCCAGAAAAAAAAAGAAAAAGCAAGAAAAATCAAACGAGAAAAATCAAAAAAAAAACACCAACCCCAAGCCGAAAAAGCTATTCTATCCCAGGAATTTCATTTACTCTCTTTGTTCATTTCTTTTCATCCTCCTACCTTCCCACCTAGAAGAGAGCAACTTCGCGTCCAAAGATGCTGTCGTAGTAGGCAGCCAGGCCCCGCGAGATCTGTCCGGGGAAGATGCGCTCCAGGCCGACCCAGAGCTCATGGAGCCAGTAGACGTACACGCCTTCGCCGCGGCCGCCCATGGTGCCAAGTCCCAGGATGTCCTTGCAGCTCCAGGCGCGACCTCCACGTCCGTTTCCACGCGTCTTTCCCAGGCCCACGGCGGCGAGACAACCACGGACACAGGCTTCGAGGTCCTGGACCAACAGCGAATTCTTGCCGCGCCACGAGGCGGTACGGGTGTGGCCGACTAGAAGGCTGAGGACCTCGATACCGGCGGGCGCGTCCATCGTGATGCCGCGGGAGAGACTGGTCAGGTACGACTTCGTAGCCGAGTGGACGGAGGAGTGGACGGTCGCATGGACACTAGCAATGCACGAGATGTTCATGATGCAGCGAAGCTCCCACTGGACGTTTTCCTTGGTACCGCTGAGAAGGGGTGAGTTTTCCTCAGCAACGCTGGGGCCGGTAGCGTACGCGCTCGTCTCGCTGCCACGACGGCGGACCGGGGAAGACAGGAGATGGTGGGTGAGCAGCGTCGGAAATGCAACATTGGTGAGCAGGGCGGCATTGATCTCGTCCGAAGTCAAGGCGCAGAAGGGAACAGCGCCGTGAAGCATGCCGACATTGTTGACCAGCAGGGTGATGGGGCCGAGCAGGTTGACGAGGTTATGCGCGAAGAGTTCGGGGAAGGAGGTCGGGTGGGTCGTGTCTTGGACTGCCACACGGGTGTCGATGGTGGGGTGGGTAGCGCGTAGGGTATCCGCCAGGGCGTCAAGCTTGGTGGGATTGCGTCCGTGCAGGATCAGATTCCACTGTAGCAGCGGTTGTCAGAAGAGCTGGAGGGTGGGGGAGGGGAAATAATCAAGGGGGATGGGTGGGGGGCGAGGGTGGAGCAACAAAACAGCGAGAGGGGTGGAGTGAGTGCTTACACCACGGCCAGCAAGCTCCTCGGCCATTGCCTTTCCCACACCATCGGAAGCGCCGGTGATGAGGGCGTAGGCCTCCAAGGGATGGTATTCGGTCTCGAGCACGGAGGAGTGCAGGAGCCAGCGGTGGATGAACCTCGGGAGCTCCAGAAGGGATGCCACCAGCTGGAAGGTGACATAGACGACGAAGTAAGGAGCCGCCACGATCCAGAGGAGGCAGCAGCCGACGAATGAGAGGCTCGGATGCATTGTCAGGTAAGCTGTCTGTCGTCTCGTTGCGGGACAGCTAGGATAGCTCCGAAGGTGTTTGGTCTGTTGGCTTTCGTTCGCCGGTTGTTCGGAGACCCGGGGAAAGGAGGGGGGGGGAGGTCCGCCAGGTAGTGGTGAATGCCGAGGAGCAAGGGAGTGGTGAGGTAGAGATGGTAGAAGTTGTAGAGAGTTGGTTTTTCTGGTTTGAAGGAGTGTGTGGGAGTCGCCACAGCGAGCAACACTCTACAATAAGAAGGAACGGTGACAGGGCCGAGACATTTGACCCTCCTTTCTGACGCAAGGGTGGGGTGGGTGGTGGTGGGGGGGGATGGACGGAATTTGGGCACTGTTTGGGTGGCGGAGGGTTTGCTCTAACGGAGGGCCAGGCGAGAGTATAGTAGGTAGCGGAGGTGTGTATGTATGTATGTATGAATGTATGAATGTATGCAAGTGTGTAAGTATGTAAGTATGCAGGACTCGTTCGAAGGGACTGGGGGGATGAGGGTTAAAAGTAAGGTAAGTGAGTGCTGTGGCACGATGCTAGCAGATGGTAGGTGGGTTTTGGACAGGAGGTTGATCGTCCATGGTGTGCGGGAATCCATTTCGGTAGGGCGGCGGATTCCTGGAGAATGTTTCTACCTACGGCATGACTGGCCGGTGACCGCTGGGCACGGTAAAACAGTTGCTAGGGGGAGGGTGGGGTATAATAAACGGCTTTTATCCCCCATGAACCCTCCCGGCACCGAATATCCAGCGTGGACCCCTCTATCCACGATGGACCCCACGCAGAATTTCATAACTACATTTAAATGCGTAGTGGCCTACACATTTTCAGATGCTACAGCATGGCGGGGGTTTATTGGGAACATCCAGCAGGCAAAGTCCATCATTGCTTGGGGGATTGTAACTTTTCCTCCGCATGTCGCCCTTCTGTTCTCGCTTTTTAGCAAGGCTACGCCGAGGTGTCTTGGTCTTGCTCAAGATCGTCTTCTCCACTATTATCTTCCGCGAGTTTGGATCAAACTTGGTAAACCTTTTAGGACACTCGGGATCGAGCGGCACCATGTCGGGCTTGCAGGTTTCAACCCAATTGTCGTGAGAATGCGTCTTGGGCACGTAGTCGATTGGAGTTCTTGTCTTAAGATGATGGATGATTGCGACCGCATGGCCACCTGGTACGCCTGTGTCCTGGCAACGAATACAGGAGCAGGTAGATGCCGTCAAATCCGCGGGAAAAGACTGACCATCGTGTATCCGGGTGACGCGACTCTTGGTGCTACTGTCTGTACTTGTATCGTCCGGTCCTGTTCAGCGATCCACGGTGGGAGAATAAATGTGGCTCTCAAGAATAAAAACAGTGATTTAACTCGCTGATTTACCTTGCTCCAGACTACTACATAGTGCAATTTTGTGTGTGATCCATCATGGATAGAGGGTCCATGCTGGATATTCTGGTGCCGGGAGGGTTCATGGGGGATAAAAGCCGTGAAGTAAATGATAGTACTAGGATGTATCGTCTTGTAAGGATATATGGTAGCACTGTTGCGTTTAAGGATAATATGCGTATTAAGCGCGACATCATATCTTGTAAGCTAGTTAGTGTGTTACAAAAACGCCGCGTCCGTGTGCTGTTAGGGCCTGATCCAAAGTAAATCGAATATGAGGTTTAGTTAAACACGCCTTTAACACGTATGTCACAACTAACATAGTATCAATACGGAATCTAATATGAGGTTACTACTGCGTTAGCTGTCGACGCTGTGTTGAATACTGTGTTCAATCTGTGTTCCAGATGAAATTGTGCGTCACCAGTTGATACACGCGTTAATATTTTACTACATAACTATCTGAAATGCAATCGTTGCGCGTTTGGCGTATAGTACCATATCAAAAAGCAACATGTTACGTCGCTGACTGTGCCCATATCAGCACATATTAAGCAGACCCAGCCGTATCCCAGTCGTGTTGATATCGGATTGGCAATGAGCATGTAGATATTTCCTTACAGGACGGTAGTCTATATATCGTTTATTTTATTTTACCCACCCCCTTCACTATTATGTGAGAAAGTACGTGCAGCTCGGGAGACGAGTAAGCAGCAAGCAAGCAGCAAAAGCATTTACGCAGGCGGTATGTATGTGCAGTAGAGCAAGGTTAGGGTGGTGATTTTCTTATTTTTTTCTTTTCCTTTTTCTTTTTTCCGTTTCTTTCTCCCCGGCTTAGTTCCAGTAGTAGGGGGAATGGAGACAGACCGGCCAGAGATCGACGGAGACTGTCCTCGCTCGGAGTATGTAGGGTTCCCAGAGAGTGGAGAACGTGCATTCTTCACGATCACGGCGGTGCAGTCGCAGTCAACTCCCCCAACGGCCGCGGTGGGACAGTCGGGGATGCATGTAGATACTCTGCGTACTTGCCTTGGCACGTAAGTAGCGCACCATGTGCGCTGGTGTTATGTCACGCAGGTACGCATCTGCACGTACTCTCCAGGGTGGGGGGGATGGTGACGGTGGCGGTGGTGATGCATATGATGGTTGTCGAACCCTTCGGCTTTCCCATGTGGGGGAGCTCGGAGCTGGGAGCTCTATGTGTCTCCCACTAGTACCATAGCTACAGTAGTGGGGCGTATCGTGCGTCATCGTCTGCTCTCGTGCTCCACTCATGCTAGTTCCTTTCCCAAGTTGATGTTGGACTCAGTCCAACGCCAAAGCCACGCCAACGATACATGCATAACGTAGATATGCATACTCGACGAAGACGGACCCATACCAGCGTCGGAACAGGCCGATGCGAAGGGTGCGCTATTACTGCCCTTTTTTTCCCCCTTCACGCATTTCCTTCCCTTCCCTCCCTTTCCCCCTCTTCTTTACTCGCGCAATCGCCTCTTGCCCGTGTGCGGTCTAGCTCCCGTCCGTTCGTGCGCTCCGCGGGCGCCCCTTGCTCTTCGGACTTCGACACTATACATACCGTGGTGTATCTACATAGAATATATCTACATAAAGGCAAGCCCCAGCCACACACATATACTCACTTGCTTCATACATACCACGGCATGGCGCTCTGGTTCCTCCGGCTCTTCAGGCCCGCCCCCCGCCAATTGACTCCGCAGATGATGGATCGCCCGGTACTCCCGCTGCCGTGGACGACTTCCGGTCCGGCCCACGTTTCTGGGTCCTGGTGTCTGACCAGGAAAGTGGAGGGGAGGGGGAGAGACGAGAGAACAGCACTCCTGCGGCTCTAGCCGTCGACATTTGAGGGATCGATTGGGCTAACTGGAGTCGAGCATGTGGAACGGAGAGAGAGGCATGATATGGTATGGTGCCCGGTTTGCGCGCCATTCCGAAGGGCCCAGGACAACCAACCCTGCGCCGGATACACGTTCGAAATTCGAATCCTACATATCCCCTATATCTATGCGCCATGCCGTGGTGTACACGACGTGCTGGCGCCTCGTTGACGAGGGTGTTCTCACTGAGCTGTCGAGCTGTTCAGCAACGGAGCACGCTTGGTGATGTGGTTCTTCTGCGGAGGTCGTGGCACTCAAACGACGGGGGGAGACGTCGACAAGGTCTGGCCGATGCCTCATTTCCACTCTACTCGTAGTGAGGGCGCCCATTCGATCACGAGAGAGGGAGAAGACGCAGTGGGGATGCTTTGCCTAATTCACTCGAAAATCGGCCAGGCATCGACCCGAAAAATCACCCTGGATGATATCTTCCCATCTAGACCAGAGTATAAAAACGACGAATCCGCACACCGGCCGGTAGGCAGCCCAGAAGGATTGCAGTATCGCTCGGTGCCCTTTGCTGACTCCGGTCCGCTCCCGGTGAGTATACACAGTTCACAAGCGCAGTGGGGCGAAAGCGTGTTGCTTGTCCGCTTGATTCCGTGACGATGCAGTATTCGACGAAGCATTCATGCCCGCCTTTCCTCCTGCCGCGTCTGGTATAGGGCAGCAGGTGATTGCTCTGGCATCCTCGCTTCCAACAACGCACCCGTTCACAAGATGAACCAAGCCAGCCAGCCAGCCAGCCAGCCAGCCACCCTACCCTAACTACATGCAGCTAGCCCCGTCCGTTCCATCTTAAAATATGAGACTGTCCGCTCGAGAAGTAGATTAGTTATATGGTATTCAAAGGGGGCAGAGATGGATAACTAGAGTTATCTGGATAATGTAAAACGTGCGCGGTGTCGGATGTTGGCTGCGTGGCCTCACTTTAATCTAAGTACGATAGATATACGAACTGGGCCTCGTCGGCCCAACCAGGTATTTATCCCGCACCGGGGTCAGTCATAGATAGATACAGTACTCTGCTTAATGCAAGGCTCGTCTTCTGCTGCCTAAGCTCGAGCCCACTCAACACTTTTAGGGTATCGCTGTTATCTGCGTAGGGTAGCATACTCCACGGTGCAGAGTGCGGAGTCCGTTGTTTACTTTCCGACACCTGTCAACCTCACTCACAGCTGTCAAACCCCAACAAAACACTTTCCCTCCAACCCCCAATTCACATCGACGTCGACGTAAATCATTGCCTTTCATAGACGTCATCGTATACTTCTGAGATAGAGAGAGAGAGAGAGAGAGAGAGCCATGGCGTCCCACCGCCACTGCCGTCCAGTCACGGTCTTCGTGTTCCTCGTCGCGCTGTGTTTCTGCCTCCACTCAGCCGACGCCAGCATCTTCGACACCATCCGCCGGAAGTTGGTCGCTCTCACCCCGTCGGGGGGCATCGAGGTCCCCACTGCCATCCCCGATCAGGCCGTCGTGGAGAAGAAGCCCAAGCGTGAGGGGAAACGTGTTGCTATCATCGGTATGTACCTACTTCTTTGATTCCCATCGTAGATGGCTTATTAATACGCGTATCGAAACACCAGGCGCTGGATCCGCGGGCTCATCGTCGGCCTACTACCTCCGCAAATTTCTCGCTAACTCGACCGCCGTGTCTTCGCTACCGGTCGAGATCACCGTCTTCGACAAGCACTCGTACATCGGCGGGCGCTCAACTACTGTCAACGCCTACGATGACCCCTCGATCCCGATCGAGCTAGGCGCCTCCATCTTCGTCTCCATCAACCACAACTTAGTCAACGCGGCGTCCGAATTTGGGCTCACCGTGTCCGCCGTCGCCGATGCCCCGCGGACGAAGGAGGCGACCGCAGACGTTCTGGGCGTGTACGACGGCAAGGACTTCGTCTTCACCTTCCCCGAGGGAGAGTGGTGGTCGCTCGCGAAGCTGTTCTACAAGTACGGACCAGTCAGTCCGTACCGCACCAAGAAGCTCACCGAAGCCACGGTCGGCAAGTTCCTGGCCATGTATAATCCCCCGATATTCCCGTTCAGCTCGTTGTCAGATGCCGTCGAGACCGTGGGTCTCCTGCCGGCCGTCGGCAGCACCGGCGAGCAGTTCCTCGAACAGAACGGCATCTCGAAGGCGTTCGCCCACGACCTGATCCAAGCGTCTACGCGCGTCAACTACGGCCAGAACCTCGGTCTCATCCACGGCCTGGAGACGATGGTCTGCATGGCGACCGACGGCGCCGTCAGCGTCGAGGGCGGGAACTGGCGCATCTTCGAGGGCATGCTGAAGAACAGCTCCGTCGACCTGCGGCTCAAGGCGACGGTGACGCAGCTCGAACGCGACGAGTACAACGGCGAGTGGATTGTCACCAGCAAGAAGGACGGCTCCCCGATCGCGACGTCGGACGTCTACGACGAGGTCATCGTAGCCGGCCCGTGGCAGTACTCGGACCTCAACGTTCTCCCGAAGCTCGAGAAGACGCCGGACAAGATCCCGTTTGTGACGCTGCACGTCACGCTCTTCGCCTCCCCACGCAGACTCGACCCGGTGTTCTTCAACCTCCCCGCCAGCTCCGCGGTGCCCCAGGCAGTCATGACCACCCTTAACGCGACCGAGCGCGAGGACCCCGTCCTCCTCCGCGGCGAGGGCGTGCATGGCGTCGGCAACACGGGCTTCTTCAGCGTGTCCACGCTGCGCACTGTGGTCCGTCCCAACGGCGAGTCCGAGCACGTGTACAAGGTCTTCTCGCCCGCGCGTTTCAGCGACGAGCGCGTGCGCGCCATCATCGGCGCCACGGACGAGAAGAGCGACATCACGTGGATGTACCGCCACATCTGGAAGTCGTATCCCTACGAGTACCCGCGCGTCACCTTCGAGGAGACCAAACTCGCTCCGGGCCTGTGGTACACTGGCGGCATCGAGAGCTTCATTAGCACCATGGAGACGAGCAGTCTTATGGGCATGAACGTCGCGAAACTCGTGGTCGATGCGTGGGAGGCGCCCAGGTTGGAGGCGGCTAAGTTGGAGGCGGCCAAGTTGGAGGCGGCCAAGTTGGAGGCGGCTAAGTTGGAGGCGGCCAAGTTGGAGGCGGCCAAGTTGGAGGCAGCCAAGTTGGAGGCAGCCAAGTTGGAGGCAGCCAAGTTGGAGGCAGCCAAGTTGGAGGCAGCCAAGTTGGAGGCAGCCAAGTTGGAGGCAGCCAAGTTGGAGGCGGCTAAGTTGGAGGCGGCCAAGTTGGAGGCAGCCAAGTTGGAGGCTAGGTTGGAGGTGGCCAAGTCGGAGGCCGACGGCCCGACCTCGAGCGCGGACGGGGTGGTTGGTCACGAGGGCATTGATGAGTTGTGAGGAGGAGAAGGGAGGGGAGTAATCTGGTCTGTTTTTTTGTTTTTTTTATAGGTATATCCGCATTTATGTTTGTCCTTTTTTGGGCGGCGGGTGGTTGGTTCGGACTTCTATATATCACCTGTGTACAAGGGAGCTGGAGGCGTCCTGCACAAGGTTTCGCTATTGGGGGGAGGGGGGGTCCTTTTTTTTTAAAAATAAAAGGAATCGAATTAAAAACGAATTATATTCGTTCTGGCCATACCCGCTCTAGCTCGTTCCAGCCGGACCTGTTCATACAGCAACAATCCGCCCGCCAGCGCCGGCCGGTACAGCACACCGACTATACCTCTCGCGATTGTAGATCCTTAGTCGTCCTCGCCATTTCCGCGCTCGACGCCATACAGCTGCACATCCGTCCCATTTTGCCGACCATATCAGTACACAGTACATAAACAAGTTTTTTTTTTTTGTTTAATCATACTCGCATTCAGCCCATCTAGACTATGGCGGCGTACATTTTATCCGTTTTTCCCGTCCGCTGTCCGCGCGGTGGCGGGCACGTTGCAAGCTCCCCTTTGCCCTCCGCCCAGGCCTTTCCCGAGAAGATTCAGAAAACCAAAGGAATGACAAAAGAAATCATTGGAGGACCTCCGTCTAGTCCTCCCTCTTTCCTGCGGAAACCATGAAGGAAGGGGTGGGGAGGAACAGCGGTAGTTCCTCGGCCTCTACCCCCAATTCCTCGGCTCCAGCCTCCTCTCTCTACGGGCTGACACGCCCGCTCCCTTTCCCACCTCTCCTCTGTCTCTCAGTCTGAGTGCTTGGCTCCGACCCTTTTTTTGGGTTTGCGTGCCTTTTGCGGCCTGGTGTCCCTGTTCCCGCCGATGAAGACCGTCACAGAGAAGCCGCCCCTGCCCCGAGCTTTATCAGCCCAGGACGGGACGCCCATCTCTCTTCCCTCTCTTCTCTCCTTTCCCGTTGCGCTTCCTCAGTACATAAACAAGTAGTTTTCGTGTGCGGGTGAGTAACTCCCATCTCCTTTTGCCCGGCCCGGCGCAGCCTAGGTAGTCCAGTCCTTCTCTCGCGGGGTACACAGGTATTATGTAGGTAGTCCTGCCAACAGCCCGGCTCGGACAAGCCGCGGCGCCCCCATCTGCTCGTGCATGTTATTTAGAGATATATATCTGTCTGTATGGAATCGATTCGCTGTTCGTGGGAGCCCAGCAGTGGGATATTCCCAAGTGATAAACGCCATATGTTTGCCAACCTGCTCTCCCAATCATCCACAGCTATGCCAAAAAATAATAGCATCAGCACATTCCCGGTACGATCCAACTACATGCCCCCCCCTCTCCTTCTCCTTCTTACCCCCCTCCAACCACCCCGCAAAGTCGAGCCCAAGACCATCCCTGGCCGTCACATCAACACACATACAACTGATCCTTCTCACCCCATTCCCTCCCATTTGCCCGTCCGCCTATGCGCCAAAAACCAGATCAAAACATAATACAAAAAAAAACTCCAGGCAAACACATGAATGACGAATAACAAAAACGCTCCAAAAATGAAAACACGCTAACGCTACTAAGGGGGAGTAATTATGCCACGCGATGAAATGAAACGAGTGAGATGTAATGGGAATTAAGGCTTGGACTTGATCTTCTTGTAGAGCTCCGTCTTTAAGAAATCGTAGTTCGGATCGACAGTGCAGAATTCATGTTCTTCGAGGAGCGTCTTTGCTGTTGGGCGTTCCGAAGGGTCACTTGTTTCTTCGTTAGCCTTGTACGAGACGGAAGGGAAGGGAAAGAACCCACATAGTATGACAATCCGCCAAAAAGCCGATAGCGCTCGGCGAGATAACCGAAGAGACATCATCGGGCACGGGCGGGGCCTGGCGTTCGGAGCCGAGTTTGTAGATCGCACCGATAACCTCTTCCTTGCTCCACGGTCTGCGGCCCGCAAACATCTCGAGCACCACGCACCCGAGCGACCAGATATCGATTTTTGCACTGTAGCCCTGCGCCTCCGGTCGGATGACTTCAGGCGCCATCCAGAAGACCGAGCCTTGCATCGAGTTCCCGGGGTCGTCGCCGTAGATGTTGTCGGTTTTCTTCGAGATCCCAAAGTCCGAGATCTTGCAGGTCCCGTCGACGTCGAGGAGGATATTGTCGGCTTTGAGGTCGCGATGAAGGATTCCTTCACGGTGGAGATATTCTAGCCCACTGAGCGTTTGCCGGGTGAGACTGCGAACCATGGGCTCGTCGAAGCGTCCGTGCTTGCGGAGACAACTGCCGATGCTGCCGCCGGGGATATACTCGAGGAAGATGCTCATGTGGGTGCCGAAATCTTCGCGTTCGCAGCCGAGGTATTGCACGATGTTGACATGGTCGAGGTGCTCCATGGTGATGATCTCCTGGTTCAACGCGGCGATCAACTCTTTCTGATGCTCGGTATCGCCAGAGCTCTTGGATACTTCGACCTGCTTGACGGCTATGAATTCACCAGTGGTGACGACCATGCCCAAGTACACTTTGCCGTACGTTCCCTTGCCGATGAGCTCTCCCTTGAACCACTTGAAAGTGGCCTGCCTGGTGGGAGCGCCACCAAACGGCTGCGCCTGCGATTGCTCGGGGGCCTTCTGTTGGCGATGCTGCGCTGCGCGCTTGCCCTTGATCTCGATAGTTTTGGCACCAAACATCTTGGTACTCTTCCTCCGTCCGATATCACTATTCTTGATGCCTTCGATCTGGGGCTGCACAAGACGCCTTGGCTCGTGAGCCCGCTTTGCGACGTCACGGATAGTGGTCCTTCTGCCCAGTCCCCCGGATCGCCCAACATTTCTCTGAGCAACCGCTTTGCCCCTATTCATGGGCACAGCCATCATCGACCCCACCGTCGACGAAGCGTCGTCCTGATCGAACCTAGGCACCGGTGGGTCGCTGAGTTGATACGACTGCTGTTTCCCGGGCAATGCAGGTGACAGCGGTGGAGAGGTGTTCTCGTCGGCTACCGGCTGGTCCAGGTCCAGACCCGGGAAGTAGTCGTCGAGATGATTGACCAGCGCTTCGGGAGCCGGACGAGATGCCCACACATCGTTCCGGAACGAGTCACGGCGGCCCAGACGGGAGTAGTCGGCGGGCGAATGAGGAAGTCCCGCAGCAGAGCTCGGGACAGAGTTGCTGTTGAATACCGTCGGCGAGTTGAATCCCTGCCGGTCGTCGCCCTCTTCGTACTCCGGAGTCAGTGGTGTTTGCGCAGTGGTGTTGCTTCCACTGCCGGTGGTTGATGTCGTCGTAGGCGACTTGAACTTCACTGATTTCGTACTGTTGGTGGCGATGGACAGATTGGGCTTTTCGGATGCCTCTTGCGGCTGGGGCGCAGGAGTAGGCTTCGCCGGCTCGCTGCTACCAGCTCGGATAACAGGTCTTGCAAACAGTCCATCATCGCTGTCGCTGTCATCGTCATCTGCCTGGGCGTCCGCTGTAGCAGACTCAAGCGCTTTCGTAAAGTGCACATCGTTCTCCCTGAATGGAGTCTCATGTCCGAGCGCAGGATTGTGGATAACGGCGGGGGCCATATTCATCGGGCTCATACTCTGGGACACCGGACGGCCCCCGGAGGGAATTATCACCTTGAGTTTCTGCGACGCAGGACCACCGAAATTTCCATTCGAAAGTGCCCTTTGGTGCAGATTCTGCCTCTGGTGCGGCGAGGGGCGTGCCGAAACACCAGGGATCCGGGCCCCGGTGATACTGGCAGAAACTGCACCGGCCGCGATCAACGAGGAGCCGATGCCAGCCGAAGGATCCGGGCCACTGTTGTTCCGCGGAGGTGGTCCGGGATGTCCATCCGGCCGGCGCACCTGTACCATTGGTTTATCCATGCCTTCCGTGACACCAGCAGCCCTCCTCATAGCCTGCATCTGTGCCTGTGCCTGGGCTGCCTGAAGCTTAGTCCAGGAGCCGGAAGACGACCGGTTGATTGAAGGTACGGGTACTGGCGGAGGATTTCTTTGCGGGATAAGATCCTCCATCTTGCGGTCCTCGTAAGGCGAAGCTCGCGGGTTATCGAAATCAACGATGCGACGTTGCCCACCCTTCTGGAATCCCTTGTCGAGATCCGGCGGTCTCGTACTTCTCTGGAAACCTTGCTCCACTGGCCGCTGCTGCTGCTGGATTTGCTGCTGCTGAGATAGTCCATCCATCTTCTGACGGGCCGCAGCTTCCAGAGTAAGTGCACCAGCGGATCCACCACGGCCGTTCGCGTAGGCAAATGGAGAAGAAGCCCTGCGATCCTCAAAGAACAACTCATTTTCGGGACCGCCAGGGGAAGGACACGAGTCGGCCTGCGGGGTCGCGGGCGGCTGATCCTCAGAATTTGCGGTCGCTGCATCTGCTGTAGCAGGGTACGGCGGTGGACTCTGGTCGTTAGGAGACGGCTGAACCGAGCCCTGTGGTGGTGCCGGCGGAGGAAGAGGGCTATTTGGCTGGATGACGTTGATTTTCGGATTGCCAGCTGAGTTGCCGGACTCCTGGTGTCTACGAAGCACGGCCAATCTCTGTCGTAAGACATCGAGATCACCACCGTCATCACCCTTGGCTACGTACTCAACTGGAGAGGAAATACGATCACTCTCCACTGCCGCGCTTTCGACCAACTTCCTAGCCACGCTACTCTGCTTCAGTGTGCTCGAGGCGGACTCCGTGGTCGGAGATGCGAGCGACACTGAGTGGGGCCTGCCGTCGGCAAATAGCGGGCGAGGTTCAGCGAGGAAGATACCGTGCTTCGATGGAGATACCGAAGGTGACGATTCAACTGCGGACCCAGGCGATGATTGCACGAACAACTTCAACGTCGCAACACTGTCGGCCTTGTTTCGACAGGAGAGCATCAACATATTGTCCGCCAACGCGTCATCTATACAAGTCGTCAGTAAAATTTCCAAGCAACCCGAAGTGACTCTTAACAATCCAAAGACCCTTACCGTGCGTCCCCTGCCCGAGCTCGGTAGGACAAATCAAAGCAGTTTCCCAGTCCCCAATTTCCAAGTTGCTACAGATCTCCATCCTCACTGCATCCGCAGTCTCAGCGTGCGTGATATCAACCAAGGTCCACACTCTAGCATCCCTCGTAACAAGCACATACGAGGGCGTGTTCCTTGCCGGAAGCTGACCATATGAAGCGCGATGCCTCCTGGTTCCATCGACCGACGAAACCGACACCTTATCGACCGACGAACTGCTGCCGTTATTCTCCGATGCAGCGAAGGGCAAGCTAACCAGTCCGCGCCCGCGTCCGGGACTAGTAGGCGACTCCTCGTCGTGAACATCCCCATCCCTTGAGAACCACCGCCGCTTAACTTTGTCCAGTATCTTCCCTCCACCGTGCCGCTGCTGCGGATGTTGTGGCGGCAAATCGAATGTATCCTGCCTGCTCGACCCGTGCGGCGATTCCGCCTTGTCGCTGCCGCCACTGCCTCTAGGGATCAGCCCGAGTATCTGGCGTGCTTTGTCATTTTTCCCGTCGCCTTGTCTGTGATTTATAGTAGATGAGTTCGATTCCATAGAGTTCGAGTGTCCATGTCGAGCAGAAGGGAGCTGATGCGCAAGGCGTGGCGACCCGTGTGGAGAACCTGGAACAGATGGTCGATGCCCATTGCCGCCGCCTCCACCGCCACCTCCACCCCCACCCCCACCGCTTTCGGAGTTCGAGGGCGAGTGGCGGATCGGGTCGACAGAACCCAGAATCGACTTTGTAAAATCACTTCGACTTCTCAACCCCGGGTCGGATCCATTCGGCCGTTGTGCCTCGCCCCCGGTAGCACTATTAAAACCGACGGCCTCCGAGTACACGGGCATCGTACAACTCCTCGGTGTAGGCACGGGCCGCCGCATGGTCAGTTGCCTTGGGGCGGTCATGTCGCCGTACTCTTCACCTTGCGCTAGCCTGTGTATATCTTGAATCATCTTTTTGATGTTCTTCGCAGCCACCCGTTCCTGAGACTCATCCAAGGCGGGGTTTATCCGCATAACCTCTGGGAGCACATGCTGGAAAATGCCCTGGTTGTGCGCTAGTTCCAAGAACTCGACGCCATGGATATTAAGATTTCGGAACGCCTGACGCCATTCGGATGGGAACCGGTGACGGTCAAGATAGCCGGTTACACGGTCGATGGACCACAGGGCTGCAATGTCAGAAGCCGCCGAGAACGACGATACCAACGGAGATTGTGGCGGATGGTTCGAGCGGCCGAGGCCACCAGCTGAAAGTGGGGCGTTCCTGTAGTCGTCCTGAGGGTCGAGCCGAAGAAAAGACGATTCGGACAGTTGTGCGGATGGATGGCGATACATGTCAGGCTGATGTCGAGGGGTATTATAGTTCGATGGGTTGTATTGGTTGGCATTGTATGCTGGCACTTGGAGGGGCGGAGGCTTCTGATGCGGGGAATACGGGACGCCATGCGATGACGAAGGCGGTTGAGGCGAATAAGGATAATTGTAACCCGGTGAGTTTTTATAGTCGGGCCTCGGTGCATACATGGGCTGGAACTCTTGCTGGTTACGAGCCATCGCAGGTAGCGACGATGGAGGCGGTGGTTGCGACGGCGGCGGCGGCGGAATGAAATGGCCGTTACCAACAGTCCCTCCCCCTCCACCACCACCGCCGCCACCACCACCACCACCGCCAAACCTCCCGCCAGCCTCCAATTGAGACGTCGACACGTGCCGCATTCCTGCACTTGTATGCACTGGCAATATAGAATTCCTTTGCACCGTAGTCCTCAAGTGCTGAGGGTTGAACGCGCTCCCCCCCGGATCGGCGCCGGCACTGGTATGTGCACGAGGCCTTAACATTCCGGTAGGAGGAATCCCCGATGGAATATAGGTTGCTGTCATGGTTGGATACGGCGAGTCGATGCCATAGGCGGGCTGTGGGAACGAGTCGCCGTGAAACGAAGGTATCTCGGCCGCACTCAGGATCAGCGGATCCGGGTCGTGGAGCGCGCCGGGGTTCGGGTAACCCCCAGGCGAAGAAGCGCCACTGGCGTGAGAGAGCGAACTGGCGGAAGGCTGACGCGCCGTCATGTTATTTCACGAGGAGGGCGCAGTAGGAGGTTCAGTTGAAGTTCGGAATTGTGGGCGCACCGAATGAATGTCGCACCTGCCCGGCTATCTGCTATAAAGTTCGAACGGAAGAGCGAGGGGAGATGTTGGTATGTAACGAGTGACTGAGAAGCGTGAGCACGGAGTACAAAGGCCCCGACTTGACGCCTTGTCATGAAACAACGACGGGCAGTCAGGATGGCGGGTAGACGAGACGAGGACAGAGGGGGTTTTTTTTTTTGCAAATTACGAGTGCATAAGTGAGCGAGAGGGAGTTTTCGTTGGGAGAGATGGGAAGAGGTCTGGGTGGTGAAGGTGGCGGCGGCGGCGAAGTGAGTATGGTAGGAGGAAGGGATCGGCCAGGTAGCCGCTTGTGAGCGGAGACTGGGGGGGGGGGGGGGGGTAGTCAAACGGTGCGCGGACGGGGATGACGGGACAACCGGGCGAGTGGTGAGCTCGTTTTTCTTTTCCTTGACGTTCCGGAGAGTGGTGTGGCGAGGATTTCGAGAAGGGCTTTCGCTTCGAATGTGGGGTGTAGTGTGTAAGGTACGGCGAGGACTCGAGTGAAGTTATGATGTATGTAAGAATGTATGTACTCTAACGTGGTCTGGTATGTGATGTGCAATGGAGCAGATTCGCTATGTAGGATATTGAAAGATTCGCACGTATTAAGAATTCGCTATCGCATCGTATGCAACATGGAGAGCGAGAGGAGCGGGGGGGGGGAGAGGAGGAGCGGGTGTGAATTGCAGGAGGTTAGGTTGAGGTTGGGGGGGGAGAGAAGATCGGCGGGATGAGAGAGGTCCAGTGTCGGTTGAATGGGCGGCGCAGAGGGTTTGGTTTGGGGAGTGTGGGAGACGAGGACGTGGTTGAGCGCGTGGAGAAGTGCGGGAGGGTGTGGTGGTGAAGATTGGTTTCTGGGACGTGAGACGTGGGGAGTCTTCGTCTGTCTCAGCCGTCTTCTCGGCGTCGTCGTTCGCCGCCGTCGCGGCAAGACGGAAGAGGAAGAGGACGAGGAAGAGGCAGAGGCAGAAGGGACGGTCCACACCCAACGCGGCCACTTTGCTTCCTACCACTCACTCTCCTCCCTCCGTGCTCTCACTTGCCATTCACCCTCCACAACAGCAAGCCTCGACCACTCACAGACTCCATCTCGCACCTTCCAATCACCGCGATCCCTGCTCGCTTCGTTCAGCCATCCACTCAACAATCAATCGAGCAGCAACTCCCGAAACCGACATCGGCCCTCGTGCTAGGGACCGAGGCTTGTGAGAGCAGCCTCGCGACGGGCTATCCCCTTCCGCGGCCGTGCGTGTGTGTGCTGGACGCGGAAGACCTTCAGGTTCGAACAGCGTCATTCGATCGCAAGTCGAGGTTTTTTCTCTCTCACCTTTCCGCCGCCGGTGTGTGGGGCAGGCCATCGCATCGCATTTCGAGCAGGGGAACACGGTAGCCACGGAAACAAAACATATCCATCCAACGTGGTGCAGCTCCGCGTACATACGCACCCACATTCCGCATCGCATCGCACTCTCGCCCACCCTGGCATCCTGCAGAGTGTCGCGGGTGGCTCTCCATACTTGGGCAGTCGCGAGTGATGAAACTACTCTCGTGTGTGTGGGAGGGGGGGGGGGACGGTAGGAGGGGAAGTTCGATATCTGGAATAAGTACTGGGGCGCCTGCGCCTTCATGCGTCAGCGCCCTGTAGCGTACGCCGCAGACGGCACTGCAGAGACGTCTCTCCCCACGTTTCGGAGAGAGGGGGGAGGATGTGGAGGGAGAAACACCGAGCTGAACGCGCATGCGTTCGTGATGCTGCGCCCCACGTGCCGCTTTATATGGAGGAAACGTACGACGACGGCGACGAGGAGGAGGAGGAGGAAGAAGGAGAAGAAGAAGAGGCGGCCAGGGGAGCAAGCGGTAGGGCGTCGGAAAAGGAAGGGTGGACTGGATGCCTCGCACCCTGCATGCATGCGGAGTGTGTACGCACAGCAGTATCATACATACGTATGTATGCACCGAGGGCACAATCCACGCGCGGAGTGCTGTTACTGGGCGCTTGGAAAGAAATCATGCGCTCCGAGCAACGGGAGAGGGGCCGGAGGTGGAGGCGGAGGTACAGTACTGGGCGGGCGGAGGTACAGTACTGGGCGGGCGGAGGTACAGTACTGGGCGGGCGGAGGTACAGTACTGGGCGGGCGGAGGTACAGTACTGGGCGGACGGCGGGTGCCGTGCCCCCAAACAGACCGGCCATGTTCCTGCCACAGTAGCGGGCAAGCCGTCGACGCGAAGCCGCCGCATGGAAAGACCAAGGCACGCTTCGCCGCCCGCCCAAGTGGTTAATCGGTAGCGAAAAGGGTATCACCCTCAGCCTCGTCCTCGCCCTCGTCACCTTCGTCCTCGCCATCTTCGTCCTCGTCGCCTCGTGCTCCCCATCCTCGTCCTCGTCCTCGCCCTCGTCGTCCTCACCCTCACCCTCACCCTCATCCTCGTCCTCGTCGTCCTCGTCGTCCTCGTCGTCCTCGTCGTCCTCGTCGTCCTCTTTGTCCTTGGTCCTTCGGAGAAAACCCCGAGATCGCACCGCCAACGAAGAACGAAAGAGAAAAAAAAAACTAAAAAAAATACACATCGATGGGAACGCATCCAACTTCCCGATCTGCAGTGCGTCGAGCCGGGCCGGAAGCGCGATCTGTATCTCGAAGGGAATCCCCGGCGGACTCGGCACTGCGGCGCAACCCCCTCGCGGAATCCTCGCAGTGCCGTTTCGGACGGGTGGCGTCATGCCGCTGACGACCCGCACCGGAGAGCTCGTTCGGGAGAACGGATGCTTCCCGGCCATACCACTGAGTCCCAGCAGGGAGAATCTTCGCGGAGTTTGTCGATGTCGGATATCGTCCCTCTTCGGGTGCACTCCGCCTGTGCAGTTATCTACTCGAGCCGCAGACGCTGCCGGCAGCAACTGTGCCCGAGCCCCAAGAGGAGCCCTGATGCGATAGCCGCGCGGTAGCCGGCCAAGCAACCAGGCATTCGCCGTAGTCACCACGACGTCAAGTGCCATATTCATAAAACACATCCTGAAATTCATTTTTCTTCTCCTCTTTCTCCTCTGCTCTCCATAGAAACAGCAAAACGAAATGGGAGAAAGGAAAAGCACATACATCTTACGCACCCATATATGTATCTTGCCCCACCACCCGGCGCGATGGCATGCGAGTGATCCAGGCTGCCCAACCTACTTATCGAAACCGGCGCAGATTGGCACTATTTGCAGCCCCTTTGGCATGTCAAGCGATCGGTTGGTGATGTCATCCACCACACGCGGCGAGGTGGAACCCACTCTGCTCCATGGCCACACGGACGGACCGAAGATACCTGGGAGGGGGTGCCATCAGCGAGCAGATGGCAGAGCAGATCAGAGTACGTATGCAGCGCACAGACCCGTCAGCATGCAGCCTTCCAGCTGCGATGGAAGGGAAAGACGTGGGTGCAGCGTGGCGATTCCGCAGGGCGGACACAGGAGCGGAGGAGCAGATGGTTGACCGCTGCCGCCGCCGCCGCCGCAATGGCCGCTACACAGCCACCTGCACTTGGCCCTCACGCCTCGCCAGCCATCTCCAATACATACATATATCCAAGTATGGGACTGCTCGCTTCCATCCGCATCTAGACACCCCATGTACTCACCAATTCCTCTGCCTTGCCTTGCCTTCCGGAGAGGAGAAGCCCCATCTACCGCACGCAATTCTGTGCAGTGCGGGCCGAGTGGTCGCTCGCTCGATGCACCTCGAACTCAAGCAATCCCGCCGCTTGGCGGATCAACAACGAGGCGTCGTACATAAATTCTCACTCGGACCGCCTAGAAGACGAAGTTGCTTACTTGTTGGACCTTCCAGCCGGCACATCGCCATGATCTAGATAGGTCGCATGCGGTTAACGATTAAACCAAAAAAAAAAAAAGGACTTTCCAGCCAGAAACGGTAACTACTCGAGCAAAGGATCGTCGAAAGTTCGACGAAGCAGACGGGCGATAGGGGTTGGTGTTTTTGTAATGGCTGCAGATGTAAAGTATGTACAAGAGACTTCGCACCCACGGAAAGCAGAGCAGCAAGTGTCCGTGCGCTCCATACGCAGAGCCCGGCTCCTCCAAGGGCCAGCGTCCCCACACCGCCTTCCACACACCGCAGTACGGGAAGAGACACGGAATTCGGCAGAAACAAGTGGCCGAGCTGGTATGCGCATGGGACTGCCTATTGTCGCGGGGACACTCTCGCCACCCCTACGTACTCGGCATCCTCAGCACCGACCTTCTCGACCGCATACGCACTTCCGGGAGCACCGACCCCGCTTCGGGAGACCGGGCTGATTCGCGTCTCATCTGACCGGCTGTCTCGCGCATCGAGTAGCGGAATCCAGACAGGCCCTGCCGTGCTGCGTACAGCCAAGGTCAGCCAGAAGTGAGAGAGACACAGGCCGAGGCATGGGTGGGGCTCCCAGCACGCCAGCAGCCCGAATGGGGACGGAGAACTTCGGCGGATGGTGGCGGCCGGAGGGCACGGGGCATCGGCGGGGGGGGGAAGAGCCGCTCGGGGCCGAGACAGATGCTCGCAGCGTATCCAATTCATGCCGAAAGACGGGCCCGAAGAACAGAACGAAAGGCCGATTTCGAGACCGTGGATCCGGGAATGTGCTCCATCGGCCCGCGGCAGCACTCGCTTACCTACACGATATGTGCTCGATACACACACCCACGATACCTATTCCACGGAGGGCACTGCAGCCGTGCGCACAGCGTCTATCGCGACGAACGTCTCGGACGGACCGCTAGCCACGTGGTATCTAACCAGCAATCAACGATGTCGAAGCGTCATCGCGCGAGGCCTGCAGTAATAATGCAGTAATAAAATCGCGATGGGCGATGGGCCATCTGTCTCCCCCATCGTACTCCTACACCGAGGGCAAACGACCTTTTTTTTCCATCCCAGAATCGGAGTTGCGAGTGATCTTCGCCAGCATGCAAAACCGGGCAAACACTATGTGTCCATCTGCAGTCACCCCTGCACTCTGCAGAGTGCCTATCCGTGTTATATATCCGATACGTACGACATCGATCCGCTACCGGGTCGAAAGGTGGCGTGAATTCTACGTGTTTTTACCCAGTTTATCTTCGGGGGCGACAAGCCGCTGACCCGTCCAGACGCCGATGCCAGATGCCAGATGGTAATGTCAGATAACGAGTGGCCCGACGGATGAGCTGTATTCCGTCCCGGCCCCGGCAGGAAAAACGCGAGAGAACGATAACAGCGAGAGAGCGCGACAAAAACTGTCAGCATGCAGTCAACCGCAGCTTTGGAGCTCTGAGTTCACAGCTGCTCGCATCCTCACGAGCTCTGTGGTAACTACCTACATAGATAGCCGGACAAAAGCCAGCGATCGTCCGCCATCCCGCTGCTGTTGCTGCTCGCTACCGCCGCTAGACCCAGCCGCGTCGAACGCCGCGGGCTGCTAAACCCCCCGCGACCCCAGACTCACGTACGGCCGCATGCGCAAACTGCCAGATCCGGCGAGAAGTGTCACCGCCCCACCATCGTTCCACTTTTTTTTTTTTTTTGGTTTAGAAAATGCTCCGCCGAAAAAAAAAACATCAGATCACGTCGATCCCTCCCCCCCCTACATAGCCGGAGGATTGTGGTGTGCTTTTTTAATTTTCCCGCGCTCGAAAAAAAAAAACGAGATAGAGGGGAGTTGCCACCAGCTGCAAAGAGCTGATGACATACGTGACGCTACGTTGACGTCGTCTTTTTTCTTGTCGAATTGGATTTCCCATAAAACCCCGACGCCTGGTGGGTGCTGCTGCTCAGGAAATTCACCATTCCAAAACCTCATTATCCATCGATCCCC
>Ga0307508_10000960_pt1 | contig 33550 bp, 24 predicted proteins | sample 9_EM_MG_FD_203089 | JGI IMG/M metagenome (GOLD analysis project Ga0307508, IMG submission 203089) | Populus trichocarpa ectomycorrhiza microbial communities from riparian zone in the Pacific Northwest, United States - 9_EM | ecosystem: Host-associated > Plants > Roots > Unclassified | place...
CCTGGTCATGGGGCGGGCAGTGCGGGCGGGGCGGCCGCCAGGGCGGCCCAGACGAATGGCGCGGGCGCGCGGTGGAGACGGCCCTGGCGCAACGGCAGCAGCGGACTGTGGCGCGTGGTCGCGCCGAGGGTGAAGGCGATCCAGCCGACCACCGCACCGTCGGGCGAGGGCGGCTTTTGCGGCATCGGCGCGTCGCCGGCGAGGTCGCCGACGACGGCGACGAACCCGCCGCGATCGTCGCTGATCCCCTGATAATTGCTGTCGAGCGCAGCGGCGTCGTTGCGCGACTGCAGCCAGATCCGGACCTTCGCGCCGGCGACCGGCTGGCGCGAGGCGGCCGCGTCGATCAGCATGCCGGTCGATGCCAGCCGTCCAGCGGGCACCTGATAAAGGCCGGTCGGCACCAGCACGTCGCGGTAGACCGGCGGCGGCACGTCCTTCAGGCGGACGGGCAAGGTCAGAGTCCTGGCATAGGCGGCATATTGGCCGCGATCGGCGATCGCCCCCACCGCCAGCTTGCGGTCGGGCGGCGGCGTCGGATCGGCCGGGTCGAGCGGCGGCTGCGGATCGGTCCACACGATCTGTCCGGCGCGGGTCACGGACGGCGTCGCGAAGCCCGGTCCGCCGATCCGCATCTCGGCCCCCGCGAGGCGACCGGTGATCGGATCGACCAATTCGAGCGCGACCATCACGCGGCGTTTGACGACATCCGGCGACAGGAGAGCGAGCGATGCCATCATGCCTCCTCCAGCATCCGGCCGGTATTCGAGCTGCTCTCGGCGACCGGTGCCGCCTCATCCTGCGGCACGCGGGGATCGATCCAGACCGGGCTGGCCCGGAACGCGATCGACGAGCGGCAATTCTCGTTGGGGAACAATCCCCAGATCCGCGCCATCTCGTCGGACGACAGTGCCAGCAGCGACAGCCAGACCGCATCCTGGAACGCGGCCGGCACCGCGAGCGGCGAGGCCGCTTCGATTGCGCGGACCGCATCGGCCAGCCGGCTCAGCCCGGCCGCCCCGGCGGGCGCGCCGGCACCGACGGTCAACAGGAAATGCAGTTCGAGCGGGACTGCCGGCTCAAGCACGCGTGGCGGATCATTGGGCCCTGGCCAGGGCCGGATGCGCTCGGCGTTTCGCAGCTCGGGTGCGGGCGTGACGAGGTAGAGGAACAGCACGACATCGGCATTGGCCGCGCCCTCGTCGGGCGAGGCGAAGCTGATGACATAGGAACCGGGCGGCACGCCTTCCTGATTGCCCAGCGACTGTTTGAGCATGTCGATGATCGCGGTGGTGACGATATCGATTGCCATCACGCGGCCTTTGCCTTGGCGCCGGTCGCGAGCGCGTCGAGCCGGGGGAGCTCGGTGTAGAGGCCGAGCCTGACGAGTTGGCTCCGCACGCCCGCCAGGACATGGTCGAAGCGGATCAGCCCGCCTTGCTCGGCGGCGAGCATCGCGGCGTGGACCGCCATCTGGCGGATCGTTCCGCCGGTCAGATCGAGTGCGAAGGCAATCGCGCGCAGGTCGAGCGGCTCAGCGCGCAACTGCGGCGGGAACGATTGTTCCCAGATCGTCAGCCGGTCGCCCGCGGTTGGCCGTGGGAACTCGATCCGGAAACGGAGCCGCCGGGTGAAGGCGGGATCGAGATTGTCGGCATGGTTGGTGGTCAGCAGCGCCAGGCCGGTGAAGCGCTGGATCCTCTGCAGCAAGTGCGCGACCTCGATATTGGCGTAGCGGTCACGCGCGTCACTGACCGCGCTGCGCTTGCCGAACAAGGCGTCGGCTTCGTCGAACAACAAGACCGCGCCGGCCCGCTGCGCGTCGTCGAACACCAGGTCGAGATTCTTCTCGGTCTCGCCGATATATTTGCTGACCACCTGGGCGAGGTCGATCGCGTAGAGGTCGGCGCCGAGCTCGGCTGCGATCGCATGCGCGGCGGTGGTCTTGCCGGTACCGCTGTCGCCTGTGAAAAGTGCCGCGATGCCCTGGCCATCGGTCAGTGCGCCATAACCCCAATCCTCGAGCACGACGCGGCTGTGGCGGACATGGCTGACCAGTTCGGCAAGCTGGTTGCGTTGGGTCGCGGGCAGCACCACCGCGTCGAGCGGCTTCGCATCGTCTTCGGGGCCGGTCGCAGGCGGCTCGACCCGCCGCGCCAGCGTCGGCAGGCGCGCGCCGGCGATGCGGCGGAAGCCGCTCAGCCAGTCGGCCTCGTCGGGCTGGTTGGGGCGGCCGTTGGCGGCGGCCTGGGCCAGCGCAACGACCACGGCCTGCGGCACGGCATCGAGCGGCACCGGAAAGCCATCGGCCAGCCGGTCGATCAGCGCGTCATTGCCGCCGCCGAGATCGGCCAGCGCGGCGGCAACCATGTCGCGGCGGTCGCGGCGGGTGGGCGGCGGCAAATCGGCGACGACGATGTTCGGCTGCGGCGAGGCGGCGAGGCGGCGCTCGGGATTGTCCGCGATGACATAGGGCGGTTGGTCGAACAGGTCCCACGACGCGGCAAGGGCTTGCCACAAAGCGTCGCCCTCAGGACCGTCGCCATCGAGGTCGGCAACCACGCGCCGCCCGGACAGGAAGGCGGCGCCGGCGATGTCGGCAAGGGCACCGGCCAGCACCTCCGCGTTGGTCTCTCCCGCCGCCGGGCCGATGATCACCGCCGGGTCGCTGATCTCCGCCGCCTCGACCCGGATCCAGTCGGGTGCCGAGCCGGCGAACATGACCGCCGACACGCGATCGCCGTCGCGGCCGACCAGGGCGTGACGCACCGCCGCGCGGACCCGCCGCAGGCGATCCGCCGACAGCAAGTGCGCGGCCTCGAGCTGTGCCGGACGCCGCAGCCGCCGCGCCTCGGTGCCGATCAGGGCGTCGGCCTCGCCGGTCAGCAGCCAGTCGACGGTGGTCGCGGCGAGCCGCAACGGTGCCTCGGCGGAATCCACCAGCGGCCCCATCGCGCTGGTCAGTCCCAATCGGCGCAGGTGCGGATTGGTCGCCAGGTCGCCGCGTATCTTGGCCGGCGATACGCCTTTGGTACCGGCCGCTATGATAGCGCAGGCCAGCCCGACCGATGCGTAGCGCCGCGCGGAATCGTCGTGCAGCGTGCCGAATAGGCGGTGGAAGCGGATGTCGAGATCCGCAGCCGCGGCGATCAGCGCGATCTTGAGCGCCAGCGGATCTCGCTCGACGCGTTGGTACAGCGTGGCGAGCGGAATATGGGCGTGTTCGTCATCTTCGAGCAAGGCGACCAGGCGGCGGAAGACGAGCTCCGGGCCGTCGTCGACTGACTCGACCCATCGCACCATCTTGGTCAGCCAGCTTTCCAGTGCTCCCCAGCTCGGCGCGAAACCGGTCGCGTCGTCCTTGCGGCTGCTCGACCAAATGCCGACCAATACCCGGGTCGCCGCTTCGACCCATTCGAGCGCCAGGTCGATCGCATCGACTGATTTGGAATCGAGCTGGATGACGGTCACTGCGGGCAGGTTGTCCCGTGGTCCGGAAATGGCGAGCGTGTCGTTCGCCGGGACCCGCGCGGTGAAGCGCAGCAGCTTGCCCTTTTCGCGACGAAAGCCGCGCACGGGGCTCGCCAGCGAGTGAATGACGCCGTTGAGCTCGTCCAGATTGGGATCGCGCAGCGACAGATTGGCCGTACCGGTCTCGATCGCCAGCGCGACCAGGTGGATATCGGGGAGCACCTCGCGAATTTCGCCGACGATGAGGGGGATGCGCGCCTCGCGGCTGATGATCAGGATGACCCTGAGTTTGGTGCCGCGGCGCCTGGCTTCTTCGATGCCGGCCGCGAGGTCGAGCGGGGCCGACGCCGCGATCACGATCGACGGGTCGCTCGCCAGGCTTTGGAGGATGCCGTCGATCGGATCGTCGGCGCCGTCCTTGATGACCAGAACATGGGTGACGTCCAACGCAGCGATCCTCCCGTCATTGCGAAGGATAGGCGCGGCATCATCGGCGCGGCATAGACCGCATCGGACCAATCACGATCCCGATCGAACGATCCAGCCCGCTATCGATCAGTGGATCGGATATTGGGTGGATCGATCTACCCGGATGATCGGTTCGCCGGCGGCCAAAGGAATATGCCGTCTATGTGGTGCACAGGGTCCTCATCCTCTAAGGCAGGTGTCGAAATGCGCACCGACAGTCCCCAATCACCATGACCGCGCAGGCTCGAATCCTGGGTGCGGTGCTCGCGGGTGGCGGGTCGCGGCGTTTCGGTAGCGACAAGGCGCTGGCGGAACTCGACGGGCAGACCCTGATCGATCGCGCGATTCACGATCTGGCGGCGTGCGTCGATACGGTCGCTGTCTGCGGGCGGGATATCCCGGGCCGGCTTTCGCTGCCTGATCGGCCGCGCTCCGATATCGGCCCGCTGGGTGGTCTCAACGCCGCACTACATCATGCCGCGTCGCATGGCTTTGCCGGCGTGCTCAGCACTGGCTGCGATATGCCTGTTTTTCCGCGCGAGCTTGCCGCGGCGTTGATCGGGGAGGGGGCCGCGATCGTCGAGGGTCAGCATTTGCTCGGCTATTGGCCGAGTGCGCTCGCGCCGGTGCTGGATGCGCATCTGGAGGCGGGAAGCGATCGCTCGTTGAAAGCGTGGTTCGTGGTTGCGCAGCCGCGACACGTCGTGCCGGATATGGCGCTACCCAACATCAACACGCCGGCCGATCTGGAGGCCTTTGCGCGGGGCCGGGGTGATCCAGCAGGCTCCTGAGAGGCGGCCTCAACCACACCCGTCATGCCGGACTTGTTCCGGCATCCACTGAGCCGGCGTCCCGAACATCGGAGACGTAGAAAATGTGGCCCGGTGGATCCCGGAACAAGTCCGGGATGACGAAGGAGGTAGCCTAGGACTTCGCCTTCAAGGCCACCTTCTTCACCACCTGCGCCGCATCCAGCCCGATCGCCGCCACTGCCTCGCCGATCAGCAGCAGCGCCGGATCGCGCTCCCCTATCGTGCGCACGAGGAAGGCGAGGGCGGAGAGCTTGCCCCGGATCAGCCGCTCGTTCGGCAGCGAGACGTTCACCGCCACCATCACCGGCGTATCGGCCGCACGCCCGGCGGCGATCAGTTCGCGGGCGATATCGCCTGCCGCCGCGCGGCCCATATAGATCGCGAGCGTCGCGTCAGCGCTGGCCAGCTCCGCCCAGTCGAGGTCGAGCGTTTCGCCCGCGCGGGCATGGGCTGTGACCAGAGTCAGTTTGCGCGCCGATCCGCGCAGGGTGAGCGAGGTGCGCCCGCTCGCCGCGGCGGCGCTTGCCGCGGTGATGCCGGGGCAGATCTCGACCGGGATGCCGTGGCGGACGAGGTGCTCGATCTCCTCGGTCGAACGGCCGAAGATCGAGGGATCGCCGCCCTTGAGCCGGACGACCCGCTTGCCCGCGCGCGCGGCTTCCAGCAGCAGATCGTTGATCGATGCCTGGTCCTTCGAATGCCGGCCCGATCTTTTGCCGACGCCGACCAGCTCGGCCTTGGGATTGGCAAGATAGAGGATGCCCGGGCCGACCAGCGCATCGTAGAAGATGATCTCGGCGGCCGCGATCAGTCGCGCTGCCTTGAGCGTGAGCAATTCCGGATCGCCGGGCCCGGCACCGACCAGCCAGACCGGCTGGTGCGCGTCATGATGCGGCATGGACAGCCTCCCTTGTGGATGTGAGCAACTGGGCGAGGGCAGGGCGGCACGATCCGCAATTGGTGCCCGCGCCGAGCGCCTTGCCGATCGCGGCGACATCGGTGAGCCCCTGTCCGGCGATTGCCTTGACGATCGTGCGAAGGCCGATATCGAAACAGACGCAGACGATCGGGCCACGATCCTCCTGCGCGCCGGGCGCCCGGCCCGCGAGGATGGTAGGCGCGGCGGCCGCCGCGGCGAGCTGCGCGATCAGCCAGTCGCGCGAGGGCAATATGCCGCTCTTCGTAACGAACAGTACCGCGGCAAGCTTGCCGTCTTTGAGGATAGCGACGCGCCGCGAACCCTGCGCACGATCGAACGCCTCGATCCGGTCGCCGCGCGGCAGGCAGGCGTCGAGCATGGCCGCATCGCCGACACCCGCCAGCTCGTGCAGCACGCCGCCCGGCACTGATATCCGCGTTGACCAGAGGCAATCGGGCTGCACCTCGGGGTCAGCGGCGATCAGGAAGCCGTGCCATTCAGTCGCCACCTTGGCGAGCCGCGCCGGGGTCGCCTTGAACCCGGGCTGGCCCGAATGCGGATCGGTCAGCGGGCGCGGCAAAAGGCCGGTGCGGCCGCCGGTCGACTGGCGATCGGTCCAGTGGATCGGGGTGAAGATGTCGCCGCGCCGCTGATCCTCGCTCAGCCGCGCCCGGAACAGGCTGTTGCCCTGCGGCGTCGCAACCCGGGCGATATCGCCCTCGGCGATCCCCAGCGCGTCGGCATCGGCCGGGTGGATCTCGACCAAGGGCTCCTCGCGGTGCCGCGCGAGCTTCGGGCTCAGGCCGGTGCGCGTCATGGTATGCCATTGATCGCGGTAGCGCCCGGTGTTGAGCGTCATCGGCCAGTCAGCGAGCGGGCCGGCGAGCGGCGCCTGGGCGACCGGCACGATCCGGGCCTTGCCGTCGGGGGTCGAAAAGCGCCCATCGGCAAAAGCCTGGCCGCCCCAGCGGAATGGCGTCATGGCGTCATAGGCCTGATTGCCGATCGCGGCGTATGAACGCAGATCAAACAGGCGAGCCCCACCATTCTGATCGGTGCCATTCTGATAGGCAGACAGGCGCGCATGTTCGCGCCAGATATCGGCGGCGCCCTTATAGGCGAACGCCTGAGCCCAGCCCATCCGGCGCGCGACCTCGCTGATGATCCACCAGTCTGGCTTCGCCTCGCCAGGCAGGGGCAGAAAGGCGCGCTGGCGACTGATGAAGCGCTCCGAATTGGTGACGGTTCCGTCCTTTTCGCCCCAGCCGGCCGCTGGCAGGCGGACATGGGCGAGGCGGCTCGTGTCGGTATCGGCGATCACGTCCGAGACGACGACGAACGGGCAGGCGGCCAGTGCGGCGCGCACCGAATTGGCATCGGGCATGCTGACGGCCGGATTGGTCGCCATGATCCAGATCGCCTTGATCCGCCCCTCGCTGACCGCGCGGAACATATCGACTGCCTTGAGCCCCGGCCGCGTCGCCATATTGGGCGCGGCCCAGAAGCGGCCGACCCGGGCGACGTCCTCGGGCGCGAAGTTCATATGCGCGGCGAGTGTCGAGGCGAGACCGCCGACCTCGCGGCCGCCCATCGCATTGGGCTGGCCGGTGATCGAGAAGGGCGCGGCCCCCGGCTTGCCGATCCGCCCGGTGGCGAGATGAAGGTTGACGATCGCGTTGACCTGATCGGTGCCGCGCAAAGACTGGTTGATGCCCTGGCTGAACAGGGTGACGGTGCGCGGCCGCGCGGCAAACAGCTCGTAGAAGCGCAACAGATCGGCCGGCGGCACGTCGCAGGCCTTGGCCACCGACCAGAGATCGCCGCCTTCCTCGAGCGTCTCCCAGAAATTTTCGGGCACTGAAACGCTGGCGGCGAGATAGGCCTGATCGACCAGCCCCTCGCGCGCGCAATAGGCGAGCAAGCCGTTCATCAACGCGACGTCGCTGCCCGGGCGCAGCGCGAGGTGGAGATCGGCGTCGGCACAGGTCTCGGTGCGGCGCGGATCGATCACGACCAGCTTGGCGCCCCGGCTCGCCCGCGCCGCCTGCATGCGCTGATAGACGATCGGGTGGCACCAGGCGGTGTTGGATCCGACCAGCACGAACAAATCGGCTTCGTCGATGTCCTCATAGGTGCCGGGAACCACATCCTCACCGAACGCGCGGACATGCCCCGCGACCGCGCTCGACATGCAGAGCCGCGAATTGGTGTCGATATTGGAGGTGCCGATGAACCCCTTCATCAGCTTGTTGGCGACGTAATAATCCTCGGTGAGCAACTGGCCCGAAACATAGAAGGCGACGCTGCCCGGGCCATGCGTCGCGATGGTGTCTGCGAAGCGCTTCGCGACGAGCGCGGTCGCCTTGTCCCAGCTTGCGCGGCGCTTGCCGATCATCGGGTGAAGCAGCCGGCCTTCGAGGCCGACCGTCTCGCCCAGATGCGTGCCCTTGGAGCAGAGCTTGCCGTAATTGGCGGGGTGCTCGAGATCGCCCTTGATCTCGACCGCGCGCCCGCCAAGCGGCGTCGCGCTGATGCCGCAGCCAACGCCGCAATAGGCGCAGGTGGTGCGGATCGTCATTTGGAAGACCCGCGGTTCATCTTCTTCCTTCCCCAGCGAAGGCTGGGGCCCAGTTGGAAAGGTAGCGGTAATGAAGCGCAGCGCGCATCACCAGCGTCCCCCAACTGGGCCCCAGCCTGCGCTGGGGAAGGAAAAAGAAGAATGGCGGGGAGACCTTTCACGCAGCCGCTCTCAGGGTCGAGGCCCGGCACAGCAGCACGCGGCCGGCATCCACCTTGACCGGGATGGTCGGCGTGCAGCCCTTGTCGTTGCCCTGTGCTTCACCCGTCGCCAGCGCGATGTCCCAATTGTGCAAGGGGCAGGCGACGCTGTGGCCGTGCACGATCCCCTGGCTCAGCGGACCGCCTTTGTGCGGGCAGCGATTGGCGAGCGCGAACACGCGGTTGTCGCTGGTGCGGAACACCGCGATCTCCTCGCCGCCCTCGACCGGAATCGTGCGCGCGCCGCGCAGCGGGATCTGGTGCAGCCAGCCGATATCGAGCCATTCTCCAATCATGCCAGTACCTCCACGGCGAGGGGTTTGAATTCGGCCATATGCGCATGCTGTTCGCGCTCGGCGCCGGCGGCGCGGGCCGCCCAGGGATCGTCCTGGCAAAAGCTTTGCGAGTACAGGAAGCGCGACCGGAGCGCCTCGCGCCCGACCTCGTCTTCCACCACCTTCGCGACGATATGCTCGAGCCCGACCCGCTCGATCCACGGCGCGGTGCGCTCGAGATAGCGCGCTTCCTCGCGGTAGAGCTGGATGAAGGCGGCGCAATAATCCATCGCCTCCTGCTCGGTCGAAACCTTGCAGAGCAGGTCGGTCGCGCGGACCTTGATCCCGCCATTGCCGCCGACATGAAGCTCATAGCCGCTGTCGACGCAGACGATCCCGAAATCCTTGATCGTCGCCTCGGCGCAGTTGCGCGGGCAGCCCGAGACCGCGATCTTGAACTTGTGGGGCATCCACGAACCCCAGGTCATCCGCTCGATCTTGATGCCGAGCCCGGTCGAATCCTGGGTGCCGAAGCGGCACCAGTCTGAGCCGACACAGGTCTTCACCGTGCGCAACGACTTGCCGTACGCGTGGCCCGAAACCATCCCGGCCGCGTTGAGGTCGGCCCAGACCGCGGGCAGATCCTCCTTCTTGATCCCGAAAATGTCGAGCCGCTGCCCGCCCGTCACCTTGACCAGGGGCGCATCATATTTCTCGACCACATCAGCGATCGCGCGCAATTCCTTCGGCGAGGTGACGCCGCCCCACATCCGCGGCACGACCGAATAGGTGCCGTCCTTCTGGATATTGGCGTGCATCCGCTCATTGACGAAACGGCTCTGCTGATCGTCGATATATTCGCCGGGCAGGGCGCACAGCAGATAATAATTGAGCGCTGAACGGCACGAGGCGCAGCCATCCGGCGTCGACCAGTGCAGCTTCTGCATCACTTCCGGGATCGAGCGCATCGCCTGGGCGACGATCTCGCGGCGGACATCGTCATGGCCGAAGCTGGTGCATTTGCACATCGTCCGGACGGTGCGCTCGCCGGCATAGTCGTCGCCGAGCGTTACCGCGAGCAGGCTCTCGACCAGCCCGGTGCACGATCCGCATGATGCCGAAGCCTTGCACCCGGCGCGCACCGCATCGAGCGTCTGTGCGCCGCCCGAGATGCACGCAACAACCTTGCCCTTGGAAACGCCGTTGCAACCACAGATCTCGGCATCGTCCGAGAGCGCCGCAACGGCAGACTTAGGGTCCGCAGGCCCACCTCCCTGGGCGAAGGCTTGGCCAAAGATCAGCAGGTCACGTAAGGGACCGACATCCTCGCCGCGCTTCATCAGGTCGAAATACCAGCCGCCGTCGCCGGTATCGCCGTAGAGAACCGCGCCGACGATCCGGTCGTCCTTGATGACGATGCGCTTGTAGACGCCGCGTGCCGCGTCGCGCAGCACGATGTCCTCCGAATCCTCGCCGGCGGTGAAGTCGCCCGCCGAGAACACGTCGATCCCGGAAACCTTGAGCTTGGTCGAAGTGACCGAGCCCTGATAGCCGCTCGGCCGCTCCGCCAGCCCATCGGCCAGCGCGCGGCACATGTCCCAGAGCGGCGCGACCAGACCGTAGACCTGGCCGCGATGCTCGACGCATTCGCCGACCGCGAGCACCGAGGCGTCGCTCGTCACCATATGATCGTCGACCTGGATGCCGCGCCCGACCGCGAGGCCAGCCTCGCGGGCCAGTCTCACATTTGGCCGGATGCCGACCGCCATCACCACCAGGCTTGCCGGGATCAGCCGGCCGTCCTTGAGCCGGACGCCCTCGACATGGGTGTCGCCGACGATCTCGGCGGTGTCCGCTTCAGTCAATATGGTCTGGCCCCGCGCCTCGAGCGCGGTGCGCAGCAGCCATGCGGCGGCCTCGTCGAGCTGACGCTCCATCAGCGTCGGCATCAGATGGATGACCGTCACCTTCATGCCGCGCAGGGTGAGGCCGTGCGCGGCTTCGAGCCCGAGCAGCCCGCCGCCGATCACGACCGCATCGCCACCCTTTTCGGCCGCGGTGACCATATGGTCGACATCGGCCATGTCGCGGAACGTGATGACCCCGGGCAGATCCTTGCCCGGCACCGGGATGATGAACGGATCCGAGCCGGTGGCGATCAGCAGCCGGTCATAGCTGGTGGTGCGGCCTGACTTGGCCGTCACCGTCTTGGCGGCGCGATCGACTGCGACGACCGGATCGTCGACGATCAGATCGATCCGGTTGTCGGCATACCAGGCGCGATCGTTGATCACGATCTCGTCGAAGCTCTTCTCGCCGGCGAGGACGGGGGAGAGCATGATCCGGTTATAGTTCACATGCGGCTCTGCGCCGAAGATCGTGACGCGGTACCGGTTGGGATCGCGCTCGATCAGCTCCTCGATCGCCCGGCACCCGGCCATGCCGTTGCCGACCACGACGAGATGCGCGCGTGCGCCGCCGGTGGAGTCATCGCTCGTGACCCCCTCGTCGATCGTCCCGTGCCCCTGAAAATCCATCACAATCACTCCGCAAACACACTATGAGAACCGCGCCGGATCGTCAGATCCGGGCTCCGGCCGCCGCACCCCAGGTCTCGCGCCAGCGGCGCTTGACCATCATCAGGCCGCCCAGCGCCACCAGACACAGGCAGGAGAAGATCAGGAAGCCCGACTGGTAGCTGCCGGTGAACTGCTTCGCGACGCCGAGCGAGGAGGCGAGGTAGAAGCCGCCAACGCCGCCGGCCATGCCGACCAGGCCGGTCATCACGCCGATCTCAGCGCGGAAGCGCTGCGGCACGAGCTGGAACACAGCGCCATTGCCGGTGCCGAGCGCGAGCATCGCGACGACGAACAGGCTGAGCGCCGCGACCAGGGTCGGGGCCGCGCTGACCCCGGCGAGGGCGAGTGCTGCGACGATATAGACCGCGGTCAGGGTCTTCACGCCGCCGATCGCATCGGCGAGCGCGCCGCCCATCGGACGCACCAGCGATCCAGCGAAGACGCAGCCCGCGGTGGAATAGCCCGCCATGATGGTCGTCAGGCCGAACTGGTCATGGAAATAGATGGTCAGCGAGGCCGCCAGCCCGACGAACCCGCCAAAGGTGACGCCGTAGAACAGCATGAACCACCAGGCATCGGCCGACTTCAGCGGCTCGAGATAAGCGGTGATGCTCTTCGGCGCGGGTGCGTCGGGGGCGTCCTTGGCCATGATCATATAGGCGACGAAGACGATGCTGAGCGGGATGCAGGCAAGCCCGAGCACTGCGTTCCAGCCGAACAATTTGGCCAGCGTCGGCGCGAACAGTGCGGCGAAGACAGTGCCCGAATTGCCCATGCCGGCAATGCCCATTGCCTTGCCCTGATGCTCGGCCGGATACCAGCGGCTGGCGAGGGGGAGCGCGATGGCGAAGCTCGCCCCGGCAAAACCGAGGATGACGCCGAGGGCAAGCGTGCCGCCAAAGCTGCTGACGCCCATGAGCCAGGCCGAAAGCAGGCCGACGATCACGATGATCTGGCTGATCGCGCCCGAGCGCTTCGGCCCGATTCGATCGACCAGCAGGCCATTGACCACGCGCAGGACAGCGCCGGCGAGGGTCGGTGTCGCCACCATCAGGCCCTTTTCGGCGGGCGTCAGCGCCAATGCCTTGGCGATGTCGGGCGCGAGCGGGCCAAGCAGGACCCACACCATGAAGGCGAGGTCGAAATAAAGGAAAGCCGCGATCAGCGTGGGCTTGTGCCCAACGCTCCAGAAGCTGCTTTTCTGCTCGCTCTGGTCTTCCTGCCAAATCAGCGTTGCCATGATAATCCTCGATCCGATCCGTTCGAAACACGAAAAAAAGCCGCTTTCCGGCCTCCTCGCGTTCGCGAATGAAGACCGGACAGCGGCTTTGCTGTCTGTGGTGGAACCAGCCCCGCCATTGGGGCCGAATCCTCTGATCGCACGTCTACCGTGCGGCAGATGTAATTTCCACTAAATCGATTCTCTTCGCAAGTGCAAAAATGCCGCGACGCGTCATTTTTGTTCCAAGGGCAGCCGAGATCAACAGGCGTGACAAGGTGAGACAGGGAAGGCGAGGTGCCGCAAAAATGTAAGAAACGCTGCATAAGTTTTTGAATATAAGTTGTTTTGATAAATTTCCCCGCACTGCACAAAAAAAGCTTGCGTCGCTTCCGAATCGGTGACAGCTTTATTGGGTCAGCACGATGCCGTGCCGATATTCATAAGCGATCCGGCCCAGCGAAGGGCGGGATCGCCGTGCTGCCCCGAGGGGCATGCACTGGCAACGACGCCGCCCGAACCGGTCCAGACGACCGCTGTTCGAGGCGGTTTTTTTTCGTCTCAAGCATCTGGGGGAATCGGCCATGGACAAGGAAGATCAGAATAAGGGCGCGACGCTGGAGCGGCGCGGATTTCTGAAGCTGGGCGGCGTGGCGGCAGCCACCGCCACACTCTCTTCGATCAGCACGCTGTTTCCATCCGGTGCGTTCGCCGCTGGGACGGGCCCCGAGGTCAAGGGCGCGAAGCTCGGCTTCATTGCGCTGACTGACGCCGCGCCGCTGATCGTGGCGAAGGAAATGGGGCTGTTCGCCAAATATGGCATGCCCGACGTCATTGTCGCCAAGCAGGCGAGCTGGGGCGCGACCCGCGACAATCTCGTGCTCGGCTCGGGCGGCGGCGGGATCGACGGCGCGCATATCCTTTCGCCAATGCCCTATCTGCTGACGCTCGGTGCCGCCGGCAAGGTGCCGATGAACATCCTCGCCCGGCTGAACGTCAACGGCCAGGGCATCTCGGTCGAAAAGGCCTATCTCGCCGCCAAGGCCGATATCAATGCGGCGAAGATGAAAGCCATCATCGCCCAGCGCAAGGCGGGCGGCAACAAGATCAACATGGCTATGACCTTCCCGGGCGGCACCCACGATCTGTGGATCCGCTACTGGATGGCCGCCGCAGGTATCGACCCCGACAAGGATGTCGATCTGATCACGATCCCGCCAGCCCAGATGGTCGCCAATATGAAGGCGAACACGATGGAGGCCTTCTGCGTCGGCGAGCCGTGGAACGACCAGCTGGTTGCGCAGGGCATCGGCTACACCGCGGTGTCGACCGGCCAGATGTGGATGAACCACCCCGAAAAGGCGTTCGGCATGCGCGCCGACTGGGTCGCGGCGCACCCCAATGCGGCGATCGCGCTGACTGCTGCGATCATCGAGGCACAGCGGATCTGCGACAATCCGGCGAACAATCTGAAGCTCGCCACCATGATCGGCGGACGCGACTGGCTGAAGGTGCCCGTCACTGACATCCAGGATCGGCTTGCCGGCAATTTCACCATGGGTGACGGCAGGGTGTTCAAGAACGCGCCGTTCAAGATGAAGTTCTGGGCGGCGAACGCGTCCTTCCCGTACAAGAGCCACGATCTGTGGTTCCTCACCGAGGAACAGCGCTGGGGCAAGCTGCCGAAGACGCTGAACAAGATGGGGGTGATCGGCCAGGTCAACCGCGCCGATATCTGGCGCAAGGCGGCGGCTTTGGCTAAAGTTCCAGCAGCGCAGATTCCGAAGGGCGACAGCCGCGGGGCCGAGCATTTCTTCGACGGCAAGGTGTTCGATCCCGGCAATCCGGCGGCCTACCTCGCCAGCCTCGCCATCAAGCGCTGAACAAGGAAGGGCAGGGGTCTTTCGATGAACACGCAACCGACACCATCGCGGGATCCCTTGCCCCAGCCGGCAAGCCCCGCCGGCACCGGCAGCACCAAAGCGGAGGCGGAAATCATTCGGCATCCCAACCCGCCCTCGCCGGCGCGACTGAGCGAGATGACCAGCCCGGCTCCGGCGCCGGCCTCGGCCCTGTCCCGCCATCTTGCGGCTTTGCCCGATCGCTTGCGCTCGGTGGCGATCAATGTCCTGCCGACAATCGTCACCCTTTGCGCCCTGCTCATCGTCTGGCAGTTCGTCTGCGGCGCGGAAGGGTCGTCGCTGCCGAGCCCACTCAAGATCTGGACTGACAGCCATGAGCTGATCGTCCATCCCTTCAAGGGCGTGTCGCTTGATTTTGGCGGGCTGCACATCGCCGAGGGCGGCGATGTCGGGATCGCCGGGCATATCATCGCCAGCCTCAAGCGGGTCGCGATGGGCTATGGCCTCGCCGCGATCGCCGGCATCGCGCTCGGCATCCTGATCGGCCAGAGCGTGATCGCCTATCGGGCGCTGGACCCGCTGTTCCAGGTGCTGCGGACGATCCCGCCGCTCGCCTGGCTCCCGATCAGCCTCGCCATCTTCCAGCAGGCCGGGCCGTCGACTGTCTTCCTGATCTTCATCACCGCGATCTGGCCGGTAATCCTCAATACCGCCGCCGGCGTCCAGGCGATGCCGCCGACCTATCGCAACGTCGCCCGCGTGCTGGCGCTCCGTCCGGCGACCTATTTCTTCCGGATCATGCTGCCCGCGACGGTGCCCTATATGTTCACTGGCCTCAGGATCAGCGTCGGCATGAGCTGGCTGGCGATCGTCGCCGCGGAGATGGTCCAGGGCGGCACCGGCATCGGCTTCTTCATCTGGGACAGCTATAACAGCTCGCTCCTCACCGACACGATCGTCGCGCTCGTCTGGATCGGCATGGTCGGCTTCACGCTCGACCGGCTCGTCGCCTGGATCGGCCGCCGCATAGCCCATCAGTCCTGAGGGAGATCTGACATGAAGCATCGTTCTTATCTCGCCCTTGAGGGCATCACCGTTTCCTTCCCGACCCGGCGCGGCACCTTCGTCGCGGTGAAGGACATCGACCTCTCGATCGAGAAGGGCCAGTTCGTCGCGCTGATCGGCCATTCGGGCTGCGGCAAATCGACCTTGCTCAACGCAATCGCCGGGCTGGTGAAGCCGGCGCGCGGCGTGGTCTTTCTCGATGGCGATGTGGTCGATGCGCCGGGACCTGACCGGGCGGTGATCTTCCAGGATCACTCGTTGCTGCCCTGGATGACGGTCGAGGAGAATGTGCGGCTCGCGGTCAACCAGACCACGCCCGGCAAGACCAGTGCCGAGCGTCGCGACTGGGTGTTCCACAATCTCGAGCTGGTCCAGATGACGCATGCCGCGGGCAAACGGCCTGGCGAGCTTTCGGGCGGCATGAAGCAGCGCGTCGGCATTGCCCGCGCCATCGCGATGAACCCGCGCGTGCTGCTGATGGACGAGCCGTTCGGCGCGCTCGACGCGCTCACCCGCGCCAGCCTGCAGGATGCGGTGATGGCGATCCAGGCGCAGCTCAACAACACGGTGGTGATGATCACCCATGATGTCGACGAGGCCGTGCTGCTCGCCGACCGGGTGGTGATGATGACCAACGGGCCTGAGGCCGGGATCGGCGAGGACATGGCGATCGACCTGCCGCGTCCGCGCAACCGGATCGAGGCGGCCGACATGCCGGCGTACAACCATGCCCGGCATGAGGTGCTCCATTTCCTCCACCAGCGCTTCTCGAACCCGGTCGACCGGGCGGCCTGAGGCGGGAGGAGGGTCAAAGGCTGAAATTCAACCGGGTCGCCATTGGCGGTCCGATAGCGGAGGTGCGTCGCATCGCCGGGTGATGTGTCACGAACAAAGGAAGGGCCGCGCAGACGGCCGTCCCAGGAGAGGGCACTCAACAAGAAAAAAGGGGAATTTTCGATGCGTGGTTATTTGCTGATTGCAACTGCTCTGACGGCCGTCGCCGGAGCGACGCCGGCCATGGCGGACGATATCAAGATCAAGCCGCTGATCGATGCGCGGTTGCGCTACGAGCATGTCGAGCAAGCGCCGCTGGCCAAGGACGCCGATGCCATCACCGCCCGGATCAGGGCCGGGTTCGAGGCCAAGCTCAGCGATTTCAGTTTCCTGGCCGAGGCCGAGGGCACCCTCGCCATTTCCGAGCAGTATAATAGCGGCCTGAACGGCAAGACGACCTTCCCGCTCGTGGGCGATCCGGAGAATGTCGAGCTCAACCGGCTGCAGCTGCAATATCGCGGCATTCCCAAGACGGTCGTCACGGTCGGCCGGCAGCGGATCAACCTCGACGATCAACGCTTTGTCGGCTCGGTCGGCTGGCGCGACAATGAGCAGACCTTCGATGCAGCGCGGGTCGAGTGGAGCGGTGTCAAGAACCTCAAGGCGGATGTCACCTATGCCTGGTCCGATCGCACCATCTGGGGCATCGACGGCGGCAACAATTTCGGCCCGGCGCGGCTGCAGGCGATCGGCGGCAACAATGTCTTCGCCAACCTCGCCTTCACCACCAAGGTCGGCACGCTCACCGGCTTCGCCTATCTGGTCGATCAGGACGAGACACCGGTGCTCGGCAACAGCAGCCAGACCTATGGCGGCCGCTTTGCCGGCGCGCACCCGTTCAGCAAGACGGTGAAGGTGACCTATGCCGCGAGCTTCGCGGTTCAGAGCGACTATCACCGCAACCCGAACAATTATTCCTCCAATTATTATGCAGGCGAAGTCGGGCTTGCCGTGAAGGCGTTCACGATCGGCGGCGGCATCGAGGTTCTCGGTGCTGACAAGGGCGTCGCGCTCACCAGCTTCCAGACGCCGCTGGCGACGCTGCACAAGTTCAACGGCTGGGCCGACAAGTTTCTCGTCACGCCGCCCAACGGCCTGCGCGATGCGTATGGCTCGGTCGGCTATGGCTGGAAAAAGGCGCTCGGCTTTGACGCGATCGGGGTGACGGCGGTCTATCACCGCTTCGGCAGCGACCGGCTTGGCCAGCGTTATGGCTCGGAGATCGATGGCCAGCTGAGCGTGAAGAAGGGCAAATACACCGCCCTCGTCAAATATGCCCAATATGACGCGCACAGCTTCGCGACGGACACGAAGAAGCTGTGGGCCTCGCTGGAATGGGCGTTTTAAGGACTGATACCTGATCGGCGACATTCAGGTGCCATGGCCTGATTGTCCCGCGCGTTGAATCAGCGGAAGATGTGCAACACCCAGGTGTTGCATATCTTCCGTTTTGGCGTGGGCGCTGGAATGTCGTGAGGGTGCTGACGTCACATCAGATCGTCATGCCGGGCTTGTTCCGGCATCCACCGCCCCGCAAATTCATCGGCGCCTTGTTTTGCGGCTCCGTGGATGCCGGAACAAGTCCGGCATGACGAAGACCTCACATCTTCCGGAACGCCGCCAGATAGCCCTCGACATCATGCGGATCGAACACCCGGTCGTCGAAGAAGCGGTCGGGGCCGAGCGTCAGCGAGCGGCGGTGCGACCCGACCGCGAGTGGCGATCCGAGCGAGCCTTCCAGCTTCATGCTCGCGCCGGGCATCGGCAGGCCCGATCCGGCCAGCGCGCGGCGATAGATGTCGGAGCGGAACACGTCTGCTGACAGCCGCTCGGTTTCCGGGCTCGCCTTCACCATGCCCCAGCGCACCAGCTGCGAATAGATCCACAGCGCCTGGCTCCGCCACGGAAAGCCGGCTGCCTCGCGGTGGAACATCAGGAAATCGGGCACGTCGATCGCGGGCATATCGCGCCGCAGCACGATCTTGCCATCCAGCGCGGGCAGGATCGCGCTTGCCGGCTGGCCGACATAATGCGGCTGTTCGAGCAGGCCGGCAAGCTCAGCATGGTTGGCGGCATCGTCGCACCAGGCGGCGGCGTGAGACAGCGCGACCAGCAGGCGATCGACCTCGTCCGGATTCGCCTCCAGCCAATCGGTCCGGAACCCCAGTATCTTCTCGACGCCGCGTTGCCAGATCCGCGCGCCGATCGCGATGATCTCGCCAAGCCCCTCGGCAACCGCGACGCTGCTCCAGGGCTCACCGGCGATGAACCCGTCAATCTCGCCGGCGCGGAGCGCCTCGACCATCAGCGATGGCGGAAGCACCCGCATCGTCAGGTCGCGGTCCGGATCCACCCCAGCCGCGGCGAGCCAGTAGCGCAAGGTCAGCGCATGGCTGGAAAAGCGGTGGACGATCCCGACGATCGGCTTGCGGTGATGCAACCCGATCGCGGCGGCGAAATCATGCGCGGTGGCGACCGGATCGGCAACGCGCTGCGCCGGATCGGGCTCGAGCGCGGCGACGAAATCGCTCGCCATGGTCAGCGCATTGCCGTTGACGCCGAGCTTGAACGGCGCGGAGATCGCGGCCGGATGCTGGCTGAGCCCCAGGGTCACCGCGATCGCCAGCGGCGCGAGCATGTGCGCGGCCTGCACCTGGCCGTAAACCAGCCGGTCGCGCAGCGTCGCCCAGGAAGTGGTGCGGAGCAGCGTAAGGTCGATCCCCTCGGCGGCGGCAAAGCCCTTTTCGCGCGCGGCGACGAGCACGGCGCTGTCGGTCAGCGGCAGGAAGGCGATCGTGATCGCGGTCATCATAGGCCCCCCAACAGGCTGCTTGCGGTGATCAGCGCTTCGGCGACCTCGACGATGCGGCGGCCCTGGTTCATCGCCGTGGTGCGGAGCAGGGCATAGGCCTCCGCCTCGGGCAGGTTGCGGCTGCTCATCAGGATCGCCTTGGCGCGGTCGATCGTCTTGCGTTCGGACAGCGCGGATCGCGCCTCGTCGAGTTCGGTCTGCATCCGGGCAAAGGCGTTGAAGCGGCGGATCGCGAGATCGAGGATCGGCTTGACCCGCTCCTTGCGCAGCCCGTCCACCACATAAGCCGAGACGCCGGCATCGATCGCGGCGCCGATCATCACATCGTCCGACTGATCGACGAACATCGCGATCGGGCGAGCGAGCGCGCGGCTGACGGCGAGCATTTCCTCGAGCGTGTCGCGGCTCGGGCTGCCCAGATCCATCAGGACGACATCGGGCGCCATGCGTTCGATCCGCGCGACAAAGCCGCCGCGCGGCGGGACGACCTGGATGTCGTCATAGCCGGCCTCGCGCAGGCCCTCCTCGAGCACTGTTGCGCGCAGGCCGCTATCGTCTACGATCACGATTCGCAATTGGCGGGCCTTTTGAAAGCCGATTGGCCACCCCCTGCGGGCGGCGGACGCGAAGGTCAACCGCGCGCGCGATCAGGATTGCGCGCTACTATTACTTTTCCCCAATCTTCATTCTGTCACAGCCTCGCAACGAAACCGTCATGAACCACACCTAGCGCGGCCTTGGGGCCGATCGTGGCCAGATGGGGAATCGCAATAATGACGAAATCGACCGGGGCGCGGCTGCGCCTTTTCGGCGTGAGCGCGGCTGCACTGGCCGCATCCCTCGCTTCCGGCGCCGCCCTAGCGGAGACGATGCCTGTCGCCGCCGCCACGGTGCCTGCCGAAACGCCGGATCCGAAAGCCGCGAGCACGCCGGCCGATGCGGATGCCCAGAAGATCGCCGAAGGTTCCGACATCATCGTCACCGCCACCAAGGCGAACGAGATCGCGCCCGTCACCGCGTCGCTGCAGACCACGCAGCCGCAATCGATCATCTCGCGCTCGTTCATCGAGGATTCGCTGCCCGCGACGTCCGATTTCAACCAGATCGCGCTGATCAGCCCAAGCGTCTCCGGCTATGGCAATGCCAATGGCCCGGGCCTCTCGGAGTCCAAGGCCCAGATCCGCGGCTTCCAGGATGGCGAGTATAACGTCACCTATGACGGCGTGCCGTTCGGTGACACCAATGACCCGACGCACCATTCGAACACCTTCTTCCCGTCGAACACGATCGAGACGCTGATCGTCGATCGCGGCCCCGGCAATGCCAGCCAGCTCGGCCAGGCGACCTTTGGCGGCAACATCAACCTGTTCTCCCGCGCCACGCGCGAGGATGCGAGCATCGACGCCAAGGGCAGCTATGGCAGCTACAACACCTGGCTGCTGCGTGGCGTCGCGCAGAGCGGCGCGATCAAGCAGCTCGGCGGTGCCGAGATCATCCTGAGCGCGCAGCATATCAGCTCGGATGGCGCCCGCACCTACAGCCCGTTCAAATCGAACAATGTGTTCGGCAAGATCATGATTCCGATCGGCCCCGATGCGAAGCTGACCATCCTCGGCACCTATAACGAGAACGACTTCAACCAGCCCGACAAGGATGGCGCGACGCTGTCGCAGATCAGCCAGTTCGGCAAATATTTCAGCCTGAACAATGATCCGAACTCGATGGATTATTACAAGTACAACCACACCCACAAAACCACTGATTTCGAGATCGTGAAGTTCGAGGCGAATATCGCGCCCAACTCGATCTTCGAGAATCGCGTCTACACCTACAGCTACGACAATGAGACGCTGAGCGGCACTGACGTGACCCTTTTCGCGACCGCCTCAGCCGCGGACATCGCCGCCGCCAACAAGGTCGTGCTGACGCCCGGGGCCGCGAAGGTGACGGGGGTCCCAGGCTATACCAAAACCAACAAATACCGGATGTATGGCGACATCGCCAAGGCGCGGATCGATTTCGGCTTCGGCGCGATCACCGCGGGCGCCTGGATCGAATGGTCGGATACCTATCGCCAGCAGCGTGACGTCAATCTGATGACCGGCGATCCCAATTTCGCCGAGAAGGTGGTGAAGGATCCGATCACCGGGGCCACGCTGCCAACGCCGCAGAACATCAAGTTCGACCAGAATTCGAACACCAACCATACCGAGGAGTTCGTCGAACTCGAATTGCGGCCGATCGAGGGGTTGAAGATCACCCCGGGCTTCAAGCATGTGGATTTCAACCGCAAGATCGACGCGCTGTACAATCAGACGACGCGCGTCCCGCAAAGGATCAGCGACACCTATACAGCCGATCTGCCGTTCGCGACGATCAACTATGCGATCACGGACAAGCTTGCCGTGTACGGGCAATATGCGCGCGGCTTCCTGGCCCCGCCGCTCAGTGTGCTGTACGTGCTGAGCCCGGGCCTCTCGACCGTCGCGCCGGAGCGCTCGACCAATTATCAGGTCGGCGCGGTCTATCATGGCGGCAATCTCAGCATCGACTTCGATCTCTACAAGATCGATTTCACCAACAAATTCTCGTCCTTCACCTCCGCGGTGCCGGGCGAGGGCGTGGTGTGGATCAACCAGGGCGCCGTCGAATATAAGGGCGTGGAGGGGCAGATCACCTATGCCCTGCCGCACGGCTTTGCCGTGTTCGCCAACGGATCGCGCAATTACGCCAAGACGGACAATGCCGGTGCCCCGCACCAGCAGGTCGCCAATGCGCCGGAATTCACCGCGGCGGGCGGCATCCTCTACAAGTCGGGCCCGATCCGTTTCTCGCTGATCGACAAATATACCGGCCCGCAATGGTTCATCGCCGGCGACGACAATTACAAGAGCAACGGCTACAACACCGCCATTCTCTCCGCTCGCTACGATATCGGCCCGGTCCGGATCGGGGTCGAGGTCAACAATCTGTTCGATTCGAAGAGCGTGACCAACATCAACCAGAACAGCTCAGTCACGGTGGCTGGCGTGAAGACCTACCCTTATGACCAGTATTTCTACCAGACTGGCCGCTCCTTCACCGGCGATATCACGCTGACCTTCTGATGCTGAAACTGGGCCTTCTCGTCGTGGCGGCCGCGCTAGCCGGCGCGGCACCCGGCGGCGGGAAGGCCCCTTTGCTGTCGATCGCCGATATCGACCCGGCGCTGGTGCTACCGCCGCCGCCGTTGGCCGGCAGCGAGCAGGCAAAGGCTGAACTGGCCGAGCTTCATGCGGCCGAGGATGCGCGCTCGCCCGCTGACGAGGCCGATGCGCGCCTCGACGGCGACACCAAGAACGCGACGATCTTCGCTGAGGTGCTGGGGCCGCACTTCAACCTTGCGAAACTGCCCGCCACCTCGGCCCTGCTCGCGCTTGTTCGCGCCAGCGAGAAGGCGACGGTCGATCATGGCAAGGACGAGTTCAGGCGCCCACGCCCCTATGCGATCGACACGACGCTGAAGAGCTGCAAGCGCAACGACGATCCGCTGTCGAGCTATCCGAGCGGGCATACGTCGATGGCCTTTTCGATGGCCGAGGTGCTGGCCCGGCTGGTGCCCGAAAAGGCCGCGCCCTTGCTCGCCCGCGCCCAGCGCTACGGCCAGACCCGCATTGTCTGCGGCCAGCATTTCCGCAGCGATGTCAGCGCCGGGCAGATGCTCGGCCTGCTGATCGCCGAACGGCTGATGGCGAAGCCTGAGTTCGAGGCGGAGTTTGCCGCGGCGCGGGCTGAGCTCGTCCGGGCTGGGGTAGCGTCGCGTCGCTGACGGTCATGGCCGACGCGTTTCGGCCGGGATTTCCATCACCAATATTTGCCGGAATTTGGAGATTTTGGCGCGAAAATCGATGAAAAAGTGCGAAACTCACGCATGAGAGGGTGCTTTTTCGCCTTTTATGCTGCGATATGAGAGACTTGATGTCTCGCATTAATCTTTTGCAGTCACCGGGTTGGAGATTTCGGGGTTTTCGCAATATTCATTTTGAAGTCGGCGGATCGGTGAGGCTAATGATGATGCTCGCAGCGGCCTGCGCGGCACCGGGGGGCGCCGAAAGGGCATTTTTGCGAGCCAGCGTCATGATATGAATTTTTAAACCGCGCAGCGCACTCGGCGGAGTTTTAGGCATTTCCAGCGCGCTGCTCCAGCTCGCTTCATAAGGCGCGCTGGGAGGCCTTGGCAGAAATAGAACCTATCAAGTCCAGCCAAGTATTGAATTATGCGAGTCACGTTTTTCTGCTTCCTTTTTCTTGATGTGGCGCGCCCGGCGATGGGCGCGCTCGCCCCCGGCGCCGGCCGGGGGGAGGCGTTTCGATTGTTTCGACGATGAGAAAGAGCGGGCGCGCGGTATCGGATCGGGCACGACCATAGCGAAGACGGGCAAAGGTTGAATTCACGCCGGGCGCGGCGTGATCGCCCTGGCTATCATGGCGGGCTTGCTGGTTGAGGATCTGACCGGGGTGGCGTATCAGGTGGTGCTTGTAGCGTCCGGGCTCAGGCGGTGGCTCCCGTGGCACGGTGGATGCCGGAACAAGTCCGGCATGACGTGGTGGTTTGGGAGGGACTGGGGACCAAAGCCTGGAGAAATTCGTCATGCCGGACTTGTTCCGGCATCCACAGTTCGGCATTCTCATCGTCATGAGGGAACGAATTCCCTGCGTGTATATCCTCTTCAATGGCTTCAACGGAGCCTTGTACACTGGCGCAACATCGAACCTTGTCGGCCGGATCATGCAACACCGTGACGGGACGTTCGACGGCTTCACCAAACGGCACAATATCAAGCTGCTGATGTGGTACGAGGTCGGGGACACAATGGAAGCGGTCATTGCGGCGGAAAAGCGGATCCAGAAATGGCGGCGCGCATGGAAAATGAACCTGATCGAACGCGAGAATCCGAATTGGGAGGATCTGGCGCCGTCGCTCGGGCTTGAGCCCTTGCCGCCGACCGCGCCCCAATAACCGTCCGTCACCCCGGATTTGTTCCGGGGCCCACCGTTCCGCATTGTTATGGATGCGGCTCCTGCGGCACGGTGGATGCCGGAACAAGTCCGGCATGACGTTGTGGTTTAGGCGGGGTGGGCGGCCTTCGATCCGCCCAGCGCGACGATCGCCGCCGGTAGGAACAGCAGCACCAGCGGGACCGCGGCGACCAGGCCGAAGATGATCGCTGTCGCGAGCGGTTGTTGCAGGCCGGCGCCGCGGCTCAGGCCGAGGGCGAGGGGGCTGAGGGTGAGGATCGCGATGAGCGCTGACATCAGGATCGGGCGCAGGCGTTTCGAGCCGGCATCGCGGAGCGCGGCGAGGTCGACATGGGCTTCGCTGTCGAGTTCGGCGAGGAAGAAGATGACGAGCTCGGTCACCATGCCGACCACCATGGTCAGCCCCATCAGCGCCGAGATGTCGAGCTCTATGCCGGTCAGCCACAGGCCGCACAGAACGGCAGCGGCGGAGAGCAGTACCGTGGCGAGCGCCGCCAGCGTCCACGCGATCCGCTCGTAGAGGAAGGTGAGCAGCAGCGCGGTGAGCAACAGGGCGGCGGCGAAGACCATGGTCAGGTCTGAGAAGCTCTGCTGCTGTTGCGCGTAGAGGCCGCCATAATCGACCCGGACCGAGGCGGGCAGCGCGAGGCCGGCGACCGCCGCCCGCACATCCTTCATCGCCGAGCCGAGATCGCGGCCCTCGAGCCGCGCCGTCACCGCGACGAAGGGCGCGAGATCCTCGCGGGTGAGCTGCTTCTGCCCGGCCGCGACCGAGATTTTCGCGATCTGGCTGACGCGCACCGCATGGCCGTCGGGCGCGGTGAGGACGAGGTTGGCGATATCGGCGGCGCGCGCGCGCAGATCGGCCGGCGTGCGCACCCGGACCGTGACGAGCTGCTCGCCGACCCGAACCTGCGTCGCCGCCGTGCCGCCGACCATCGCCTCGAGCTGGTTGGCGACATTGTCGGGATCGAGACCCTGTTGGGTCGCGGCACCGCGATCGACCGCCACCGCGATCGCATCGCCCGCAACGCGCAGGCCGTCGACCACCTCGACCACGCCGTCGATCTTGCCGATCCTCGCCGCGACGCGCTTCGCCGAGGCTTCGAGCTCGGGCGCGTCGTCGCCGAACAATTTGACCTCGATCGGCTGCGGCACCGCCGTCAGATCGCCGATCAGATCCTCCATCAGCTGCGCTGTCTCGATCTTGATGCCGGGCACCTTTTCTTCGACCTGACCGCGAATCTCCGCCATCACCGCTTCGATCGGCCGGCGCGAACCGCCCTTTAACCGGATGAAATAATCGCCCTCGTCAGCCTCGGTCAGCCCGCCGCCGAGCTGCACGCCGGTGCGCCTGGAATAGCTCGCCACTTCGGGCGTGGCGGTGATGATCTGTTCGACCTGGCGGAGCAGCCGATCGGTATCCGCAAGGGCTGCGCCGGGCTGGGCCTTGTAATCGAGGATGAAGCCGCCTTCGTCCATCTGCGGCATGAAGCCGGACGGGACCTGCGACCAGGCCGCGAAGCCGAGTAGCGCGAGCCCGACGCCGAGCACGCCGGCGAACAGGGCGGGGCGGGCGAGCAGGCGGTCGGCGGCGCGGTCATGGAAGCGGACCAGCCCACCCATGAAGCCGTCAGCGCGCTCGGCCGCTTCGGCATCGCTTTCGCGCAGCCAATGCGCCGAGACGAGCGGGATGACGAAGCGGGCATAGAGCAAAGACAAGGTCAGCGCGGCGACCATGGTCAGCGCGAGCGCCTTGAAGAAGCCCCCGGTCACGCCGCTGATGAAAGCGAGCGGCAGGAAGACGATGATCGTCGCCGCGGTCGAGCCGAACACGGGGACGCCCATTTCCGCCGCCGCCGCGAGTATGCCCGAAGCGCCCTTCACCGCGCCCTCCTGCAGCCGGCGCATGATGTGTTCGAGCATCACCACCGTATCGTCGACGATCAGCCCGACCGCGGCGGCCATGCCGCCGAGCGTCATCATATTGAAGCTCATGCCGAGCGCCGACAGGATCAGGCAGGTGCCGGCAAGCACGGCGGGGAGCATCAGCCCGGTGATCAGCATCAGCCGCCCGGAGCGCAGGAACAGGAACAGGACGATGCCGGCGAGGAAAGCGCCGAGCAGGATCGCATCGCGCACCGCGTTCGCGGCACCGGTGACGAGCTCGGACTGGTCGTAAAAGGGCGTGACCGTGACGGTGACGGGGAGCCCGAGCTGCTTCAGCCGCGTGGAGACCTCATGGACGATCCGCACGCTGTCGCCGGCCGGGGTCTGGCGGATATTGATCAGCACCGCGTCGCGCCCGTTCGAGGTGACGCGGGTCCAGGAGGGCTCGGCGGACGGGTGGATGGTGGCAATCTGATCGAGCGTCACCAGGCCGGCGCCGGCGCTGGTGCCGGCCTTGACCGGGGTGGTGCCGAGATCGGCGATCGAGACGGTCGGGCTCTCGGCCAGCACGAGATAGAGCCGGTGGCGATCCTCGATCTTGCCGACGCCGCGCACATCATTGGCCTTGCCGAGGGCGGCCGCGACATCGGGCAGGCTGATCCCCAGCGCCTGCGCGCGCGCCGGATCGACATCGACCGCGAATTCGCGGGGGGAGCCGCCAAGGATATCCACCGCCGCGACGCCGTCCACGGCGGTCAGCGCGGGTCGCACCCTGAGCTCGGCGATCTGGCGCAGCGCCTGCTGATCGAGCGATGTGGAGGTGAGGGCGATGCCGAGCACCGGGAACAGGGTCGGGTCGGACTGGCGGACTTCGAACTTCGTGCCGGGCGGCAGATCCGGCACCTGGGCGGCGAGCGCCGCCTGGGTCGCGAGCGTCGCCGCGACCATGTCATGCCCCCAGGCGAAGTTGAGCGCGACCTCGGCCGATCCCCGGCTGGTCGTCGAGCGGATGCGGGTGACGCCGGGCACCGAGCGCAGCGCGACCTCGATCGGGCGGGTTATGCCGGCCGCCATCTGCGACGCGTCGCGGTCGCCGGCGTCGATCGCGACGACGACGCGGGGGTAGCTGATAAAGGGGAACAGGCTGACCGGCAGCCTCGTCGCGGCGACCACGCCGCCCAGCGTCAGCAGCAGGGCGGCGAGCCACAGGGCGCGCGCATGGTTCGCCAGCGCTCGGGTCATGCGGAGGCTCGCTGTTCGAAACTCGGCAAACCGTTCGTGCTGAGCTTGTCGAAGCACCGCCTCAAGCGGGTGCCGCGCCGGGGAGAGACGCCCTTCGACAAGCTCAGGGCGAGCGGCCTAGCGGATTCACACATATCGGGCGCACCCTTCTTCCCCTCTCCTTTTAGGAGAGGGGCAAGCTGCGCAGCAGCGCGGGGTGAGGTTGAGTGCGAGACGCTCATACTCGTCACCCTCACCCTTCCCACCGCTTCGCGGCGGGCCCCTTCCCTCTCCCGATGGGAGAGGGAGAAGCAGCGTTCCGCACAGATGTGTGAATGCCGTACGCGAACGGTAGGGACGAGTCCCGCCTGACGAAAGCTTGGGTCACTTGGTGCGGACCTTCATGCCGTCTTCGAGCGCGGTGCCGCCCTCGGTGACGACCTGATCGCCCGTGCTCAGCCCCTTCACGATCGCGACGCGGTCACCCGCGACCGGCCCGATCGCGACATCGCGCCGATGGGCTGTGCCGCCGGTGACGGTGAACACATAGGATTGGCCGCCATCATCGAGCAGGGCGGCATAGGGGATGGTCAGCGTATCGCCCTGGCCGCCGATCGACACTTCGCCCTTCAGCGTTTCGCCAACGCCAATGCCGGAGCCGGCGGGAATGGCGGCGAACAGCGAGGCGAGGCGGGTCTGGGGATCGACAACGGTTGCCACCGACAGCACCGGCACATCGACTGAACCATCGCCCGGCCGCATGATCCGCAACGCGTCGCCGGGATGGATCGCGGCGGCGAGCCCCGGATCGACACCGAAACGCGCCCGGGCATCGCCGGGCTCGGCGATCGTCGCGACGGTCGCGCCGGCCTGCACCGCGTCGCCCGGATTGGCGACGATGCTGTCGACAAAGCCGCCGACCGGCGCGCGCAGGACGAGCCCCGCCATGCGACCCGAGAGGCTGGCGCGGGTCGCGTCGGCGGCATGGGCGGCGGCGCGCGCGGATTCGACATCGCCGTTGCTCGCCAGCCCGTCGGCGCGGAGGCGCTCGGCGCGGGCGAGGGCTGCATCGGCGGCGCGGGCGTCGCCCGAGGCTTTGGCGAGCTCGAGCGAGGTGTCAGCCGCTGGGGTGAGGATCGCGACGATCTGCCCGCGCCCGACTTTGGTGCCGGCCGGCGCGACGATCTGCGCGACGATCGCGGCGGCAGGCGCGGTGAGGACGCGCTTGCTCGCGCTGCCGCCCTCGGCCGCGCCGTACAGGGTCACGCGGCGGCTGACCGCGCCCTGCTCGACGCGGGCGATCTTGACCAGCGCGGTCGGCGCCGGCGCTTTCTCCTCGTCGGCGCTCCCCGAACAGGCGGCGAGCAGCAGCAGGGCCGCGATGGGCGCGGTGTATTTCATGACGGCCATGTCTCTTTCGGTGCCCCGGTGAGGAGTTCGAGCGCGATGGTCTGCTCGGTGATGTCCTGCTCGCTCTGCGCCAGCAGCTGCCACTTGTCGCGGAGTGCCTGTTCGGCGGTCTCAGCGGTGGCCAGCGACAGGTCGCCGCGATCGGCTGCGCGGCGGGTCGCCTCGGCGAAGCGCTCGGCGGCCGGGATGTCGCGCAAAAGCGCCTCGCGCTGGTGGCGTGCGACGGTGATGCCGCTCACCGCCGCCGCGATCTCGGCGCGGGTCTGGAACAGCCGTGCGTCATATTCGGCCTTGAGCGCCGCCCGTGTCGCCCGCTCGATCGCGATGCCGCCGCGGTTGCGGTTCCACAGCGGCACTGTGAAGTTGATGGCGGGGCCGACCAGCGTGTTGCCGGCTGAATCCCGGTTGCCGTTTACCGTCAGGCCAAGCGTCAGGAACTGGTCGAGCACTGCCTTGCGCAGCGTCGCTTCTTCTGACGCATAGCCAGCTTCGAGCGCCTTCAGATCGGTGCGGCGTTGGCGGGCGAGGGCAAACAGGCCCTCGGCATCAAGCGCGGGCGCGGGCAGGGCGTCCGGGGCGAGGCGGATGATTGTCGCGGGCGGCAGGCCGAGCTGTCTGGCGAGATCGAGCCGCGCGGCCGCGAGATCGCGATCGAGCATGCGCTGGCGGTCCTGCGCATCATAGGCGGCGGCGCGGGCGGTGTTGCTCTGGTCAGCCGCCAGATCGCCGCGCCCGGCCGCGCGGAGCGTGCGCGCGAGCATGGAATCGGCGGCGGCGCGGGTGATGGCGGCGAGCGCTGCGCTGCGCTCGAGCCCGAGGATGCGCGCGGCCTGCAGGCGCGCCTGGCCGGCGGTCTGCCATTCAGCCCAGGCGAGATCGAGATGCACCTGATCGGTGGCGGCACGCGCCGCCGCGATCGTCACGCCGCGTGTCCGCAGCGCGTTGAGATCGACGCCGAGTGAGCTGGCGATGTCGACAAAGGGATCGGGGCCAGAAAGCACCGGGCTTGCGCCGATGCTGAAGGTCGGATCGGGGAGCAGCCTTGCCGCAAAGAGCTGCGCATCCGACACGCCGGCTCGCTCGCGCCGGGCCTTGAGGTCGGGGTTGGCGATCACCGCGATCACCGCGATCGCGTCGGGATCGAGGGGCTGAGCGAGGTCGATCGCGACGGGTTTGAGATATGGCCGGTCGATTGTTCCCGCCGCCGACGGCAGCGCCGCAAGATCCGGCGCGTCGAGTGCTGAGGCGCCCCTGTCCAGCGCAAGCGGCGCATAGGTCGCGCAGCTGGCGAGCAGCAGGAGGGGGAGGGCTGGGAGCAAGCAAAAGCCCCTTCCCCGGCGAAGGCCGGGGTCCAGTTGGGGGACGCTCGTGACAACCCACAGCGACCATTTCCTTCTAGTTCCCAACTGGGCCCCGGCCTTCGCCGGGGAAGGGGAAAGATGCGAAGCCCAAAAGGACATAAGCAATCTCATGCGGATGCCCTCGGCAAAACCATGGTGACGCGCAGGCCGGGGTTGTTGTCCTCAATCAGCAAGCTGCCGCCATGGGCCTCGGCAATCACCTCGACCAGATTGAGGCCGAGGCCGTGCCCGGGTGTCGTCCGGCTCGAATCAAGCCGTGCGAAGCGGCGGGCGATGCGCGGGCGGTCCTCGGCCGCGACGCCGGGGCCATTGTCGGCGACCGACAGGCGGATCCAGTCTTCGCTGGCATCGGCGGCGACGGTGATGCGGGTGCCCGGCGGCGTGTGGTGCTGGGCGTTGTCGAGCAGGTTGATGACTGCCTGGGCGATCAGCTCCCGGTCGCCGTGCAGGTGGATGTCGGGTTCGATGGCGCAGTCAAGGCTGCGGCCGCCGTCGCTGACCGCGGGGGCGTAGCTGTCGCACAGATCATTGACGAGCTCGCTCAGGTCACCGCGCGCGAAGGTTCTGGAAAGCGCGCCACCCTCGACCTCCGAGATACGCAGGATCGCCGCGAACAAGGCGAGCAGATCGTCGCTCTGCCCGATCGCCCGCTTGAGCGCGGTGCGGGTGGCTGCGGCATCGCCACCGCTATCGAGCGTCTCGGCGAGCTGGTTGCGCAGCCGGGCGAGGGGCGTGCGCAGATCATGCGCGACGTCGCTCGACACCTGGCGGAGATTGCCGAGCAGCTGGGCGATGCGATCCAGCATCGTGTTGAGCGCGAGGGCGAGCTGATCGAACTCGTCGCCCCGCGCACTCACGGGGATGCGTCGTTCGAGATCGCCCGAGACGATCGCTTGTGCCGTGCCGCTGATCCGGTCGAGCCGGCGGCGCAGATAGCCGCCGAGCAGCAGCGCGCCGATGATGCCCAGCAGGACGACCAGTACGAACGCGCCCGAGAACAGCGCCAGGATGGTGGCATCGATCCGCTCGACCCCCTCGCTGTCAGTCGCGACGACCAGCCGCATGCCGCCGGACAGATCGCAGGCATAGGCGCGGGCCGGGTCGGGGCCTTCTTTCGGATCGATGAAAATGATGTCGTGCCAGCCGGCGGGCGGGCGCGGCGTATCGAGGGCGCCCGCGATGCGCCGTCCGCCGGCGTCGAACAGCGCATAGCCGAAGGCGTTGGTCGAGCTGCCCGCCTCGCGCGCGGCGATCTCGGTGCGGAGCTCGCGGATTCCCTCGTCCGTGAAGTCGCGGACGAGGCCGGCGCTCTCATCAGCGATCGCACCGTCCTGCTGGCTGCGGAAGCTCGCATCGGCGGCGATATAGACCGCGCAGCCAAGCGCGATGATCGCGAGCGCCAGCGCCAGCGAATAGGTGAAAGCGATGCGGTAGGCGGCGCTCGCCACCAGCTTATGCATCGACGCGCATCCGGTAGCCGATGCCGCGCAGGGTCTCGATCGGGTCGACCGCGAAGCCCTCGTTGAGCTTCGAGCGCAGCCGGCTGAGATGGCTTTCGACGATGTTGGTCTGCGGATCGAAATGGAAGCCCCAGACCGATTCCAGGAACATGGTGCGCGTCACCACCTTGCCGGCATGGCGCACGAGCTGTTCGAGCAGCGCGAACTCGCGCGGCTGGAGGTGGATCTCGCGCCCCTCGCGCCGGACCTCGCGGCGCAGCAGATCGAGGCTGATCGCGCCATTCTCGAGCCGGGTCGGGTTGTCGCTGATCGGCGGGCGGCGGAGCAGGGCGGCGAGCCGCGCGGCGAGCTCCGCAAAGGCAAATGGCTTGACGAGATAATCGTCGGCGCCGGCTTCGAGACCGCCGACCCGGTCGACAATGCCGCCGAGCGCGGTCAGCATCAGCACCGGCGTCTTTATGCCCTCGGCGCGCCAGCGTTGCAGAATCTCGATGCCGTCGATCTGGGGCAACATGCGATCAAGGATGATTGCGTCGAAGCCTTGCGCAGCGCCGAGATGAAGCGCCTGCTCACCGTCGGCGGCGCTGGTTACGGCATGGCCGAGTTCGGTCAGGCCGCGCTCGACAAAGCCGCTGGTCTCGGCATCGTCCTCGCAGATCAGGATGCGCATGATCGGGTTCGCCCTTCCGCAAGCCACGCCGCCAGCGCTGCTACAGCGCCGCACGCTATCATGCCGCTTCTATAATCCCAATGTAGATGAACGAGTGTGGCGCGACCAAATTCTCCGTCACCCCGGACTTGTTCCGGGGTCCACTTCACCGCGAATCTCGCGGCTTCGGCTCTTGCGGACCGGTGGATGCCGGAACAAGTCCGGCATGACGGGGAGGAGGTCGTCCTTACTTAAACCAGCAGCAACAGCAACGGCAGCACCGTCCCGGCAAGCAGCAGGACGATCGAGGTCCGCCGCATCGCCCGGTTGTTGAGGGCGATGGTGATGCCGAGCGTGGTCGAGGTGATCAGGCCGAGCGCGAGCACGATCACGAAAATTTTGAGCGGGAGCGGGGAGGGGCCGTGGGCGCCCTCGTGATGATGATCCCCGTCATGATCGTCCCCATGATCGTCCCCATGATCGCCGTCATGGTCATCGTCGTGCGCAGCCGCCTTGACCGCATCCGGCTTCGGCGCCGCTTTTTCGGGTTTCGCATGAGGAAGCGACTGGTCCTTGTGGACGCTCGTCATCCAGACCAGCACCGCGGGCGGCGGGCCGCCCCAGCCCTTGTCTTCGCCCAATCGGAAGGTCTGCACCGCGCCGCTGACCGCGAAGAACAGGATGGCGGGCGCGAGGAACACGCCGACATAATGGTGGAGCTGGCGCAGGCTGCGCATTGTCTGGGGTCTCATCCATGCCTTGATGCCGCAGCGCCTGAACTGAGGCAAATGTTAAGGGACGCTGCGGCCGCTTCGGTTCTATAATCTTTCCCAACCTGGCGCTCTGGCCGATGTTGCGCCTCGCTATGCCGGCGCCGGGGTGGCAAAAGGCGCCATTCCCTTTTTCCTTCCACCCGCGAGGTCGCTCATGCTGTCCACCCTGATGCCGCGCTTCCTGCTGCTCGCCTCCGCCATGGCGATCGTCGCCGCCGCGCCCGCGCCAAGCTACAAGGTGGCGCGCTCGATCCCCGTGCCCGATGGCGGCTGGGACTATGCCAGGGTCGATCCGGTCGCAGGGCGGCTCTATGTCGCGCGCAGCGAGAATGTCACCGTCGTGGATCTGGCGAAGGATGACGCGGTCAGCGCGATCGGCACGATCGTCCACGGCCATGCCGTCGTGCCGATCGTCGGCACCGCTCTGTTGCTCGTCACCAGCGGCCGCGACGACAGCGTGCGGCTGATTGACACCAAGGATGGCAGCGAAAAAGCGAAGATCGCGGTCGGCAGCGATCCCGATGCGGCTTTTTATGATCGCGCGAGCAAGCATGCGCTGGTGATGAATGCCAAGGCCGGTACCGTCTCGATCATCGATCCGGTCGCGGCGACGATCGTCGGGACGATCACGCTCAAGCCCGGCCTCGAATTCGCGCTCGTGACCGGCGGCACG
>Ga0307508_10000961_pt1 | contig 33528 bp, 20 predicted proteins | sample 9_EM_MG_FD_203089 | JGI IMG/M metagenome (GOLD analysis project Ga0307508, IMG submission 203089) | Populus trichocarpa ectomycorrhiza microbial communities from riparian zone in the Pacific Northwest, United States - 9_EM | ecosystem: Host-associated > Plants > Roots > Unclassified | place...
CAAGAGAAACCCCCCCCCCCCCCCCCCATCCCTCGAAGTCGTACAGTACAATGCGTAAGGGTACTAGTAGTCGAGCAGTCGCGAAAAAACGAACAAAAAAAAACCAGGAAATCTGTGCGCAAGAGTGAAACCCTCCATTGAAACCAAAGTAAACGCCCCGCTAACTGGTAAAGTACGACTATGCAATGTCGGGGAATCACTCCGCCGGCTACTCGCCCATAATAGCGCTGCCGTTGGCCTTGATGGTCTCGCCGAGTCCGCTGGGCTTGTAGCCCTTGGGGAGGACAGCTGACTCGTGGACTGTCTGGATGGGAGTCGGCGCTGGCGAAAACGCGCCTTCGTCGGCAACGGTGGTGGCACCCATCTGCGACGAGGCGTACTTGGCCCTGAAGGTGGAGACTGCCGGGATTTCGGCCTTGAAGCTGTGCGGCTGTCAGCAACCGATGCCGAGTCAAGAAAGGGCGGAGCGGGCACACACCGCTCTTCCTGCGTGCCGTAGGCGCGAGGTGTCAACTTGATCATCGTGTGGAGCGGGATCTCCATCCACGGCGACTGGTCTTGCGGAACGTTCATGAAGTAGGCATAGATGCACCTGAGAACGGCCTGGTGGGTAACCACCATGATGTTTTCACCCCTCTCCATCTCCATGATGATGGGCTCGAGGCGGATGACGACGTCGCGGTACGACTCCCCACCGTGGTAACGGTAGTTGTACCTATCGATTGTCAACATGAATAAACCCTACAAGAGCAGCATCCAGAGCCCACTTGTCGTCGTCACGGGCACGGAAGTCTTCGGGGTGCCTCTGCTCGATCTCCTCGTAGGTCAAGCCGTCGCAGACTCCGGCATCGAGCTCATCCAAAGCCTTCCACTGCAGCTTGTCGAACTGCAGGTGGGCAGCGGTCTGGATCGTGCGCTTCATGGTTGACGTCCAACAGGTGACCTTGGTGTCACCAACACTCTTTGCGACCAGCTCTGGGAGAGCACGGGCGTAGGCGAAGCCACGCTCGGACAAGTTGGCGTCTCCGCCGAGCTTACCCTGCACGTTGAATTCGGACTCTCCGTGCTGCAACATTATCAGCGAAACCTCCACTAGCGTCATCCGTGGGGATCCTTACCCTCGACAACCAGATCGACCTCGGCGTAATGTGGAGGTTCATGGTGAAGTAGATGATACGAGTCTGCAGGTAATTTGCGACCGCGTTGATCGTAACTTGGGATCCGACGTTAATGAGCTTGACGTACGTGAGATTCTCGTCGCCATCGATCGACTGATAGACCTTCTCGTAATTGCGGATGCGCTCCATGAAGTCGCGCACAGCATCCTCGGGGTCTTGTCCGACATAGTCAGGTGAGGAGGTCTTGACGGAAAGCACATTGCTCAGCACGAGGTCCCCGTCGTCGCAGCGGCTCTCGACGAACAGGCACTCGTAGCCCTTGGCGTCGCACTCCTGTTTGATCCAAGCGCGGCGTTCCTTGGTAGAGTTCGTGGCGTCCAGGACACCGACGTGGCCGCCACCCTCACCGAACCACTTGAGCATGTCCGAGACAGCAGCCTTGGCAGCGGCACGCCTCAGACGCTCTCCCTGAGTGTTTCCGGTGCTAAAGAACTCGGCGGTGGGCTGAGGGGTATCGGCACGACGGTAGGATCCGACGTTGAACGACTTGGCGTTGATGGAGAGCCACTTGAGGTAGCGGACGACTGCGAGAGCATAGTTAGTTCCCCGGGGCCCGCCAATAAGAGGAAGGGAATGGAGAGGAGTGACGGAATAGGGGAATAAGGGAGCAGAGTACGGAGCAATAGGGAACCTACTCTTTTGCGCAATGAGCGACTTTCCACGAGCCGGGAGACCGACCATTACGACACATATCTGAGCGTCATCGAGCTGCTCATAGTCAATATCGTTTCCATACACAACATTCAGCCTTTCGTAATCCGCCCCGCCAGCCTCATCCCAGAGATTGAAGACGTGTACTTCCAATCGAGACATCGCAGGGTAGGAGGCAGCAGAAAGAGTGAGCGCAGACTAGGGGGTGTGGGTATAGTATTTTTCTTCCAGGAGAGATGGCAGAGTGGTGGGCAAGTGTGTAGTAGGATGTTAGGAGAAGACGAAGGAAGAGGTAAAAGCTGCCACGAGCTTGAGAGCAGAGCAGAACAGTGGAGTGCCTCGATGATGCAGGGATAGGATCGTGACCCAAGGTAGAGAGCTGTCAGGAATCGGTCTAACGCCAATTCAAGAGTAGTACGCGAGTGGTGTGTCGTCAGGCGCAACCGTTACTGGCTTGGACGCTTAGTCGTTCGCCGAGAGGGACGAGCCGTCGGACATGTATCGAATAAGACCGGGGAGATTGGGCGATAGGCTCCGAGATGAGATCCGATTGCAGAGAGATGAGATGAGATACGCGTGATATCTGCTCGGAGCACACACTGCGACGGCGAGCGACGAGGTTGAGGTTGAAGTAGGCCGGCGGGGAGACCGAGGAGGCTGAGATAGGGGGCGAAGGTGGATTTCGACAGTCGGCGGGGGGCAAGCGTGTGGCGGACCAGACAGGTCCGAAGACGGGTGCAGTCTGAGCCCGCGTGTGGTTCCGGAGAGCACTTGTGCGGAATGAACACAGATGTATAGGCTGGCGTGCTTTTAGAGATCTTCCCGCAGAACCAGGCGGATAGCCCGGCAGTAAATCGGGTGATGTTGCACCCGATGGGTGGGTAAGAAGAACGGTGAGGGTGCACAAAATGGACTTCCTCCTGCGAACACGAGCCCGGAACCAAGTGCTTCTGATTGCCTGTCTTCTTACGTCACCGAACGGATGACGTTCGAATTGGATGAGCTCCTTTCCCCAGGCTAGAAAAGGCGGGGCAGCGGCGTTGGATTTTTCGACGCCGGCGCACTCGCTCCGGTATTTCAGGTGTGGTGGGGTGGGCCCTGCAGCGGCGCTTGGGTATTAGGTGGCCGGACTGGGGACGGATATTCGTAGGCCCGTTTGTTTCGTCTGCTCGTGTGCTGAGATGCCGATTGCTGAGGGCCCGCGAAAACGTGCGAAGAGCGAACGGATATATACGGATGAGATGTTCTCCGGGGGAGACGAACAGATGTCGGTCGAGGGCATCCGTTTCGGATCGGTTGAAAACGGGGTTTTTCGGTATGCAGGCAATGATGGGTGAGACGATCACTAGCTGCTTTGAGTCCCGTGCACCCCCGCCCATGCCACGAGTGCGTGGGTGAAGGATCGTTCGGGACGACCGACTTCCCAGCATTTGTTTCTCCTTCCTCTTCGGCCCCGATGGGTGGTGGTGGTGGTGGCTGGCAGGCAGGCAGAGCAGCGACGGAAGTCCCTGCCAGCGGATGTCGACTTCTTTGCCATGGTCGAATTCAAGACATCGTCACAGCCAGTATCTTCTCGAGGAAAGTCCATGGACGCAGTGGCTTGCTTCCGACGAATAGCAGCCGCCGGGTGCGGAACCGTAGATGGATGGCCGGATGGTCAAGTCGATTGCCGTTCGTCCCAGGATCGAACGGAAAGGTCCAGAAAGCAGTGACCATCTTCATGATCTTGCCCCCATTCCATCCAGCTCTTCTTCGTCGCTCTCCAAAGGTAGCTTCCCAAGACACCATCTCATCCTCATTCACAGATCTGCGTCTCTTGCTGTCCTGCATCTGGTGCCCAGATTCTGCGCTCCGAATTCTCTCTGGTCCCCCAATGGCTGTTGTGGAGAGGCTGGGGAGAGAGTGTGCGCCTCTGCCGGAAATGCACTTATTTCCAGTGCATGCATTGCCGGTTCGCCGAAAACCGGGAGTGGCTTGGATGTCGAACCGGCAAAGTAGCGGGGGCGGGGCGGGGCTCCCATGGAGAAATTCAAGGGAGGGGATGTGGTGCACGACATGAAGGGAATTGCGTCTTCATCAAGACGATGCGCAATTGGGAACGGCGATCAAACAAACAAAGCAAACAAACAGAAGCGGACGAGAAATGAGAAATGAGAAATGAAATCAGGAACTTACATTAGACATACCGTACTGAGTACGATTCTTAGCGAGAGCCATCCTGAAGAACTTTTGTCGAAGTTAGAGGTTGTATGAGGGAATAACAAGACGAAGATCTTCGTCGGGTTCTCGCTTACGTATGCAGATTGAGAGAGTTATGCTTCGAGGTGTAGTGGTAGGATGATGACGGTCGGGTTGTCAGAGAAGGATCGGGCGGTGGCTGTGGGGGAGGGACGGAGAGAGGTGATGGAGAAAGAAGTGGGGAGGGAGGAAGGTTGCGGTTTGCTCGGAGGGTCAGCAAAGAGCAAAGGTTGAGGTTGTTGCGGAGAGAGAGTGACTGAGTACGTGAGCGGGGAATGTTTCTATTCGCCTTTTACGCAGTCTCCACCCTCCCTCTTTGTCTCTTTACCTGCTCCGTCTCGTCCGCAGTGCTGGCTGGTCTACACATCGCTCCTGCACAGGTGTGGCCAGGCAGTCACAACTGTAATGTATCCGCAATCTCATCACCGGTCTATATTTGACCAGCGCACTATCTCCTCCCTCCTTTTGTCTTGCTGCCCCGCTTGTTGGTTCATTTGTCTTGTCCAACCAGCCAGCATGTAGTAGGGTAGTTTTCTTCAACATGGAGAGCCCAAGCCTATGGACCGACCACGTAAAGAAGAAGACTCCTTGGCTTGAATACTCCACAAACATAGCAAAACAACCCAGAGATCACATGCGACAGTGCGCATGGTGAGATTTCCACCCGAAAAATCCCTTCTAGGAGATCTCGGTAGACGGAATATACCGGCGGCTCTGCTCCCTTTTGTCTTTGACATCGATGTGCAGTCAGAGATTTACGCGATGGTAGAAATCAGTCCACGCACGCTCACGTGCGTGGTGACATCAGCGGCCTCGGATACACGTTTCACATGCCGTCAAATAGACGCTTGTGAGATGCGAGATGTTGACGGTGGTGTCTTCAGCTTCCACGGGTCCTCCGCGATTCTCCACGATCCTCACAGCGCTTCGACGCAATAGCCACACCAATCAAGGCCTTGGGCTTGACCTTTGTCTCGGCCGCAACCACCTCCCCACTGGCAATCGCCCCTGTGCGCTGCACCCGTCGTGATGGCCGCCCAATCGAAGCTGTCACTCCCCTCGGATCGTTCGCTCTCGGCCCTGCTCTCACGCGCCTCCACTACCTATCTGAAGCACCGCAGCAATGTTTCACGCGCTGTTTACCTGACGCTCTTCATCACCCTGATCAACCGCATCCGCAATGCGATCGCTGAGCAAAAATCCGCCGCCGCCAGACAGCGCGCGCAGGCGTCATCCTCCTCCGGGAAGACTACATCCACCCCTGGCAATGGCGACGCTCGCCGGAAGGTCGAACTGAATAGAGAGTTCTTTCGGAACCTCTTCAGGTTGCTAAAGATCGTTATTCCCGGTGTCAGGAGTAAGGAGATGCGACTGCTGGTCTCGCACAGTGTCTTCCTCGTGATTCGAACACTGATCAGTCTGTATGTGGCCGAGCTGGACGGGAGGCTCGTTAGTGCGCTTGTACGTGGGAAGGGGAAGGACTTCTTGTGGGGGATTGTCTGGTGGATGCTGGTGGCCATTCCGGCGACGTTTACAAACTCGATGGTGGGTTCTGCCTCTGGAACCTGTGGAAGAACAACCGGCTGATGATAGATAGCTGTCCTATCACCAGTGCAAACTGGCCCTACAGTATCGCACGCGGTTAACGCAACATATCCACGACAAGTACCTTTCGCAGATGACCTTCTACGCCCTCGGGAACCTCGATGACCGGATCAAGAACGCAGACCAACTGATCACCGTGGACGTCGCGAAGTTCTCCAACTCGCTCGCCGAAATATACTCCAACCTCGCGAAGCCCGTGCTGGATATGTTCATCTACAACTGGCAGCTTTCGCGCAATGTGGGCGGGGAGGGCCTTTTCGCCATGGCCCTTTTGGTCCAGGTGTCGGCCAACATGATGCGCGTGCTCACCCCACCGTTCGGAAAATACGTCGCGGATGAAGCCCGGCTGGAGGGCGAATTCCGATTCTCGCACAGCAGACTGATCGATAACTCCGAGGAGATTGCTCTCTATGCCGGACACGAAACCGAGAAGACTACTCTCGACAAAGGCTACTTTACACTGATCAAGCACGTCAACTATATCCTCCGGCGCCGGCTGTACCACGGCATGATGGAGGATTTCGTGATAAAGTACTTCTGGGGTGCTCTCGGACTTGTCCTCTGTTCCGTCCCTGTATTCATCAAGGTCCCTGGCGCATCGGTCGCAACCCTTGGTGATAGGACCGAGGGGTTCGTGACCAACCGTCGCCTGCTGCTCTCCTCCTCCGACGCTTTCGGACGTGTGATGTTCAGTTACAAGGAGGTCACTGAATTGGCTGGGTATACCTCCCGCGTTTCATCTCTTCTAGACGTAATCGACGACATCCATCGCGGCCACTTCGAGAAGAAACTGGTTTCCAGCGCCTCGACCGATGCCAATGCCACGATCCTCTCGGGCCGCGGGACCGTCACGGAGGGCCCCAACATCGAATTCACCGATGTTCCGATAGTCTCCCCCAACGGAGATGTCCTCGTCCGCTCCCTGACCTTCCACGTGCGACCGGGACAGCACCTTCTCATCGTCGGCCCCAACGGCTGCGGAAAGTCCAGTCTGTTCCGGATCATGGGTGGGCTCTGGCCGGTTTACGGCGGCGCCGTCGTTAAACCCCCACCGGAAGACATCTTCTACATCCCGCAGCGCCCCTACATCTCGCGCGGTTCTCTGCGCCAGCAGATCATCTACCCCGACAGCCACCTGGACATGTCCCTCCGCGGAGCGACGGACGAGGACCTCATGCGCATCCTCGAAACCGTCGATATCGCCCACATCGTCCGCGACGACGGCTGGGATGCTGAGCGCGAGTGGCGCGAGGTCTGGAGCTCGGGTATCCAGCAGCGCGTCGGTATGGCGAGACTGTTCTATCACCGCCCTAAATAGTGAGGATACTCTCCTTCGCCCCCTATTTCGGCGTCGCTGACGTCGGTGAAATAGCGCGATTCTGGATGAATGCACATCCTCGCAGGACCTGGGTACGGAGAAGGCGCTGTACACCACCGCGAAGCAGCTGGGCGTCACGCTGATCACGGTCAGCCATAGACGGAGTCTGTGGATGTACCACGAGAATATCCTCCAGTTCGACGGCCAGGGCGGCTTCGTGTTCACGAAGCTGGATGCGGAGAGGCGGGCGGAGCTGGAAGAGTAGGCCACCCCGAAGTCTCCCCAACATGCGCAGAGGTGCTGATGCCACGGGACAGCGAGAAAGAGGAGCTTGAGCTGCAGTTGAGACAGGTGCCTGAGATCGAGAGGAGGATCGCGGAATTGGAGGCGGTGGTGAGGGAGAGAGAGGAAGCCCGAGGAGAGACCCGCTTCCGGACCAGGGATGGACGACGGTGCTGAAGATGGCCATTTCACGCCGAGAGGCCATCATTAGGGATATCTACCCGCCGGCGATCGAGCCCAGGGCGAGAAGAGAAGCTCGCTTCTACTGTATAAGGAGGGACATCCTCATCGGGGGAGTGTAGATGTAGTATACATAGGAGATATCAACTTGGGTTACAGAGTGCCTGGGGTGACGTGCGTTTGATCCTCACAGGATGAGGTACAGTCGTCGTCTCGCATGCACTTTCTGAAACACTAGATCCACCTCGAAGGAATCCACTGTCACCGTGCCGCGAGGTCTATGTACAAGCAAGCTTTCGCACTCGAACATCTTGGAGCGAAGAATTCTCTGCACCAGGACTGCCCACGAGCCTGGCATCCAAGTCGAGCAGAGTGAGATGAGAGCGGAGTTAGTCATTTCCAGTGGGGAGTGAGCAGCCAGGTCTTTTCCCAGAAGGGTGCCGAATCCCCGTCCGCGACATATCTACACGGCGTTACTTCACCGACGATATATAACCTAATCTGGATTCATCCTTGGCCGGGCGTTGGTACCCACTTGCACTCTACATACACTCTACAACCACACACATCGTACAGACATTTCATTTTGCTACTAGATTCTGTACCTACTTGAGTCCCGCGGATCCACCGGAGGAGGATCCGGTACGAATACATATGGGCTCCGGATGTGAGCAGTTAGACGGCAGGCAGTTTGCTCTGAAGTGGCAGCGATGGGATTGGGCAGCACGAAGACTGTGTGCAGAGGATGAAGAATCGAAGGCATTGGTATTACACTGGGTACATAGCTATCGCAAAACTGGTATATCGATACATCGACGAGCATACAAAATAGAAAACCCCCGAAATTTCACACAACCAACGTCATCGCCATCGCCGCCACCGCCACGACGACCCCTACGATTCCCGCCCTGACGCCCGCCGCGCCGGCATCTTGGCTCTGGATGGCGATGTTCCCGGTACCGCTCGGACTGTTGCTGCCCTTTTTGCTAGCGGTCGGCATCGCATCGACCATTCCGATGACGCTGGTGATGTCCGCGGCCATGCTCGGCCCGACTCCCTTGGACAGGTACGTTTGGGTCTCCAGGTACTCCGTGATTTCGGAGACGACGCCGCCGACCACGGACACCACGGCGGGATCGGTCATGATCGCGCCAATGTCGGTCGCCGTCGGCTCCTCCGTAAGATGTGTTTGCGTCATCACGTACGTGGCAATCTCCCCGGCAAGCTCGGACTGCACCGAATCGAAGCCCGACAAGGTGTGGTACTTGCTGTACACGCTGGCAACCGCCGACACGACCGGGTGCGTGACGTACGCGGTCATTGCGGCATCGATGTCCTCCTGACGCACCTCGTCTCTGCAGAGCGGGAGTCAGTGGCTGTGTGTGCGAGGGCAGTTGGGGAGGAAGATGCACTCACTCCTGGGCGAAGGTGACGCCGGCGAGCGCGAGGAGAGGGAGGACGTGGAAACGCATTATCGGCTGTGGTTGTCGCGGCGACGCTTTGTTCGAGAAAAGAGTGAAGTTTGAGTAAAGAGAGACCGGAACGAACGTGATCGATGTTGAGTGAAGGTCTGAGTTGGAATAGATGCTCGGCCACCAGCGAGGACGGGCGCCTCCGCCTGCTCTTTATATAATAACTATCGCGGGCTTCCTTCCCCCTTCTCTTACCCCTGAGCCCCGTATTCTTCGGGGCTGCCACTAGCAGACGGTCACGAGCAGAGCATAGTCCCGGTCGCTCACATGGTGGCGTGTCAGGGCGCGAAGACTCAGCCCAGCCACCTGCAGCCAGGCAGAGAGTGTCCACAAGCGCTGCGAAATCCGCCTGCCGAAGGTGTGCGTATGTAGTCTAGCATGCGGACGAACCCCCGTCGTCTGGAATCTGCATATCAAGGTTGGGTTTCAGGCCGATGATTCATATGTAGTCGGTGGGATTGCGGATTGCCGCGCTGGGGGCCAGGAGGCATGGGGATGATCGCGTCGTGTCGAAGGCCGAGTGGCGGCGCCGCGCAAGGACGCGCCCTCCGACGAGCGTGCCGAGCTGTGAGGGGGGGCCCACATATGGCCACGATAGGGGTCCTGGGAGACGGTCAGCTGGGGAATGGCATTTTTTTCTGTTTAATCATACTCGCACTCAGCCTATCTAGACTATGGCGGCGTACATTTTATCCGTTGCTGGGGAATGGCAGGGCGGTGGGGTTAAGCTCTCTGTTCTGGGGATCGGAAGCGAAGGTGTAGATAGATAGATATTGAATCCGCCGAGACTAGCCTAATGTGGGGCGGCCGGCGGTGGTCGTGGCTGGTAAAATGTTGGCAAGGTCAGCTTCTTGCAGAGCCTCATCCTTCCATCTACACGCGAACGACGACAATCAACCATCAACGAACTGGACCGACGCCCGACAGCATCCCTTCAAAGCTCAAGCCCGAACCTGCCGCGAAGGTACCTGCCCGGTCCTGGCCCGTCGACGCGGGATTCTCTGATTTGGAAATCCACAATACTCACACAAACCGGTCTTAGCCCACCCTCACGGAGACGTGTTCGGCGCGAAAGTCTGCGAGCGCGCTGCTCAGCAGCAAGCCTCTATCACCAGCGGCAAACACACCGGACTGCCTGCCGCTGCACTTGGCGGCACGCGTGAGAGTCCGACCCGATATCACGAGCGTGCCGACGCTGCCCGGCGACGATGTCCGCGACGATGACCATCTCGGCGGAAGCCCACTCGGCGCGCTACGGGCCGATGGAGTCGGTGCTGCTCTTCCACAACCTGGTTGAGGCCGGCGCTGTGAGCGTGGAGTCGCTCCAAGCGGCGGCTGCGATTCTGATGAACAATCCACTCGTCGACGCTAGCCGCGACCGCGAGCGCTTCGAGCCCGACGCCTTGCGGCAACACGTCTTCCATGTCATCGATGACGATAGCGCCGCGTCTGTCGACCCGGCCCTCCTCCACCGGGCTACCGTAAAACTCTACGAGCGCTACAGGAAAGCCGTCGTTGCTTCCATCAGGGAGGATGAGGAGCAGTATTTCCAGAAGCAGGAGGAGATCGCCGAGATCAAGAACGGGCTGTGCGATGAGAGGTTGCTGCGGGAGTACCGGGAGGGGACCATGACGAGTAGTAGGAATGCAAGCGAGAGAGGAGACACTTCACCGGAAAAGCGAGAACATTCCAGTGCTCAGGGGACGGCGTCGCCACCTCCGCAGGCGGATGTTGTCACGCCGCCGACCGCGCTTATTGCCGCAGCTGCCGAGCCGACAGCTACGGACGAGACGCCGAGGTCGTCACCGACGACGCCAGTCTCAGTCGCTGCGCCGAAGGAGGGGAAATCGGTGGAGTCCGCGAGGGTGACGGATCTTCCATTGGTGGGTCCACGTCGTCCGAAGACACCACAAACACCCGCTGTACCCGCAACAAAACCTTCTCCTTCCGTCAAAGCTCCCCCTCGTCTTCCCGTTCCTCCTTCCCCTCCGACTGTAACTCTGCCGGCTGCCGTTTCTCCACCTACTGCCGTTGCTCTACAGACAACTAAAACACGCCTCTCAGCGCTGGCACAGGTGGCTTCGGTTCTACCCTTGCTTACCGAGGTTTCCGTGGGGCCTTCCCGTCAACAATCGAACGGTGAGAATATCCTTCATTGCTGTAAATTATGCATCTATTATACTGACATATATCGTGTGCAGAGTTGTCGGCGCAAAAGAAACCCGACCCAGCAAAGAGGCATATCCACAAACCGGGTCCAATTGCACCCGCGCTGCCGACACTTGCAGCTTTCCACACTAAAACCAGAAAACCCAGTCTACCACAGCTTTCGAAGCCTCCAATTAGGGGGACGTCGAAAGCCAGACAGAAACAACAAGAAGAACTGGAGCGTCAGAGGCAACAGGAGGAGGAGGAACGCCGGAGACAAGAGGGGGATGAGGAACGCCGGAGACCACAGGCACCACTACCACCCTTTCCATATTCACGAACAGCTTCGACCACCCCATCGCCCGCGACTAAGGTACGCCAGCGGCAGGAAGCTGCAATCTTGCCGCAGCCGCCGCAGCCGCAGCCGACCCCGGCGAGAAGGCCACAACGCGCCCAGGTTGGTACGCCGCCACGCCTTGGGAGCCGACAGCCACAACCGGTGCCGGCTCCGAATCCAGGCGCACCGTCTGGCCAACCCACCGCCACCCAGTCTCGTGCGGGACCTTCGAGAAGTGTTGCTTCTGGCTCCACGCCCATTGGTCCCCCGGGACAGCCCGCCGTATACCCTTTGGCCCCACCCGCACCAGGTACCCTTGCTCGTTTAATGAAGACGGGTGCGCGGCATCATAGTCCGCAGGGCGTAGAAAAGCGTACTTCCCCACCGCAGGCTGGAGAGTCTCCTACGCACCCGCCACAGATGTTGCCGCCTCTCTCGCCACCGGCATATAACCCGCACCAGACGCCTGCGCACCCCGGAGGACCAGCATCGGCTGCTCGGCAGCCCGCGTTTGTGCCCGGTCCACCATTGACGCCGCAGCAGGGTGCACTTCCACAGCCGATGCCACTCCCACATCTGTCGCCGATGCCTGGGTATGGAATCATGTATGGTAGTCCGCAAAATAGCCCCGGTGGAACATCGCAATTGCATGTCCAACAGCATCTACATGGTCTCTCTCCGCCCCTGCATGGAAGCCCACAGTACCCACCATATGCCTACACAGCTACCTCACAGCAACATCAAATGGGTTCTCATCAGCAGCAGCCGATGTCGCTACCACCCATGCAGCAGATGCAGATGCACCCGCCACTTGCTACGTCACCAGCTCTGAGGAATGTACACCCGCAGCCTGTATCGGCCGCTCTGTCTCCTCCTGCGGTATTCATGTCAGTGGATCCCGGTTCGCCCGTACAGCCCGGCTCGGAGGACATCTCACCGATTAGCACCCCGCCCAATTCGCCGTCGCTGAATGCTACTGTGGTTGCCCCCGCTCTGCGTCTGCCTGCTTCAGCGCACGCCGGTACCCCAAAACCACTGGTGGCTATCGCCGCGAAACCAGATGCGAACAAAACGACTGCTGGCACGACGAGCAAAGGTAAGGGCCCGATCGGACGTCCTCGCAAACGTCCATTGGACGGTTCGGACGCGGCTGTGAGTGGTGCCCAGGGCCAATTCGCGAGAGCTTCAGCTGCGAAGAAGGATGGTACATTGATGACTCCAACTCCTGCCAAGAGGCCGAAGTTGAAGGATATGTTGGGTTCTGCTGCCGACGTTATTTACCCTACTCCGCCGCCGAAAACTGGTCGCGGTGGTGCGAGAGGTGGCAGGTCTACGAGAGGTACTGGACGGGGAAGGCCGCGTGGTAACAGAGCTGCGGCTGCTGGTCGGACTACGGGGTTGGATGTGCAGGATAAAGATAAGTCCGATCAGAAGCAGAAAGATACCGTGCCGGAGACTCCGATATCCACCAAGAGCTCAGAACCGTCCAAACCGGCGACTGTATTGAAGAGTGCAGTACCCACTCCGCCTGTCAAGAAAGGCCCCAATACTGCTTCGGCAAATGCTGTTCCAGCAGTGGCCACTCCTGCCAGCACGCCAAAGAGGGGACTCACCGTCACTCCGCCAACCCCGAAGGAAATACCAGTCGAGCCTGCCACTCGCAAGACTAACGGGGTGGCCGGCGGGGACACCGAAACATCAAAAGCGCCGGAGAAGTCTGGGGTTCCCGAAAAGCCGGCGGAATGCTCTGTGGCCTCGCCGTCTACTCCCGCGGCGCAGCGCTCGCGAAAGCGCAAGGCTGTTTCCCCACCGCAGGGCGCAGACGATACGGAAGACGAGCTGGACGCGAACTCCAAGCCACCGCCAAGTGTTTCTCGACCACCGCAGCCGGGCGTTCTGACGACTCCGCTGACGCTGACCATGACTGTTGGGCATCAGCCGATGATCACCGCTTACAGGAGGTTCAGTGGACTCGCCACGCCGCTAATTGGAAATATCTTCTCCCACAAGTTCGCGAACCTGTTCTCGGCTCCAGTTCCCGAGAGTAGGGCCCCGGGATACAAGAGTCTGATCTACAGACCGCAGGATCTCAAGAGTATGTTTCCCCCGATCCTCGCGTATAGACCTCGCTGACTCTCCTTTCAGGCATTAAGGCAGCTGTCAAGGCTGGCGCAGTGGCTCTGCAGTCACTCTCCACCACCAGCGCCGTCGCTACTCCCACGACCACCGAGACGCCACCACTCTATCCCACCACCTCCACCATGCTTACCGCCACCACGGTGACTACTCCCGCCACCACGGCCGTCACTCCGCCGCGAGGAATCGTGAACTCGCAGCAACTCGAAAAGGAGCTCTTCCGTATGTTCGCCAACGCGGTGATGTACAACAAGATATCCACCGAGATCGTGAAGGAAACGGTCGAGATGGCTAAGACGGTGCAAGCCATGGTCGACGATTTCAGAGGCGCGGAGGAGGTCGGCGCCAAGAAGCGGCTGCTGGCCACGAAAGCGGTCGAGGAGAGGGAGCGAGAGGGGAGCGAGAGTGTCGGTGGGAGCGTCCTGGGCGAAGGCGACGACACCGGCGAGAGGACGAGGAAGACTCCAGTCAGCAGGCGGAAAGTCGCGAAGAAGAAGAAGGGCGGGCTTTCAACCGCCGCAGCCATGGCGCTTGCCAAGAAGGGCGGAGATCAAGCGCAGGAGTAGCCGCAAGGCATTGCTACTGCTGTACGATCCTTCGTCTCCGCGTTCGTCTTCGGCGCATTCGTTCTTGCCCTGCACTTCCTTATCCCGCGCCTCCATTTGCACCGGCATACTCTGCACCCTGAGCCGCCCATTGGGTGGCTTGGGATGGATGTGGGTGGTTGTGGCGGATGTTTTTTTTCTTCGAATGTTTATCACTTCTCCTTTGCCCCTTTACCTTTTTCTTTTCTTCCGTTTACTGCAAATCATTGGGGGTTCTTCTTTAGTGGTTCTGTTCGTTTTTCGCACGGGCTGTTTTTCTTCTCGGTTTGCTTTGCTGTTTGCTCCGTTCTGTCGAGTGCTTGCTCAGTGGGTGTGGGTTTCGTCTTTTGCGGTGGAATGGGGGGAGTGCGCAACCGAGCACTCCGAACGGTAGATGGGTAGATAGATGGGGCGCCCGTGTCTGGCTGGCTGTAATCTTAGAAGATGCGGCGAATACGGAATGGAATGGCCATCCATTTTAGAGGCTTTGTGCAGCCGAGATGTGGAGCGGGCGCGCGGGCGGCCACGATCGCCAGCTCCCCCGCTCCATCCCCGCCGGCAGTTTATACAGATACCTAATCGGTGAAGATATTGTAGTCTAGTCTCTAAAGCGCAGCAACCAGGGGGCTTGACCCGTCGAAACGAAGCGAGATGTCCCCGCCATGTATGTAGTGTACTCTACATAGGGGCAGCCGTGCGAATCCATACAAAAACGGAATGAAACACACCCAGCCAACATTATTCGAGCCAGATTACGGTTTCGGTTTGTTTCGTTTCGCGGGATTCCTTTGTTCCTTTTTTTCTGCAGGAGATTTTGATTTTTCCATTTCTGTCTGAGCGCTCGAGTTGGAGGGGGCGGAGTTGAAACTACGTTGCACTTCATACCGTATTATTATTATTTTAGAGTAGAGCAGTTGTTTGCTTTTTTTTGCGGCTTGGCGGCGGATTTATTGCTAGAATGAAAAATAGATTTGATTTAAAAGCAAAAATCTAAATATTTCAAAGTGTCTTTTTATTGCCTATTAGGGTAATATTTTGCGGTACCTCTTAAGAGAGAATAGTCTATCTACGTTTTTTTTTCTTCCCCAGGGGCCGTGTGCCGCAAAGGGCGTGCGAGGGAGGCAAAGGGGGGGAAGGGGCCGTGCTGGGAGTCACACCCCCGGCCCATGTGGTTGGCTCGGTTCCTTTTCACACCTGTCTGCGCACGGGGACAGCGAGAGGGGACGGGTCCCCGGAATTGGGGAAAAAATGGAGATGCACATGGGTCAGAATAAAATAAAATAAAATACAACAATAATGTAACAGGTATAAAAAAGATTCAAAGAAATATAAGTAATTATCGCAGGCGCAGCAGAACGGACTCGGCAAAGCAGGAGCACGGAGGAATGCGGCCCATCGATCGGCTGCAGTTGCAAGGGGGAGCTGGCTGCTGGGGCGCACTCTGTGTAGGGAGATGGAGGTATATTCGGGGCCCACGACTGCGGATCCGATTGGTGGAGGGACGGGCAGCGAAGGGCAATTCTGCAGCGGCGGAGGAGGAGGAGGAGGAGGAGGAGGAGAAGGAGGAGAACAATGGACGGGATGGATGAACGGATGTGTAAAAGTGGGAAGAGGAGGAGCCCGAGGTGGCGGATGAAAAAGTTGAGTCGGGTCTCGCGGCCACGGAAGTTCCCATGGATGGCTTCGGGGGCGCACGGTGGTCTACGTCTCGTTTTCGCTCGAGATTCCCACCGTCCCAGCGGCTCTAGTCTCCTATTCACCCTCTCCGTCCGCCATCTCCATCTCCTTCGCAAGTGCTGCCAGAACAAATCCTCTCGCCCCCGAGCTCCCCAAACCCATCCGCCGTACTGCCAGTCACGCTTCTGGCGACCTAGTTTCTGCCGTGCGATCGTTCGTTCCGTCCGTACGCGTTCCCGATGGACTTAAACTTATACTTACTCGCCTGCATAGTGGCCGACCCGGCTCTGCACCCCCGAATCCATCCATCCACCCATCCCCTCCACCACCCCACCACGCACACTCACCGAACGGACGGAACGAAACGAACGATACGCAGGTTCGGCAGCATCCACTGCGCACAGCCTCGACCCAGCGCTGCCCGCCCTCGCCGATTTCCCCGCTGATCGCTGCGAAACGCTTGTCCGCCCTCCGGTCGATGCCCTGATCCCGCAATGCCGTGGACACCGCTGCCACGCATCGCCTTCGCGATCGCGACGTACCCGTTCAACCCGTCGACGCGCGACGATCTGCCGCTCGAACTCGGCGACGAGCTCTACATCATCGAGCAGTGCGCGTCCGGCCGCTGGTACCGCGGCTACCTCGTCGCGCCGCCGTCACTGCTCGCCGGGCTGACGAGCACCAAGGGCGCCACCCTCGAGGCCCGCGTCTTCTCCGGCATCTTCCCAGCCGCGTGCGTCGACATCAAGGAGTTCTTGACTACGGAGGTGCCCGCGGCTATCGACGACGACGCCGACGTTGAAGACGAGAGGGGGCTGGCCGAGGACGCACTCGATGACGACGCCGACGACGCCGAGGTGGACAGAGTGCGGGAGCTGAAGAGGAGTCGTAGCAGGAAGAAGAGGGATTCCATCATGCGCGGCGCCAAAACCGGCCACCGGAGTAGGAACCCGGACCGGCCACGGCCCGCCGCGCCAGTGCCCATGCTCAAGGTTGGCGACGAGACGAGCAGCTACGAGGGCGAGCCACTGGTGGACGAGATAGCGAGTTGTCTGCGCGAGTGGCACGCCGCGAACCTGCATGAACTCCTGCTGGGCCGGCAGTACCCGCTGCTGGACGAGTTCTCGGCCCTGGTGCAGCAGTTGGATCTGTCGCGGCGGCAGTTGCTGAACGACGTGCTCACGAGGCAGGAGCTGGTGCGGACGCGGGAAGACACCGTGTGGAGGCTGGTGAAGGGAAACAAGCTGCTCGGCAGGGAGATCATCGTGCGGGATCCGGTGACCGGGAGGATACTCACGGGCGAAGACTCGAGCGTCGAGATCACGCAGCTCCAGAGCGTCATGTCGCTGCTCGACGAGCCGCCGAGGATCAAAGAGGACGGCGCGGTGCGAAGGAATCATCTGCAGCTCGAACACCGCGGATTCGCCGGAAGCAATAACAACACCGAGCCCACTACGATCGTCTATTACCTCGCCACGAAAGCCAACAAGCCCGTCTCCGAGGCCCTGGTCGTCGAGCTGGATGCGAGCGGCAGGCCGGTCGATCCCGCGGCGCGGCTGATGGCGCTGTTTACCGACATCTCGACTAGGGATGCAGAGGATCTGTTCCTCGTCGCGAGAGTCTACACCAACGGGAGCATGGCGTGTGCGGGACCGAACGCGGGCAGCGGGAGCAGCGCCAGCAGCTCCAAGTCGAACGGAACCGGAGTCGATAGCAGCGCTATCAAGGCGATAAATCATCATCACGGACGGGTTGCGTCTCCTACCCGCGAGGAGAAGAAGCTGAAGGGTCGTGTCAGTGTGCTATTCAACCCCAGACCGAAGACCCCGGGGAAAGAAAACGACGGTAGGGTGAAGTCGTCTGGGAAGGGTGGCAATTCGCGGCGAGATCACGACAGCACCCCGTCGAGTCCCGCGTCGGCGGCCGGGGGTGGGTATATTCCTCCCGTCCCTGCCCTGCCTCAGTTGAAGCCGAAGAAGGTGGAATTCAAGAAGGCGATCGGTGTGGGTGTGCTGGATATCGGCAGGTTCATCAAGCAGGATCAAGGCGCCGAGCAGGCGATGCACATATTCACCCCGCAGCGGCCGCCCACCACCGATGGCGCCGGCAAGGGTTCCTTGCGCGACAAGAACAACAGCAGCAGCAGCAGCAGCAGCAGCCCCGAGTCAGTCGATAATTGGGACCGACTCGTGCGCGATGTGATCGACGCGCGCACCAAGAGCCCGTCTGTGCCCGAGCCTCTGCTGGGATCCAACTACCGCAAGTCTTCGGCGGCATCGGACATGAGACTGCCCCACGAAAAGAACCCGAGAGCCGACGAACTGCAGATCTTTATGAAGCCGTTCCCCGCCCCCGACGCCGAGGAGCTCATCCGGAGCATGCCCACCGTCTTCCACCAAGTCGCTCCGACACGGAAGATCGGCTTCACCGGTGCGCCCACCAAGCCCCGCAGCGACATCTACATCACGCTCTCGTCACTGATGCTCCCCCGGCACGCGCTGCTCGTACACCCCAAGATCAGCTCGGCGCCGTTGCCTCCGTGGTCCCAGTTTGGTCAGCTACAGCTGTCGATGGAAGTGCGGCGGAATTCCGGCGAGAAGCTCGCGAACGTCATCTTCCCGTCGTCGAACTCGCCGGGACTGACAATATGGAAGTCTGCGGCTGTATCCTCGAGGGACGAAACGTGGAACCAGACTGTGCGGCTATCACTGAGGGAGGAGGACGTCCCCAACGCGCACGTGTTCCTCTCCCTTTCGGGCATTCCGTATCCACCGGCTGCGATGGCATGGTTCCCGCTGTGGAACGAAGGGTCGTTCCTGAAGGATGGCGAGCACGAGCTGGTGCTGCAGAAGTACGACGAGGACACAGCGCTGCCGTTCGGAAACGGATCTCAGGGAAGCGGGTATCTCGCTGCTCCGTGGACTCCGGATCCCAACGGATGGGCGGCAGCCTTGGCCATGGGGGGCGCTGCGTCGCATATCAAAGTCAAGAGCTTCCTCTGCAGCACGGTTTTCTCGCAGGACGACGTCTTGCTGTCGTTGCTGCGGTGGAAGGAACTCGGCCAGACCGAGCTCGTCGATTGTCTTCGCAAGGTGGTCTTCGTGCCGGAGATGGAGATCGTCAAGCTGCTGCGAGAGGTGTTCGACGCGCTGTTCGAGGTTCTCGTCGAGAACACCTCGAAAGCCGAGATCGAGGATCTGGTCTTCCACGCCGTCGTCACTGTGCTCGGAATCGTCAACGACCGCAGATTCAACATGGAGCCGATCGTAGACGAATACATCGACACCCTCTTCGACTACCCGTTCGCAGCGCCGTGTCTACTGAGGTCCTTCACTCGCCTGCTGAACGATCCGTCGCATATCGACAACTCGGTGCGTCTCCGGGCGGCATTCAAAGTCGGCAAGCACATGTTCCACTTCATCGTCAAGGCGCGCGAAAAACAGGTGCTTAAGGAGCAGAGCATCGGCATCAATGGATCGCAATCGTTCACCAAGGATCTCCGCGGCATATTCAAGCTGCTCGAGAACCTGATGCACAGCACGGATCCACGATTAGTTGGCTCGCAGACGTTGGCGGTCCAGCATTTCCATCAGTGGCTACCCGAACTGGTGGGCGTGTTAACGCAAGAGGACATTCTGCTCGTCGCCATCGACTTTATGGATTCGTGTGTGGGCGTCAAGGGGAAGCTGGTGCTGTACAAGCTGGTGCTGATCGTCAACTATTCGCGGAGTCAACTGTTTTCGCTGCCGGAGGACCGACGGGCGCTGACGGTGAATACCGTCCGCTGGCTGGAACCGCATTGGGGGAGGACTTACGAGGTGACCACGCAGTGGCGGGATCAGGTTCGGCTCTGCTGCAGCGTTATTGCGGAGCAGGTGGACGAGCTCGCCGAGGAGGTATCCGAGTACATTCCTAAGATTGTGGACTCGTACAGGATCCTGCAGGCCAGTGGACATGGCCAGAGGGACTCTTTCAGTTTGCTCTTCCCGAAGACGTATCCCTTCCCGTCAAAACCGCTACTGCTCACCGAAACTTCCGGTCCCGTCTTTGACGAAGCGCTCATCGAGCTCTCGGCTGTTCTGGCGGCGATGTCGAACATACCGTCGAGTCTGCACCTCGTTCTGCCTGAGGACGACCTCGCGGCACTGCTGATGGACGTTCTCAAGGTGCACATGAGCATTCTGAAGTGCGAAGCCTTCCCCGAGTCGTGGCTCAGCGTGCACATCTACCAGCATAAGAGCACCATGCGCACGCTTGAGAATCTTGCCGGCATTCTGGTCGACTCGTTCCTTCCAGATCCCGACGACGCGGACAGATTTAACATGGACCTGTGGCAAGTCTTCTTTTCGACGCTGTTGACGCTCGTGGGCAGCGACGCGCTTGCGCTCGAGACGTTCCCGGAGCAGAAGAGACGCGCGGTGTGGAAGGTGGCTGGGGATGTGCGAGAGGTCGGCGCGGATTTGCTGAGGAGGACGTGGGAGGCGATCGGGTGGGAGACGAGCTCGGACGATAAGAGGAGGTTTGCCATCGAGAAGATGGGCGGATATCAGGTGCAATACGTTCCCGGCCTTGTGGCGCCGATCGTCGAGTTGTGCTTGAGTGTCCACGAGGGACTCAGGAGTGTTGCCGTCGAGGTGCTCCAGACCATGGTCGTCAGCGAGTGGACGCTCAGTCAGGATCTGAGTGTGATCCAAGCGGAGATGATTGACGTTTGTTTTTTCCGCACTTCTTACGGCGTGTCCTGGGCTGATGATATACGCAGAGTCTCGACCGCCTGTTCAAGAGCAAACGATTGACCGAGAGCATCACGCAGAAGCTCTTCATCGCCGACCTCATCGAGCTGTTTAAGCCGCTCTCGCTGATCCCGGAGGACCCGCTCTCTGAGACTGTCGGTATCCTGCTGCGGACGGTGGACGAATTCCTGGATCTGTTGGTCGCCGTGCATAACACGCCGCTCGGGGAGGCCTACCACATCATGGACACCCTGCGACTGATGGATTTCCTGAAGGACATGCGGAAGGAGGACATGTTCATCCGCTACGTCCACCAGCTCGTCAACGTGCAGCTGCAATCCAACAACCTGGTCGAAGCGGCGCTGTCGCTCAAACTGCACGCGGACCTCTACACCTGGGACGTGCACGAGCGCGTCCCTGCCCTCACGGATCCGAAGTTCCCGGAACAGACCGCGTTTGAGCGGCGAGAACAACTGTTCTTGGAGATGATTGGATACTTTGAGGACGGCCGCAACTGGGAACTCGCGCTGGACACGTATCGTGAGCTCGCGGACAACTACGAGCACACAGTGTTTGAGTACACGAAACTGGCGCGGTGCTATCGGGCCATGGCGAAGCTGCAGGAGTCCATACTGGAGGGCAACAAGAGTCAGCCCCGATTCTACCGCGTCGCCTACTACGGTATGGGCTTCCCTCTCGGACTGAGGGAGCGACAGTTCGTCGTGCAAGCAGGGCCGTACGAGGGCTTGCAGATGTTTGCGGACCGCATGCTCATGCAACATCCTGCGGCAAGGCTGGTCGACGATCACGTCGACAGCGTTGAGGGCCAATTCATCCACATCCTCCCCGTCGTCCCAGAGATCAACTATGCCATCGCTGCCTACCGCAAACAGCGCGTGCCGGCCAACGTCAGGGACTACCTCGCCAAGCGCGGGATCAGGGCGTTCTCGATCGCGCACCAGCTGGAGGCGGATGCTGCCGAGGATGCGTGGGCCGAGAAGACGGTGTTCATCACCGTCGAGCCATTCCCGGCGATCCTCAAACGGTCAGAAGTTCTCGATTCGGTCGTCGTGGGTGTTTCGCCCGTGGAGCGTGCTATCGAAGAAGTTCTGCGGCGCACCCAGGAACTGCAGGAACTCGATCACAAATACTCGGAGCAGAAGATCTCGGATGTTTCGCCGTTTTCGATATGTCTCACGAACGCGGTCGACGCGAACAAGAGCGTGGCGAACTACAGGAAGCTGCTCGAAGAACACGAGACCAAGGAGGAGCTAAGGGAGTCGCTGAGAACGGTGATGGCGGAGCATGTGGCAACCATTAAGAAGGCCCTGAGCACTCACGCGCGCATCGTTCCCGACAATCTGCGGCCCGTACAGGCCAACTGTTCCAAGGCGTTCGAGGCGACGTTCAGAAGGGAATTAGCAGAAGCCAGCCCCCCACCTCTCGCCGTTCCCTCTGTTCCTCCTGGTCAATGGAAACCCCAAGCCGCTCCGCCGCCGCCACAGCAGCAATTAATCCACGAAGCCACCGCCGCACAGATCCACAAACCGGATCACCACCCAACTCCGCTCACAGCGCCACCGCCACAAGTCCGTCTCCAACGCAGCATGTCCGTCCGCTCGGAAGCAAACACGGAGAAATCCGCTTCCACGGGTCGGAGATTGACGAGCATGATCTTCGGCAACGGCGGCGCAAAGGAGGTGATCGTCTCCTACCGCCCACCCTTGCCACCGCTACCGTCTGGACCTCCGCCGCCACCACCACCGCCGCCACCCGAATCCGTGAGATCCGTATCCACTTCCCGATCGAGAAGCAACAGTGTTTCCACCAGCCGCAGTCGGAAGAGCTCGAAGAGCGGGGGCCCGGGCAGGGGCCGGGAGAGCCTGGACGAGCAGAACCGGCCGAAGACGCCCGGCAGACTGCAGAAGGGAGTCGGAAGCGTCAAGCGGCGATGGAGTGCACTGCACCTGGTGCCAAACGGTAACGGGAAGCGGGAGGGAAAGCGGGACAGGAGCAGGGGCAATGGCGGCAGCGATATGGGCAGCACGTTGGAGGAGGAGGAGGACTGAGCTGACTGGTGTTTTATGTACTTGTTTTTGGGTGTGTTTGTGTTATAGGATTACCGGCGCGTTTTATTTTTCCCTTTCATTTTTCATTTTTGGATTTCTTTTGTGATTTTTTTTTTTTTTTTTTTTGGATTAGGGGCTAGGGAGGGGGCTGGTTTCCTTACGTTTTTGCGTGATAGTTACCTCTTTGCCCGGCGGCATTTTCCTTTTATTATTATTCCGTTTCTCATTATCGCCTTTTCGATTCCACAAAAGTTCATATTAACAATTACCCCCTTTCCGTACTAAGTAGTGTTTATTTCTTCCAATTTGACTCGCTCCTTTCTGTTTCCTTTATTTTCTTTTCTCTATTTTTCTTTGCGGGTTTGCATATGTTCCAGTTATTCTTTTGGGGACGGCGGGAGCTCGCGGTGACTGGACGAGGGAGGAACTGGATTTTTTTCTTCACGGTTGTGGTTACCACTGGGAGTACTGGGGAGTACTGGGGGAGTACTGAGTAGAATAGCTGGGAACGAATATAAAGAAAGACTTTTACTCATGTACATAACATGCGTTTCCGAGCCGAGGCCAACTGAGTATTGCTACATACCTCTTTCTACCTATACATAACGTAGTGGGGGAAATCGGCAACGGTTGACAGCCGTCAAGACTGATCTGCTCCGCACCAGAGTTATCTAATCCATCGATCGTGCGTATCTCGGGCGCGTCCGGACAGCACCGCGGCAGATATAGAGCGCTCGAAGGGAACGTTTGTATGTATTCCCTTGTACTTATGTTGCTTTCCGTTGGAGGCTTTTGTAATTGTGCCAACACAGCCAATTGTGCAAGTTACCGGAACTTACATAGTTCTAGGCAACCGTTTTGCGTATCTGTGGCCAAGTTGACGTGGTTTGGGAAATATCATAACACGTGACTGGCCTACGAGTGATTGCGCTGTGGGTTTGGGTCATACGCGCGGTGACTTGTCTGGTCGGATGCAACCCTTCCTTCTCGTCGTCCCCCGACCACCAACACTCCTGCCATCGCCACTCGCTCACACGACCCTCGCGATGTCCGCCCGGAATTCTCTCTCCGACCGCATTTGCGATCACATGAACGACCAGCACGCCGACAGTCTCTGCGACTACGCGGAATACTACGCTCGTCTTCCACCGGCGATCGCCCAGACGGCCGTTCTCACGGCCGTCACCGCCAGCAAGCTCACACTCATGGTCACCTCGCCGCACGGGGGCAAGAGCTCCGTCAACATCCCGCTCATCCCACCGATGTCCGACTTGACCGAGAGCCGCGAACGCCTCGTCGCGATGGCGAACGAAGCTTCCAAACGCCTCGGACGCGTCCCGTTTAAGGTCACCCGCTGGGTCCCGCCTGGTCTCGTCGGCTGTCTCGTCGCCGCCGCCGTCTGCTTTGGTTATTGGAGCTTCCAGAACGGCGAGATCCAGTTCAACAAGGGTGGATTCGTCAAGGAGTAGGTCTCGCCCACTTCCGCCGCCGATCGCACTGCTGATCACCCCCGCCCCGCGACAGACGCATCTTTCTGGGTCGCTTCGACGCAGTCACGGCCGTTCTGGCCGCGTACTCCACCGTCCTCTGCTTCGTCATCTTGGCCATCCACATGGCCGAGTGCGTCTGGATACACTGCACCCGTCTAGCCAAGCACGACATCAAGGCCGGATCGCATCTCTGGTGGCAGTGGATCTTCGGCACCTTTGTCGAGGGCGTCGGCAGCGTCAAGCGGTTCGACGCCGAGGTCAAGCGCCTCGAGGCCGACAGCAAGAAGCACTAGATTCGACCCGAAGGACTGCGCGCAACGCGAGAAAATACCATGATTTGCATTACCAACTAGAATACTCGACTGGATGTCTGAAAAGCTGCAGAGTGGACATGGATTCTTCATCTGAATCCGTAAGTGCTCTGACAGAGTCCGTCTTCTACTGTACCTGTGATCGTTGTCGCGTGAACCCCCGCCATCTGCCCCTGTCCTTACTCACCCAGACCATTCACGCCCCCATCACTCGCCCAAATGCACATCTTCCGCAAAGTCGAGGTATCTGTTCCCGCCTGCTCATATATAATATTGCCATTATCTGACAAGGTCGCATGCGAGCAGTGAGATCATCTGTTCCCGCCTCATTCTGTCCTTTCCGACCGGCAGTATTGCCTACTTTCCTCCTTAGCCGGTACTCCTCCGCCTCCCCTCGTCCGCACGCTAAGCACAGCGCCTGCAGTCTACGATGCGTGTCCCCGCAGATCAGGGGTGGAGGGTCACCGCGTCGATAGCCGGTGGCAGCACTGTATTTCGCAGTCGGCCTTAGAATCGTCCGAAACGCTGCGTTCACGCGGTCAGTCTAATGGATGCACAAACACTTTCCGGCTTCCCATCTTCTGTCGTTGTGGCTCCCCCTGGTCTCCGCCCTGGCCTGTCCCGGGAATGTAGAGAGCGCCCAAGAAACAGCAAAGGAAAGACGAAGGAAACGATAAAGGAAACCGCCTCCTTGCTTCTCTTCTCTATGAAACAAGGTGTGTGGAAGAACTGCAGCCGTTCCTCAACCCTAATCCCTCGGCGTCCAGCCTCCACTCTCCCAACACAAGCGGTCCACACTTCCGTCTGCGGATGGCTTCCGAGTTCCTGCCGAGTGCTGTCTCGTGCGGCGCTAGGATCGCCGGCAAGAGCGAGCGGGGGGGGGTGGGGTTCGGGGGAGCGGTACCAAAAAAGGTTTGTTTCAAAATTCTTCTGTACATCAGCCGCTCTAAATAAAAACAACTGTAAATCGTGCCATACCCCTTGACCATAAAGTCTAAAATGCCATAGTTTCGGGGGAAATGTTTAAAATGCCATCGATTTTCCGAGTGGATCGCCAGGTGGCCAGCGGGTGACCGCAGCAGCTGCTGATTGGCGGCACCTCCATTTGTCCTAGATACACAAAACCATCAACACTCAACCCCCACCTAGCGATGATTCGGCAGGCTCAGTGCTTTTGGCTTCTTTCCGGGCCTTGAAATGCCGTCGTGGGTTGGGCGGTGGCGGGTGAGTTCCGTAAAAAAAAAAAAAAGAGAAGAGCAATTATGTCCCCAGCGTCGTTCCCAGTGTGGTGACGTGGGTCACAACTGAACCACTTGTGAATAAGTCTGCCAGCTTCCAATTGTATGTCCAGTAGAACAGAGGGGGGTTGCGAGTGGGTTGATTCCCTGTTTGTTTTACTATTGTTACCGAGTTGAATTGAAGTCGCGGGCCGCTCGCTGACCACCTCCGGAAATACTACGTCACTTTAGACTTTTATTTCCATCCGTATCTAACTACATAGGTATGGGCATTGTAGATGTTTGCCGTAAAAAAACAAAGCTCACTGCACATATCATTAATCTTTTGCCTTCTTTTCCGCGATTGGGTGTTGGTGGGGGAGTTCGCCGTCAAGAGGTGCCCGAACTCCCAGTCCCTCTACAGGAAAACGTAATATCTGACTAATCACCGACTGCCAATCAGGCGAGCTAAGATAATTGGTTCACATCACCCCCCTGGGTTCACGACGCGTGTGAATCAACGCAGTGTTGTGTTCACACCGACGAGAGCGACACTGCGACTGGAGCGTTGAGAAGCATCAACGAAACACAGTTCTTTCGCAAAGCGCAAAGATTCAGTACCTTCCTCCTCTTCCCCCAAAAATCACTTTGTCGTTTTCAACAATCTCCGTTAAAACCCGTGTTCTTCAGTTGGACCCTGAGCCGTCGAACACACCGCGTCGCTTCTCTTAACCTCTCTTCCCCCGACATCGCCACCCGTACGCGATGTCCCACTACGCCCCGCCTACTTACGTGCTTCCCCCTCTGGGCCCGGCCGCCGCGCTCGCCGCCCAAATCAGCAGCAGCGTCGATGCCGGCGCGGCGTTTGCCCATGTCTCCACCGTCAGCGAGGCGATCGAACAGTTCGCCCCCGCCTACCGTGAGACACTCAGACCCTATTTCTACCACCTGGTGGAGATCGCGGGGAAGCTCGGAAGAGCGGACCGTCAGCTCCGCATATTCATCTTGCACAAACGGCGGGGAACCTACCCCCCGTTTATCCAGTGCATCAGCGAGCCGAAGCTAGCCCTCTGCAAAGAGTTCGTTGAAGCCCAATCAGAGGGCAACGCCGGCACCCTGACCGGGTTGACGTCGGCTTGGGTTGCGTATCGCGCGCAACTCCTCAACGAAGCCATCTCGCTGAAGGAGGCGGAGTTGAGGCACCTGGAGAACCTGCTCTCCCATCACGCGTACGGCGACGGGATCAAAGAGATTTGCATCCGAGTCGTTGCGGATTTCCACAAGCTCCACTCGGGAGCCGGTCCAAAGCCATCCGTGGCTGCGGCCTTCGAGGTGGGGGGAGCCGCTGCGCGCGCGGGGATCCCCAATCCTCCCCGGATCTCCGGGAAGGAGCTCGACAAGATGATCGAAGTCGATCACGTGCAGGCGCTGTGGGTTGCCACAGCGCTCGCATACCGAGTTATTGCGATCACGCGCGCGCGGGATTTCGTCGAAACGGCTAAGGCCCTGGAGACACTCGGCTCGCAGGACACTGCAACCAATAGCCCGAAGACCGCCGAAGAGGCGGGTAAGCTCGCCCGGGACCGAAAGGCCGAAGAGCGCGTGAATAAACAGGTTGCAGCAGAAGTCAGGAAGCTGACCGGCAACAGTGGGTATCCATCATCCTCGTCGCACGACGGAATGACTAAACCACAAAACAGACAACCGGGAAAAAGGACCTGCTCCTCAGAAAGGACCTGCTCCTCAGAAAGGCGGTGCTCCTCAAAAAGGAGTGAAAGGGAACGGCGCGAAGCCCACACCCGCAAAGAAGCCCGCAGACGGGCAAAACTCGACGGCCCATAAGGTAAAGAAGACGAGGCGGGGCAGGAAGCCGGGCAGACATTGGTAGGTGTTGACTTCAAATCATCAATTGCTTCCTCACACCCGGCGAGCTGCTACAGAATCAACACGAAGCAGTATCACTAATTCGATCGTGCGCCAATAGATGTTTCTGGGAGCCCGGGGAGATTGGAAGGTGTGCATGTGTTGGAGGGGGGTTATTTTACAGCGAGCGATACGCAGGAAATTCCACTTGGTTTGAGATATCTGTCGCATGGCCAGTCCACGACTAGCGGGTGATGTGTTCGTGCATTGACGGCCGCCCTTGCGACGTAGAGACGCAGTCGCGATGGGAAGGCAGATGCAGCTGCCAACCGACGCCGGCCGGAGCGTCGCGTGGTGCCTGAGACGCTATGGCCATTCCCGCCGCCAGTCTCCCTCCATCGCTGGAGCGTGAGAGGGTGGATGCCGGATATTTTTTTGTCTTTCAATTATTCATTAATCGCATGCGACCTGTCTAGGTCATAGCGATGTGCACTCTTTTCCGGTTCCTGCTCGCTGTCCTTGCGAGAAAAAAAAAGGCTCTGCCCCCGGCCTGGCCTGTCCCAAGAAAGTAGAGCGCTACAAGGGAGTGGTGGGGGAAAGACAAAAGAAACGAAAAAGGAAACCGCCACTTTACTCCTCATCTGCGAAGGCCATGAAGGAGGATGTGGGGAAGAACCACAAGCGTTCCTCATCCTCAGCCCCCGTCGCCTCGGCTTGCAGCCCTTCTCCTCCGGTGGATGTCGGGTTTTTCTGGTTAATCGTAACCACACTCAGCCTATGTATATTGGCTACGGCGGCGTTCATTTCGTCCACTGTGGCATTCCAACTCCGACCCCGATCAGTCAGCATGTGGGTCATTGTAGCTCCCCTTTGCCCTCCGCCAGACATGTCCCAATATGATAGAATGCACCAAGAAAATTACAAATAAAACAACAATGGAAATCACAAAGCGAGACAAAGGAGAGCCGCCCCCAGACTCCCTTCCCCCCCTTCCGCAGAGGCCGTGGGGAGAAACAGCGGCTATTCCTTAACCTCGACGCCCAGCTCCTCGGCCTCCTGTGAGTGGGCGTCGGTGACGATGCCGATAAGTCATTGACCGCATGCGACCCTGTCGGATCATGGCGATAATTATGTACAGTCCGATCCCGTCCACGGTCCACGGTCCACCATCCGCCCCGACCTCGGTCAATCCGTAGGTGGTAAGCGGTGACTCCCCCCTGCCTCCGCTTGGCCTATCCCCGCTTTGGAAGACAAGGGGAAAAGGTCGCCCACGTCCTACCCCTCTCCCTTCCCGACGATTGCGGCGGCAACACACAGCTGGCTGGTGGCCGCTCGTCTTCTGTTGGGGTCTTACACGCCTTGCTCTGCCGGGAAAACCGCGCCAGCTGACGGTCACGCTCCGCCAGCTTTGCCGAGGTCTTTGAGCGGTAAAGGCCTTGCGGTATTTGCTCCGGAGTTCGCTGCTAGCTGGGGTTCGGCAGGAGTGGCGGTGGCTGTCCATCCGCTGCTCCTGGCGCCCTGCCGGCCTCGATGCAAAGAGGTTCCGTCGCGGATTGGCGCGCGCGGTGAACTGTTGCTCGACAGAAGTTCCGCAGCCCGACTGGGTTGTGGTCGCTCCGGACGCGCGTGTAGGTGCAGGACCCACTGGGCTCGCACAGTGGCAGCTGCAGCAGACAATCGCCCAACGTCTGGCACAGTTGCTACGGCCGGGTTTCGGCCCGCGACGGTCGCGCTAGGGGGCGTGGTCACTCTCGAGTGCGCTCCGGAAAATACATCTCAATGGCGGGGCCGGGCTTACAACCGGCCAAGCAATGGACGTCGGGCGGAGATCGGCGGGGGCTGTCCATGCTGCCGACTGCTCTCTAGCCAACAACCGCGTTGGCCGGTAGGAGCGCTCTTCCGTGCTGCGGACATCTCTTTTCTGACGTCCATCGGGCTCGACCGCGCCCTGTTTACGAGACGCATTTCACGAAGCGCTAGATGTCTGCATTGCCGTTGTCAAGCACCACATAACTAGAACCTAAAAAAACGGCACTCCAACGCGTTCGCCGTGGTCTTAACGAGCTTACGGACGCGAAATAAATTGATGTCCCTCCCCCCCTCCATCCATGGTACTGCTTTTTTGTTATACTTTATTCGGAGGCTGGAGCCAGGAGGATCGGTCACCTCCAGCGGTTGGTGGTGATAATTGTGCTGTCGTTGTTCAGCACTTCCGAATACTTTTGAGTCCAAAATATTCGCCGAATATGAAACCCACTGCGAAATCCTTTCAAACAAACTAAGAATTTACATCATACACCCTGTTTAGCCCCCTGAAGCATTAGGTATCACGATAGGAGAGTTTGCCGTTGAAGGGAACTTCCGGGCAATTTGTCGGATAGTCACCGGGCATCCGGTCACGTGCGGTCGAATGCTGTCCGGTACCAACCCGGCGACTCCCCGCGGTGGACAGCGAACGGGAGAAGACTATATAATATCGCCACGATCCGACAGGGTCACATGCGATCGATGAATCATCATCAACCCGGCGACTCCCTGCCACTGTCAGCGCGGTGCTGCTCGCCATCGCTGCATCGGGGTTGCAGCACTGTTGGACTGGTGACGTGCCGACGGCTCTCCGCTATACGCAAGCATCCGTTGGGATGAATCGTGGGCCAAGCTGTGGGTGTTCCCCCCCCAAATGGCGGTGCTAGTGGCGGAATGTAGCTGCCCACCGGCAGCCATGGGGAGCAGTCGCTGGCAATCGTCCATCCGATGCGGACCGCGGGGCGCCTCGAAGGACAGAGAGAGCACCGCGCGAGCAAAGCGAGAAGAATAGAGAGCAGCCAGCTAGCTGCGCGTATGTGCCGTAACAACGGTCATCAAATCGTCGGGGCATTATTGATGGCCCGCAATATACAGCACTGGAGCGCAGACGACGATCTACTAGTAAGCACTCACCGGAGCAACTCGAAACTGAGGTTAACGCCGTGGCGAGGCGGCGGAAACGATGGCCGCACAATTCTCCATCCCCGTACCTGCCACCGCAGCGAGGTAGCCAACCGCCCCCGCCACCCACGAGTGCGAAAACCCCATCAGGACAGGTCCGCTGGGTATTTCACTGCGGGAACCGCGGTAATCCCGGACGATATAAGCCCCGGGACTCGGCGGGAAGGGAGCATCGGTCCGGTGCGCCCGCTGTACAACACAGAAGAGGCGCAACACGAGAGCGACCGATGACACCGCACCACGAAACCGAGGGACACACAGCCACTGCTTGCCTCTGAACTCTTAAGAGTGGGTTTGAAATCGGATTCTCGGGTATGCAAGGTGGTGCGGCTGCAATTTGAACCAAAAAAACACTGAGAAGCGATCGGATCCACTCCGCTTTGTTTTTGTTTTTTTCAGCGCGGGTGAGAATCCGAGTGCGGGGGTGATCAGTGAATGTCGCCCTTCCGGAAGAAGAGAAATCTAGAGCTGCTCCATCACCGCCGTCAGCTGCAGTACAGAGGTGAGCGTGTAGAAACGGAGGGTGCGCGGAGCTGGAATGGCATTAGTTTCATATGCAGAGGAAGGCTAACTGTGCGAAAAATCTATACAGACGGCACAGACGGAGCCCTAGCGTGAAATTGAAAGGGGAAATTGCAAGTAGTGTGTACTTGGTTCCTGGGATCCGACACTGCATTTTTCCTCCCCTGACTCAGGAACGGTTAGGCGTCGAAGTGATCCAGTGACTGGGGGATGATGCAGCGGCGAGATCCCATCCCCGTGTGCGAAGCGGGATTCGAGTAAACCCAATTTCTCTATGTAGCGATCCTCGGCGTGGGAAACCAGATGTTTTCGGCATGACCTCAAAGCCCAGAACGAGCTTCACTCCCGCCGACCGTGCCTCATGTCGTGGACTGAAATTTCTCTCTATATACAAAAGGGGCTTTAGGAGACTCGTCAGGGAGACCGTCCTTCCATTGCTTGGGGAGCCGTCGGGACCGCCATCTCCGGACGTCCAACATGTTTACACAAGGAAATCTGTGAAAGTAACTGATGACAACTCCTCGAAACACGAAACTCGGAAACCCTCAAATTATCAAGATAAGTAAACTGTAAATCATCTCTGTTAGTATAGTGGTTAGTATTTCCGCCTGTCATAACTGAGAGTCCGCGGGAGACCAGGGTTCAATTCCCTGACAGAGAGAGTTTTTTATTCCATCACTCCGTCCCTGCGGATCATTTTTGAGAAATCACTCCAACCGCATACGCTGAAATCCGGACGCGTCAGTGGTAGGAGAGATCAAACTTGCATTTGCTAGTCCCAATGGCATTCCTGTCACTGGAAAAGATAGCCATGTGGTTTACTTATGTATGGCTAATGATGATGGTGGAAAATTGATATGTTACTCGTCCATATGTGGTGAAAAGAGTGTCAGAATATGAGATGTATAGAAGAGATGGTTGATTATTCTAGGACTGATGCCTCCTGCTCAAGATGTATGTGAGAAACATCACGTGATCTGACTAAGCATATGTGACATCACTTCCCCCTCTTACTGTACTTTCTGAATACCAGTAAGTCAAAGAAGACAAACGAAAAAATCAAACCCCCTATTGATCTCATTAAAACCTACACAGTAAAACCCAATGGGAAAAAAACTGCTAGGGAAAAGATTACCAACTCACTGCAGTCAGGTACAAAACAGTCTTCAACATTTGCTCAATCTCGTATTCTCAATTAACTCTGTGCAATCCCATTCCTTCAACTGGATACTAATGGTGTTCTAGTGTAAAAGTCTTCCTCATAATATTGGCTAGATTTATATCAGTCGAGATATAGGTGAATTTGACTATTTCTTAAAGATGAAGCTCTTGACTATCGTGAAAACCAATATTGATATGCTTTGTCTTTGCACTTCAAACGTCTGACCACATATTCTTCAACATGCCATTACTGTTTCAGTACTGTATTATCTCAGATAAGAGTCCTCTTTTTGAAATAGGCTGAGTATGGTGTAACGCGCGCTAGGGCGCTTTAGGTTAGCGTGGTGGTAGCTATATAATGTTATCTAATTAGGAGATTGAGGGGCTGAAGATTGTGAGAATGATTGTAAGCCAAACAGCATCATAACAAAATACCCCATACAAAAGATCAAGTTAACAGGAATATTGGAGTCAATTTCACAATGCCAACCATACCTCTTATAATGGTATTGCAATTTGCGGCTCTCACTCTAATATCTTCGCTTCAATTACCTACCCACAATACCACTGATAAAGATGCAATAATACTGAGCCGATCCTGTACCCATCCCCATCACCCTGCAAACTGAAAAGGAAGTCCAGTCCAAGAAGATAGATAACAGCAGAACTCTCATGCAAGTTTCCTTCTTTGGCTACCTGTTACACCCTGGTAGATTGGGGATGACATTAGGAGTATATGGTATATAAGTCACGTGTTAGGAAGTCAGCGTAATACTCGGGCTGAGAGCGACGACTATATAGTCAAGTGCACAGCATGGGTGCATTGGATAGCTGCGAGGGAGTCTGCAGTGTACTCCGGTGAGGGGCTGGTGTGGGCAGGGCGCCGTACGCAGTTGCCACGGACGAAACAGCCACGAGCGCTATCTTTGACGAACACACACCCTCGCGGGTAATAGCACGCCCTACGCGGACATGACGTATACGCAGGGCTTAGAGAGTCTAGGCGGGAGATAAAGGTACGGGGTTAAGGACTACGGCCGTAAACGGATGTATGCTATCTTAACTCCGGAGTCGCAAGGAGGGCTAGATTGCAGAACACATGTGCGCTGAGGCATTATCCCACGGATCTTCCCCTGTGTTACACCCTAAATACTACAGGGTCGGAATTCGGATACGGACCAGGCAGGAAGGTATCGGAAACTCGTCACACGGTCTTAGGACGGCATCCGGAGACCGGGCATCCGACACTGTCGGGGCTCGGCTCGGGTCAACCGACTCTGCGGCACCAGGAGGTCCCTGGGCCAAGTACCGGCGCAGACCGGGAAAGCGCAAGCGCTGCCGCGGAGGAAGACAACCTTGGTGGTCATC
>Ga0307508_10000962_pt1 | contig 33482 bp, 53 predicted proteins | sample 9_EM_MG_FD_203089 | JGI IMG/M metagenome (GOLD analysis project Ga0307508, IMG submission 203089) | Populus trichocarpa ectomycorrhiza microbial communities from riparian zone in the Pacific Northwest, United States - 9_EM | ecosystem: Host-associated > Plants > Roots > Unclassified | place...
CTTCGCCCCCCCCCCGGCCCCCCGCGGCCCCCCCCCCCCCCCCCCATTTGTTGCATTATACCTCTATGTACACCTTACATAAGTATATAGATATGTGCCGCCCGCCACAGCCCACGATCCGAGTGGATTACAAAAACACAGCATATGTATGTACCCAAGTCGGCTGCATGCTACGGCGGGCACCTTGTGGGGAGGCGATAACTACGGAGTGTGTGTTGTGGGCGGGCGTGTACATACATAGTACTGTATAGTCGAGGGGGAGGGTAAATCATATCTTAGACAAAATGGTAGCGATACAGTATCAATACGATGAAAATACGTGTTTTTCGTGTCCCGATACGATAGTAATATGCGCTCTGGGGTAAAAAAAATTTTTACCCCCCCCCCCCCCCCCCCCCCCCTTCTTTTCAACTATACAGTAGATATGTAGGTAGGTCCACTACTTACGTATGTATTATCTCTTATAGAATAGGAGGTGCATTCATAGTCTAGTTACCGCAAAATATTACCCGAATAGGTATTAAAGAGACTGTTGGTGGCTTGAAATAATTGGTTGTAAAATCATAACTATTTTCCATCACGACAATAAATTCACCGCCAAGCCTCAAAAAAAAAACTTAAGAGAGGTTCTATTAGCGGCCGCGTGCCAGCCCGATCTAAAAAGAGTAGTTCTCCTCTGTTTTCGGCTTCGTCCAGTCCAAGCCGGCTTTCGGCTCAATCACATCGTTCTTGCTGCCCGCCCTCGCCAGCTCCCGGCCCGCCTGCTCTCTGGCAGTACGAAATGCTTCAGTGAATATCTATATGATGGGTGAAGAAACATGCAAGCCACAAGGCATTACGCATACGATATGTATAAAAAAGAGAAAAACGCACCGAAAAGAGACCAAAAAGTCGAACGTCCCCGGACCGATACAGCTGCACAGCAAACCTCGTGTAGGCACTTCGCTCCTTCTAGAGCAGAAACCCGTCATCACGAATCTTCTCCCCCTGCTCGGAAACCATATTTTCTAGATGAGACTGGGTGACAACTACAGCGAGAAAATCCATCGCAACACCAAAAATGACAAGACAAACGCAGAGCAACAAAAGGATCCAATGTCTGAAAAGAGCAACGAGAAGGGAAAAAAAAAGGAAAAGGTGTTAGCGACACCATACACGTACCGGTCCTCCATTTCCCATCTCCCTCCTCCCACAATCCCACATCCTGCCATTTCCGTCTCCGCTTCCATTTTGAATCCCATTTCCGTTGTTTCCTCCCTCTGAAGTTCGTTTTCGTACTCCTCCATTTCCATCGCATCTTCTCCTCTCCCATACAGGGATAAACAGCGCCATCCTTGTTGCAGTCGTATGCACAACCTAATAGCCGCCGCCGCCCCCGCCGCTGTCGCCGTTCCCCACAACGTGCCCATACACCACAGTGGAGAATCCCGCATGTCCCTGCTGAAGCTGGTCGGCTTCGAGAGGAGGCGTCAACGTCTGATTTGCGCCCCCCTCGGGTCCGTACCCTGCTGCTGTTGTTGGAAGTGTTGATGCACCTGGTGCTGCAGATGCAGATGATGGGCCGCCGGCCCCGGCAGCGGATGGTGTACCTGCTGTTGTTGCATTTGCGCCTGCGGCGGCACCATGTGCTGCTGCTGCGGGTCCGTATGGTGCTGCGGGTGCGCCTGGTGCTGTTGCTGCGCTGCTCCCCCTCTGCCCCCCCTCTGACTGGTTCCTCTGAGATTGCGACTTCCCATGCCAATCAACGGTCCATGTTCAACCTTTTGTGCTATGCAATGTTTTGACGACGAAAATGAAATGGAGCGATGTGTGGGTGTATGTTTGGGGGGGAGGGGGGGATGCGAAGCGATGAGCGAAGCAAAAAAGAATATAAAAAACGCACATTGCGTATGTATGGCGCGGGCAACAGGTTGGAGCGGGGAGGGGAAGGTTGGGAGGAAGCGAATCAGGTCAACTTACTTCTCGATACTTTGCGAGGTATATTTTGAGAGCTTCCGCGTAGTTCTCGAAGCCGAGTGAAGTCATGGCGAATAGGATATCCTCTCCATTCACAGTCTTTCTCTTTTCTTGTTGGCATTTTTCTGATGCTGTGGTTCGCCACGTGCGGAAGAAGCCGATTCGTCAGCCACTCGTCTCTTTAGCTGCATAGCAGACACCCAGTTGCGACAAGACAGTTGCGCGACTTGATCTCGACATGACAGGGAACATCTCAACAACACCGTGCCGCCAGTGCCACTGCCATCCACTCTGCGCGATGTGCGAGGGCTTCGGCTGGAACATGGGCCCGACAAGATGGGGAAATGGCTGCTTACCTTCGCTTGTGATGAAACTGATGAATTCGCTGACACACTCTTGCATGCACTCCTTTGCCTCCTTCGCGATTTTTGCATTTTCTGGCAGTGCTGTTTTCATGATACGAGCGACTGGAGCGAAATTACGGATATCAGTATCGGGAAGCAATTGCGCTTGCGGATCCGCAGAGTTCTCGGTCTCGGGAGGGACGAGTGCAGGCATTATCGGAGCGGCTTTTTTTGGGGGGGAGGGGTTTCGCGATTGCTTGTTCGGTAGGTCCCGGCGGGAGCGATGGAGGAGAGAAGCGAGGGGGGGAGTGGGGGAGGGGAAGGATCGGTATGTGCGGTATGCGGGGAAACAGCGAGATGCGGCAAGCTGCTCGCCCGTGCAGTGACAGCCAGCAGCAGCAGCAGCAGCAGCAGCAGCAGCAAGGAGCACGTCTATAAAGGCGGGCCTAGGAGAACGTCGGATCTCCGAGCGGCTGATTGGCAGAGTGCGGGCAGCAGAAAAACAAAAACAAAAATAGAAACAACAATCGTAGGGCTGGCCCCAAACAACTGGACGCCTGCTACGACACGGGTATATAAAAGAAAAGAAAGAAAGTTGCGTCGAGAGCGAGTAATTCTTTCCGGGGAAACGCGATTGTCGATAATTGCAGCACTCGCTGGGGTGGGAGTGTGGAAGGGTGCGGGGGGGCTGGAAGGATGGAGGGGATTGCAGTTGCAGTTGCAGTTGCAGACGCAGTGGGGTAGATGTATGTGAACTCACCATTTGCTATGGGCAACCATCGGTCCTGTTCTTTGACCTCGAAATCAAACACAGGCTGCTGCTGGGATGCGTCTTGCTGGTCTCTTTCCATGAGCTCGGATTGCTCCTGTTCGTCAGGTGACTGGTCGTGTTCTCCGACTTCAGCGTCCTTTGAGGGAGAGGTCGGCATCATGTAGTGCTCGCGGATTTCAGCGGATGGAGAAGGGACCGGGATCTCGTGGCCAGGCTATTCGCTGGCAAGACACGTCACCTCGATTGGCGGTGGGATGGTGCCGAAGGCGGCCGTCTGGGCTTGCCGGCACCCAGCGCGCTGGGGCGGGAGGGTGTGGAGGGAATGGAGTTGCAGGGAGCAGGAAGCAGGAAGCAGGCCGGGAAGCTGCGGTGGCTGCTGGCTGCTGGCTGCTCGAAACTGGCCGCTCAGGCAGGAACGGCCGATACAATTGCTCGGAGCGAGTTACTACCGGGAATGGCAATGATGTGGGCGGAGGATCTGGACGGAATAACGTGTGAGTGCGTTGCAGATTGCAGATTGCAGCTGCAACGCCCACGGCAGAAGGGCTAGGTAGCTAGACCGCACCGGCAAACAGCCAGCGACAACGATGCAGCAGCAACAGCAACGAACGGCAGAGCGCGCGAGGGCGGGCGGCGAGTGAGCGGTGGCGGGTGGTGTGAGCGATGTGAGTGATGCAGGTGCTTGGGCGGGATGTAAGTGTGGTGCGAGAATGTGTGTGTGTGTGTGTGTGTACGTGTTGGGGGGGGGAGGGCTGGGTATTTGCTGGGTGGTTCCTTTTTTTTCCCTATTTTTTTTCTGGGGATGCCAGCGTTTCCGTCCAAGCACACGCAGCAGCAACGGGTAGCCGCAATGGCAGAGCTAGCGGCGGCGGCAGGTGAAGGGATGAGCAGCAGCGGAAGCAGTCAGGCAGCAGAGACGTGCGTGTATGTGTATGCGTATGCGTGCGAGAAGGAAGGGTGCGAAGGCGCAGTGGTCGGAAGGATTAGGTAGTGATGATGGCAATGATGGTGGATTTGGCTGAGATGTGGGGGCGTAGTGGGTGTGCGGAAAGGTGGTATGTAGCTAGCGGTAGATCGATATTGGTGGTGGTGGTGGTGGTGGTGGTGGTGGGTGTTGTTATTGCTCGGGGGGGGGGGCGGATTATTGCGTACGCTCGATGACGATGCACGATGACCAGCGTTCAATGCAGCAGCTACGCGTCTCGCAGCGTCAAGACAGATTCGTCCGAGGGATCGACTTGACGGGGGGGGGGTTTTCCCTCGATTTTGGCTGGTCTATAGTTGGTTTTTTTTCACCCTCTAGGCTTGTCTTGTGGATGCAATTGCGAGTAGCTGCTGCTGGTGCTGGTGCTGCAATACGTAGTGCGAGCAATGGACCGGCACCGGTCTTGTCAGACGTAACAGGGCGAGTCGAAGGGGGTGAAGAGAACGGGGATGGCTCCGGTGGTGTGCGGTGGCAGTGGTGGCAGTGGTGGGTGGTGGACGTTGTGTCGATGCGTTGTTGGCGGTGTGGGGGAGCGGGGGCGGGGGCGGCTGCGGGAATCTTCTCTCTCTCCGTGTCTCTGTCCGTCAGTATCGTGCGTGGTGGGTGGGTGATGTGATGTGACGAACCGGTTGGGTGACCGAGTTGGTGCGGACCCAGTGTCTGGCGGGCAGACTGGCGGGCTCGATTGACTGGTGGCTGGTTGGTTTGGTTGTGGTTGGTAGTTGGTATAGCGGTAGCGGCGGTGGTGGTGGTGGTGGCGGTGTTGTTATTGTTGTTATTGTTGTTGTTGTTATTATTATTATTGTTGTTGTTGATGGTAGTGGTGGTGGTGGTGGTGGTGGTGGTAGTGGTAGTGGTGGTGGTGGTAGTAGTGGTGGTGGTTGGAGAATGTTGTGGGAAACGCGACTGCAAAAAGCCCAGTCCGACCGGAGGCCGCAAAAGAGTAGGCGGGTTCGCCAGTCGAAGCTAGATACCGAACACAGAACTTGTGTGTGGCGTTGCGGCTCTGGAACACGTCCAGACGGCCAGGATGTTCACCTAGGATCGCTACTTCATCTCTTGCCTCGTATGTACATACGCTGCAAAGTGTGTGCGAGATGTGTCTGTCCAGTCGGTGCAGCTTTCGGCGGCTGCGGTTGCGTGCGGCGGGGATCCTCGGTGGCCCGTCCCATGGGTCCCGTCCGTCCTTCTGTCTTTCCTTCCTTCCTTCCTTCCTTCCTTCCTACCCGAGCCCCTCTTCGACCTGCCCACGCCGCAACTGGTCGACCCTTGCAGCGGCTGGCCAGCCGGCTCTCTGCAGCGACCGATCCGACTGATTGGCTCCCAGAGTGTTCCCAGAAGGAGAATATCCACCTTGACAGCAGGAACGGGCGAGACCGAAGGAGCGTCGACGTCCCCCCCCGGCAAGCAGGCAAGCAGGCAAGCACGGCACCAGGAGGAAGGACAGTCCTCGAGCTGGGCCCCAGAGCTCAGAAACGAACGCACGTCGAATCAGCGGCCGGAAAAAGAAAACAGCGGCGTACAACACGTACCGGCATCCACTTGTCTCAATGCTTTGCGAACAAGTGACCGACCACCTGATCCTTCAGACGACTTGCCCGAAAGGAGAGACGAGAGGCTGGGAAACCGAGCATGATGCGGACAGGATGCCAGTCGTGTTTCGGGGGCTGGCGCTGGTGTCCGGCCGTCTGTCGTTTTGGGGGACAAGCACACCCGGCTGTGGTGATCCGCGGCCAGGGTCGGTGGGCGCGCACACCGAGTATCCGCATAGATACGATGCATGGAGAACCTGCTCGTCTCGGGCTCGTGTTGCGGCGGAACGCGGCGAGGAACAATGCGAGACGTGTCGGATTGGTCCGGACCGCGTGCGATGGCTGGCTGGCTGGACTGGCTGGCTGGATGGATTGGTGCACTCTTCGGCAGCACATCTGTCGCATTTCGCCCAGCCGCGTGGATGGCCGGCTCAGCGAGAAGAAAAGAAAGGAAAAACACCGACGCCGGAGAGCACTCTACTTGGGCAGGTACATGCATCGTCGGGTCCTCCACACATATGTACACACGCACATACATACACGCACAGCTCTGCGCGGAGTAGAGTACATTATACAGCGTACAGCACGCCGACGATCTGTACGTCGATGGCTGCGGTATGTGACGTCGACGCGCCGGCCACTCAGGATGTTGCATTGGCGTTGCTCCCCAGTTGGCCAATCCGATCTCAATGCGCCAACCGTCCCGTCGAATCGATCCGGCATCTACTCCAGCACGTCGGCCGGAAATCCTCCTCCTTCCCCTCCAATTTCGGAACGGAATTGAATCGAATGGAGCGAGCGTTCGTACTGACTTCGTTTCCGTGGCGAGATGGCTGGACAACGACGGTTCAATTTCCTCCGTTCCTCCGTAATTTCCACGCGGACGGCCGATGCGGCGCTTCTGGAGTCTCTGTGCCGAGGCTGTTGGGTGGATCGCATTGCAGTGTTGCAGTGCCTGCGGGATGGCATTGCCATCTCCCCTTGGCCGGGACCACAAGCCAGACAGCTGTCATCTGCTCGTCCGCGCTGGCTGGGGACGGAGCTACATACTAGGTACATACATACACGCACACACTCTCCATCCACTCCATCGCTATGCGAGCACAGCACCCGGTCTCACAGTTTATGCGCGCGATCTCGACTTCAATTATCCCATCCACGGCCGCGGCTAGCTCTGTTCTCTGGGCCCCCACTCGGGTCGAATCGCACGAACTTGTCGGGCGGGCACATGCAAGAGCTGGGCTCATCACGGAGATCCGACATGTTCCCGACGGCGAGCCAATCGCGCTGGCCAGGCTGTGTTCCCGCGCGTGGCGGCCACGGCTAGGTACATACACCTACATACACACATACACACATACTCTACACACATCTACATACAGCCCGTTCCTTACGGATATGTTGTGCGACTTGGGAACTGGACGGATGGCTGGATGGTCCGTCCACCGTACTGGCCCCAATCAATCTGCCGCTGCGAGATGGCTACTGCAACCAGCCAACCGGTGCCCCTCGATTTATAGTACATACAACCGTGAAACATCGTGGTCTCACGCATACAGCTGGCATCACGGTGAAATGGTGCAAGCTAGGTAGCCATACTCACAAACTATACACAGCCTGATAATGTGGTGGCGAGTGAGTGAGGTCTCATGAGTGCCTGTCCTTGGTTGCTAGCTAGAGAACATGGGGGGGTTTGGCCGGGGAAGGGAAGGGCGGCCAACCGGCGCTATCGCAGTGGGAAAGGGGGGGAGTCTGATGCTGTTGTGCAGGAGTCGAAAAACAAACGCCACGCCACGCCACGGCTATGGGCCCAATCAGCAGCAGCCATCTTCCTGTCTCGAAATAAACATCCCACAATCATCGTCACTACACGCACACAACACGTACATGCCGGGACGGAGAGAAAACAAACCAGAAAGAGACCGGCGAACCTTTCGAATGGACAGTGGCAGAGTTTCCTCGCTTCACGGACTTGTCTGTCCTGCCCTGCCCCTCCGCCCCCCCCCGCCCGCCCCGCAGAACGCATAATTTTTTCTACTTATTTTTGCTTTCCCGGTCTCGTTTGACAACGCATCAACCCACCACCACCACCACCACCACCACCACCAGCAACATCAGCGAGCCAGCAAATGCGCAATCAAAAGAAGAAGGAAAAAAAACCCCCCTTTCTTAGTGCCGGAGAAAAATAGAGTGGGAGAGAGAGAAAGGAAGAAAAAAAAGGAAGAAAAAAAAGCCCACGAGGCTACGCGCCCCAACGTCATCGCCATTACTTCCCTCCGCGGCTGACAGACACCGATTTCCCGGGGCGGCATGGCATTCTGCTCTCAGACAAGAGAGACAACTCATCCCCTCCCTCTCTACCTACATAGGTACAGACTTGCTCTAGAGTACGTACAGTCTCTCCGGATCCAGTGGCAGGGCGGACGAACGAACATCACCGTTCTCTCGCGTACGGAAGTCGCCGAAACCAGCTACTCTGCTCTGCTTTTACTCTACGCAACCCAACTCTGTGTATTGGATCGTGGTTCGCGATGATCCGTTTCTGAAGCGGAGTATGGAGTGCTAAAGTGAAAAAGGCCAGCCCACCAATCGACGGCTATGCCCACCCCCGCAATAACTATATATGATACCATTATACATAAGTTTTTGTTCTAGAAGAACTCGTGGAAACTTTACTATCTACACTTGGATATCTACACGCAGCCCCCGGGCCCCAATGATGGATGATACCTCACTCTGCAGCTGCTGCTGCCTGCAGGAAAGAGGAGTATAGATATACTCTATTTTTTCTTTTCTTTTCTTACCTTTCGCCCTCCCCCCACCAGGCACCAGTGGGACTAGATATGGTCGGTTTCAGCATAGGTGATGCTGGTGTTGGCTGGCTGGCTGGCTGGGCAAGGATCTTCCGCCCTATCCTGCGCAGGACGGATGGATGCGTGGATGGGCTGTCCATCCGTCTGGTGTGCCGTTCCTTCGGGTCTCTACTCTATGTATGTATGTGTGTGTGTGTGTGTGTTACTCCGCCCCAAACTCCGCTCTCTCGGTGAAGTGACGTCCGGATTTGGGATCGGACCGGTACGGTATCGCTGCAGATCCGCCATGGACCCAATCGCAAAATGTGGATGTCCACTGCCCGCGCTTTCTCTCTCCACCGTCTGCATGTACAACTGTACTCTCGTATGTATGTAGGTACGCAGCAGAAACGTAGTTCGTATTTCATTATTTCCGGACAGCATTCTCAGGGCCAAACATGTTTTTTCTTCTTGGCTATCTTCACTACCGGGCTGCTGCTTACTGCTGCACCACCTGGATGTTGTTCTTGGCCTGGATCGAGTCAACAAACGTCAAAACAAAAACAAAAAAGTTAGCGATCCATGTTCTCGAACTCTGCAAACTAGCAGCTGTACGGTGTGGATGTGGATGGGAAATGATCGTCAGGAAAATTCTCCGAAGAAGGAGAAGACTTCTGTTTGTGCGTGCGTGTGCCTTGCATACACGACACAGTCATGTGTGTGTGCGTGTAGATCGTACGCCATACCACCGAATGTCATCGGTGGGCCCTCCAGGCACGCACGGAGCAAACGAGTCCCAGAAAGTAGGGGATATGTAGTAAGAAACACAAGGCTCATCGTACCTTCCAGCTCTCCATCTCCTGCTGTTTTTTCTTATACTCCTTTACGAAGCCCTCCAGCACATTCTTGAGTCCGTCGGCATTCGTTTGCAGGGCGGGTATGACGTCCGCGACCGTTCGCTCGACGAGCACTCCGTTGATCAGCCGGAAACACTTGCGGTCCTTTGGCACTGGTGCGAGGGTTTCGAGTACGAGCCTGAAAAGTCGCCGCGATTTAGGTTAGCCAATGATCGACGGAAGACTATCCAACCAAACGGAACAACTTAGAAGCAGAAAAAGAAGAATTAAAAAAAAAATGCGTTTCCGCATCTCCCGGCCCCACCCCCACCACACCCCACATACACACCCAACCATCGTCACTATCGGCACCCCTCCTGTTCGGATGAAAAGTGTTATGTGCGTGCTTGTGTGTGTACGTAAGGGAGGGTGGGTGTGGCGCGGTATTCGCGGCGGGCCGGTGACGGACCACCGATGGGCCAGTGGAATGCTGCAGCCTGCGCTGCCAGCACGAACAAAGCATACTGCTCCTCGTATATACCCCACCACCCCTCCAGATGAAAAGAACATTCCAGAAGGATGAAAAATGGGATGACCAGTTGAGCGTGTGCGCGTATGTGGTCCATCGTGGTGGGGGGGATGATGCATTGATGCTGCCGGAAAAGGTAGAGTAGAGAGAGAAGGAGAACGACGAACTTGTGCTCCTCAGCTTCTTGCTCCACGTCGCCAATCTTTGATGCAAGCTGTTGCAGTGTGCTCTTGTAATTGCTGTACTGAGTCTGCAGCTCTAGATTTTTATTTTTCCTCCCACCTCCCACAGCCGCCGGGAGGAGAGGAAAAAAGTTAGCCCTCGGCCGCTGCGTTTTTTTTACGGATCCGGGGGCGACGGAAAGTAAGTGAGTGTGTGCATACCCTGCTGGCGCCGTGCCGTTGCCGCCTGTGTGGCCATACTTGCTTGCTTGCTGATTGTGGACCGGTGCTGTCTTCTGGCGGGGCAGAGTCTGGGACGCACTTTTGCCGTAGGTTGTTGGCTGGCTGGCGGTGTGAGGTGTAAAGGTGTGATGGTGGTGGTGGTGGTGGTGGTGGTGGTGGTGGTGGTGGTGGTGGTGGGTGATGATGGTGTGTGGCGGCAACGCACAACGCGGGGCAAGAAGATTTACATAGAGCACAAAGCTTAGAATCCCTGTGCGGCTCCTCTGCTGGCTCCCAAAACATCCTGGCCAGTTACGTACATAGCACTGCTTCGTTGGTGGCACAAGTCCAAACATCCAGTCTCACCTCTCCCATTCCCTCCCGCCACCGCGAACAACACCCTACGTACGGCGGAGCCACGATGCATCCACATCTCCACACCAAAAACAATCGAGGTCCATTACCCTCTCTCTCTCTCACACACACACACTCCCTCCCACCCCCCCCCCCCAGCTGACAGAATCGCAGGCTGCGAGGACGTGATTAACGCCTTGGACGAGTGCCACGCTCGTGGCTTCCTCTACAAGGCGGTGGGTATGTGCAACCAGGCGAAGCGCGACGTCACCAAGTGTCTCCGCGCCGAACGCATCGAACGCACGAGGAAGAACCGCGAGAAGGCGAGCGAGAGGCGCCAGGAAACCGTGCAGATGTGGAAGGAGATCGATGAGAACTCGTGAACGATGATACTGGGCGCACAACGTAGGCCCCGGGAGGAGAGTGTGTATGATATCGATTGATGCGAGGGGGCTGGGTCATTTGGGCATACGTTAGACTACCAGGAGGGGGGAAGTGTACGATGGCAGTCTAGGCGTTCAGCTACAATTCGATTCCGTTCAATCATGGGGTATGGGATTGTCCGTGGTGTTCATTTGGCTACCTAACGAAATACCCTACCGAGCATCTATCTAGGGGAACTGATGACAAAATGCCCGTCTCCTCAACGCCCTCTTCCTTTTGTTCGACGGAACGGAATCCTAAGTCAAGCGGATCCACCATCCCATAACGGCGGCGATTCCCATTCCGAGGGCGAGTTCCGGCATGCCGAATCTCGACTTCTTGACGGTTTCGTAGCGTTCGATCACATAGCTCTCGTCCGCTTTGGTACCGAAGCCGATCCTCTTGCACAACCCCTCCGCGTCGGTTCCCCGCTCATAGACGACCGAGAGGTAGCTGAAGTTGCGCGATTCCAGCAATGCCTGCACGACCGCCCTTAGTAGCTGCGTAGCATAGCCCCTCTTGCGGCTCTGGGGGACGGTATGGGCGCCGACGATGTTCTTTCCTCCAGCGGCCGTGGTGCGCAGCCAGGCCATGGCGACGAAGCGGTTCTTGTGGAAGCAGGCCCAGGTGTCTCCGGATTTGGCGGCGCGCGCCACGAAGTCCTGGGATACCGTCTGGGGGGACGTGGCGGTGCGGGAGAAGAGAAGCTCGAGCGAATCGTCGCACAACCTGCATTCCTCCGGCGTGAGCGGGCGGATCTCCATGCACGAGTCCGGTGTGATCAGGCCGCCGATGCTGCCGGGGAACAGCACGGCCGCCGTACGCTGCAGCACGCACGAGGCAGAGTAGCTGGCGGGAGTGAAGAAGGTGCTCTGAGAAGCCTGCATGCGTGAGGCGACAGCGTTCGCGAGAGGCCCCGACAGGCGAGCGTCTCCAACGAACGAGGCCGGCAGTCCCTCGTGGCGGTGCTGCAGAGCGTCCGCGAGAGCCTCGCAGTGCTGCTGCACGTCGAGACCGCTGATGGCAACGTTGGAGTAGATTCCGGCATCCTCACTCGCGGGGGTCTTGACCAAGAAGAGATGGGTCTTGCCGCCGAGCGATGTCGTGTACAGGACGAAGCCCTGCTGAGAGAGAGGGCCGTCGATGGCGTACTCCTGGAGGTGGGTGAGACCGTCCGAGTTCTCCCAGGTCTTGACGAGCTGCGAGGAGGAGGCCCACGCGAGGAAGGAGGAAGGCGTGGCGCTGGATGGATTAGTGATGTGCGGAGAAATCAGGGGAAAGGAGGAGAGGAGGGCGGGGTAGTATGTAATTACTGGTAGGTGACGGTGATGTGCGACATGATTGCAGGTGCGAGTGCGGCTGGGTGCTGCAACCGTGCACTGAGGGTTATGTAAACTTGTACTGAGGGGTATGTAGGTGGATTCGGAGTCCGTTGCAAGATATCAACACTGTTGGGAGGGAGGATGTTGGGCTGCGACGAGGGGTTTGAAGGAATAAAAGGAAAGGGAAGACGGTCAGTTTGTCCTCTCATTTTAGAGATAAAGGGCGGGGACGGGATCGTTTGTAGGGGCCTTCCACTTCACTCAATCCGTGGCCGGAAAACAACATGGAATGCATGCCAGACAGAGGGGCTAAAATCTTTGAGTCGTCATGCCCGAAAAGAAAAAAAAGAGTCGTTTGCACAGGCAAATGGCGTGAGTGATCTAAGGTGAAGCCAATCTCCGCTCTCAACTGCATCGATCCGTAGGCAAGCTTCAGCGGCTCAGATGAAGTGCCGTTTTTATTCACGGCACAGCGAAGCCTGGACCAAAACCCCCGTGATGGCCGGAGGGATGGGAAGGTGCTTTGAGCTGCGAGTGACAGTGGGAGACGCTGATCGTGGACTCGGCCGCGATAGCGTACATATTTTAGTGCCGGTGTGGATTCTCAGGAGGGACAAACAGGGAGGAAATAGTCGCATATCTATGGGAGGGCCATCACACATGCCATCGCAACTGCATATACTTAGGTATAGTTCGCGATCAACAGGTGTGGGTCGGGTATCGGCGTCACTGCATGGGCCGATTGCGCTGGACAATACCTATGGCGGATCAGTTCCAAGGACCAAACACCGCAGATGCTTTTATTGATATAGATTCCTCTATACAGGATATATAACGCCGCCCAACAAACCAACGATCTACACGAACCCAAATGAACGATCCGAGCCCGCGCTTAGGGTAACAAAATACAGTACATTCAGAAGCAGGAAAGACGCATCAGTAATCGAATTCTTCCCACCCGTCTTTTTCCAACTCTGCCTGTTGCGTGGCGTTGATATCCCGCCACTGCACTCCATCATTGTAAATTTCGGAGTTCTGCGCCACAGGATTGAGTTTCTCGCCGATGTCCTGACTGTCTTCCAGGATCTTTTGCGCTGTTGGGATGGGCACACCCATGTCATCGGCAATGAGCTGCACAGCAAGCTCCAGAACGAGGACGTGCTGAATGAAAGCACCAACACTGCTCCGCGCGATGAGAGAATCCCTCATCGCGGCTCTTCCGACAGCCTCTCCCAGGGAATCAGTGAGCGCGGCCATCCTGTGCCATCCTGTCAGCAAAACGTAACACCCTGATTGAAGATTGTTCTGGCGTACAGAATTGCACCACCTCTAGGCCCATAATATCCTGGGAAGGGCAGCTTGTGGTCCAATCGTAGCAGATTCCTCGTTAATCCTCCCGTCTCTTCGAACTGTTTGGCGAACTCGGACCTGAAGTGTGATTTAGTTTTCTTAGAAATCACTTTCTTTAGTCGAGGCAGGTGTTCCACGATTCGTCCTGGAAGTTTTTCCCATTGGATATCGGGGTATCCCTCCTTCGTCCATTCGTCTCGAAGTTCCAAATTCTTATGGTCGCGGCATATTTTCATCCATGTGTCAAAGCGAATGGGTCGAACGGAGGTCCATTTTTCCAGATATCCAGAAGGAAGTGGGAACGAACAGAGCTTGCACTTGTCCTGACCGTCTTGATCGACAATGATCGATACCTCTAGTCCCTTCGCCAGAACCCGAGCGGATTCACTATCTGAATCGGAGTGGCCAGAAGTATCATCGTGGGATTCGTGTGCCACACTACGATTGGGCGAGGAAGCCGATGATAAGTTGCTGTCGGAAGTGGCAAACATTCCTGAACGGATATCTGGAAATATGTCAACGAACATAACTTTACCATCAACCACACATCATAGGGTAAGTACCGTAAGCTGTTCTAGGATCTATGAACGCCGGAACAGGTTCAGCTGTTTTAGCAACAGTATCTGCATGCACAATCCACGTACCTCATATTAGCCTCCATCCACAACCACCACTCTTCGGTCACAGGCATGACCCACCTTTCTTGTCCTTTTGGATGCTACGCTTTTTGCTTGCTCTCGCGGTATTTTCCGGTCCAGCAACAACTGGTAGCTCTCTCTTTCCAGAAGCGGACGACGTAGCGTGTGGCTTAACGAGTGCATACTTTTCCTTCGGGTTGATAAAGGCTAATACACCGTCGGTGGCGTTGCTTGGCTTCTTGCTAGTATCTGTATTGTCCCCCCTACCGGTCACCAGCTTCTTGATAACGTGGGGCTCCGCCTCAACCGACGGCTTTGTGCTCTCGGATAGCACTGGCATTGAGAACATACTGGTGCACCCGCTCGAGTCCGAGGACTCGTCTGAGTCAATGGCAACTGCCCTAAGTCAGCGAGTGTCGGAACCCAAGGAGACCCTAGGACGTACCTATGAACTCAGTCGGTTTAGGAGGGAGAGGTCCTGGAACATGGTTAGTTAGGGACGGATAGATGGATTGAAGCGGTTCACACTTTTGGCCCTCGGTCGTGGCGCCGAAGACGCTGACTCAACATAAGCTTTGTTACTCGGAGGTTGGCGTCTCAGAATGCAAACCTTTTGACTTATAGGTCCGGACATGTTTGCGCCGGGTATCATCCTTGTCCCAACCAATACCGGGCCCACGGACGGGCCGCACGGCATCCTTCACCGCCTCTTCCTTTTCCTTGCCAGCAGCAACCGGCCGTGAAGACTTCGAGCCAATACTCGGCCGCCGGCTTCGCGGTTTGGCCGACACTGGTGCCTTCGAGATCGAAGGCGCCTCCGATTGTGCCAGGTTGTTGGTCGCATGCGGCATGTCAAGGGACAAGCTGGCGCTGCGCGAATCGATCTTGGCCTTCTTGCCAGGAGATCGAGTGGCGAAGCCCGCCAACATCAACTCCCCATCGGCTCCGGAGTCTTCGGATACCTCATCGAGAACGAACTGGTCGCTTTTGGTGTCTGACTGGTCCTGCGACACATTTCCCTTCGCCAAGTCGTATTCCCCCCGCGGGAGCCCGCCGACGCTTTCGAGCAACCTACCCTCGTAGCGGGCATTCAGTCCGACTCGTCGCGGTAGTTGCTTGCGCATATTGGCACGGTAGGTATTTTGTCGCGGCTATTGTGGGGCGGAGGTGGGTCGATATCCAGGAGAGAGAAAAGTGTCACGCTATCGTTGGTTGTGGAGAGGATGAGGAATACGGTTGTGCGTGGGGGGCTGAGGTAGAGTAGCGTGGTGAAGTGGTTAAGAAGGGTGAGACGTGAATCGCGCCGAAGTGTACATAGGCGCCGGAGTGGCTATGAACTCAGTAGGGTTGCCGTTCCCAGGCACCGGAGGCCCCATGCTCTTTTCCGGGCCGAGAATGCAGCTTCGCGAGTATCATATCTATCTAGTGTTCTCCCCGACGCGAACAAGCCCACTAGCAGCCGTTTCCCGAAACAGTAATTTTCCCTCCAAAATTACCGGCTCAGGCAAATATCTCCAGTTCTAGCCTTGGCAAAGCTCGGGTGCTAAATGCCTGACACGAGCAGCACACACACTCCATGCCGTCTGCGTGTCGCCGCAGTGGGCTGGGCCCGGAGCCCCCCCCCGAATTTCCTGTCACCAAACCAACGCGATGTAGAGTGCTATCGAATGCGAAACGAGCGCATCATGCTGAGGTCCAACACCTACCTACCAACAACGGGACTTCCAGAAAGATGGCGGTGCAACGGCGTCGACGTCATCGAGCGTTAGGGCAGAACGAATCCGAGGAGAACCCTTCTCGATACATATGATTTGTTTGGATGTGACCCACACACAGCTCGTACTAACTATAGGGCGCGTATCTATTGCCGGAGGCGATCGAGAAATCGTTCCGCTTGGGCTCACCAAAGACAACGGCCCTACAGGTGGTCGAACCGCCTTTTGCTTTTCCGGAAGGCATGAAATCTCGCGATTGGCGGGAGAGGAGCCAAGGAAGTCCGGACCAGTGTTTACTTATGTAGGTACCACCGACCCGCGCAGATGTGCCTCCACAATCCGCACAAAGTGTGGGTCACCGCGCCGCACGAGTGCAGAAGGAACATACTCTTAGGTATCTATCTAGGTACCATATCGTCGCAAGGCTTCCGCGATAAATCTGGGATCTGAGGGTTTCCGGCTTGGTGCACACTGCACCCAGATCGCATTCTCCGCCGAAACACTTGGAACGCATTAGAGCACCCACATATAAGATGTGTGTATAGTTATGTATATGTAAGCAATCTCGCGTTGATCGCGTGACACTTGATGAGCGATTACCTAACCGCGTAGCTAGCGGCTACCCGCGGATCTACTTGGGTTCCGCACTCGGCGCTTACGCCGATTGCTGCACTCCATCACATTGTGCTTGTACTCTGGAGTAGATTACTTAGATACTACACTGGGTACGTACTCTATTTGCACACATATAGAGCAGAGTAGAGCAGATAGAGCCAGCCGACGGCAATATTCCCGAATCGGATATGGACGTGGCCTCGACCCTCGTCCTCGCCCGCCCAGATAAGGGGCCGATTAGATATGTATGCAGGCAGACCTAGCTCGTGCATGCAGGTCGCACCAAGGCGAACGGAGTGCATACATATGTATGTAGAGTATCTAGATACCTACAATACATATGTAGGATGGAACTGAGGGTACGTGTGCTTGAGGATGAACCTACTCCGCCATCTCGAGCCACGCTGGTCGGCGATCTCTTCTTGCTAACCCTAGCCCTAAGCCTCCCGTTATGCCGGGCTGGGCGCTGGAGATATATAACTACATGAAACCCTTCACTTCTTCTGCTGTGCGCGCTTCGCCGGGGGTCTCCAGCGGCTTTCGTCGGTGCTGCCGACGGCGGGGTGCATGTGCGACAGGAGCACCGTACAGAGAGCACGCCATGTAGCAGATAACTACATACACCATGCAGAACCCAGGGCCACCGGAACGAGTCAGTGAGCCGCGCATATACGCGGGATATTGATGGCGTCATGCCGGCTCCGTCCCTCCGGTCTTGGTGGTCGAGTCACGGGAAGCCCGCCAGCCGAGAAGGGAACAAAGCCGTGACAAATGCCGACTGGGCATCGACGAATTGAAGGCCTGCATTCTGCAACATGCAGTGCGGAGACGAAAGGTGTGTGTTGAAGGGGGTGGAAAAGGGTCACCCGTGATGGATCCGCATACTCTTTTAGCTCTGGATATGCATGCATTCAACTGCGTTACCGACTCTAGATATCTATTTGACCTACGCCAACTGCTACATACACGCCACCAGAGCCAGTGAACAGGGATCTTCCTTCACTCCGATAAAGAGCAGCGCCATTCCTAGATACCGCCATTTCCCCCTCACCATCCTCCTACAAGTCAGTCATCCAGTCCTACAGGACACCGTCCCCCGAAATGCCTCCTCCGCCACCAGCAACCGTCCAGAACTGCGAAGTCTGCGGCGTCTCTGATACCGCCGGTGTCACCGTTCCCGATCCCTTCACCTGCGAAGATGTTCCCGGAAGACGGGCAAAGGCCGGAAAACTCAATGGAGGGGTGGCGGCATCTACCAGCAGCGAGCTGTTCAAGGCTCCCGTGAGCCACCCAGTTCTCGGCAGATCGTGTGCAAGATACTGAGGCATTGCTGTACAGGCACCGTGGAAGCCGCTGGCCAAACGGCTCGACCGTAAGGGACCCATCCCATCCAGATGTGTGGGAACCCCGCTGGTGGCTGACCCATCGTGGTGCTGTAGATCGCTTGAGCGCCGAGAGCAGGGCTCGCAAGTCCACGGTGCTCAAGGCTCTGGCGAAATACCTCTCCCAGCCAGGTATTTACCTCCGGCCCCGCGGATGGAGGCTGGCGAGCGTGAGCGATGCTGATATCGGGCACAGGAATAATCTCCCTGGGCGGAGGGCTTCCGTCAAGTGAGTACTTCCCGTTCGAGCACTTTGACGTCAAGTTTCCCACCGTGGGACACTTCTCGGAGGCCGAAACGAAGACGAGCGGCAAAATCATGCACATCGGCAAGCATGATGTCAAGGAGGGCAGGTCGGCTTATGATCTGTCAATCGCGCTCAATTATGGCCAATCGTCTGGCGCCGCGCAGATGGTCAGATGGGTCACCGAACACACTGAGGCGTGTAGCCTACTGACTGCTGGTCGGCCTCATTTGCTGACTTGGGCCAGATTGTGCACAACCCGCCATACCGGGATTGGGAATGCACGCTCTCGGCGGGCAGCACGTCCTCCCTCGACATGATCTACCGCATGTTCCTGGAGAAGGGCGACTATGTGATCTCGGAAAACTACACTTTCGCCACTGCGGTCGAGACTTCTCACCCGTTGGGCTGCAAGTTTGTCGGCGTGGATATGGACACCGAGGGCATGCTCCCCGATGCGCTCGACGAGCTCCTGACTACCTGGGACGCCGTCGCTCGCGCCGCGCGCAAGCCGTTCCTCCTGTACACCGTTCCCACCGGCCAGAACCCGACCGGCGCCACCCAGGGCACCGAGCGCCGCCGACAACTCTACGCAGTTGCGCAGAAGCACGACCTGGCGATCATCGAAGATGAGCCCTACTACTTCCTCCAGATGCAGCCCTACACCGGTCCCGGCCAGCCCCCCGCCCCCCTCCCCGCCAACCACAAAGAGTTCCTCAAGTCCATCATCCCCTCGCTGCTGAGCATGGATGTCGATGGCAGAGTCATCCGTCTCGACTCCTTCTCGAAGGTTCTCGCGCCCGGTTCACGCTGCGGATGGGTCGTTGCCCCCAAGCAGGTGTGCGAGCGTATACAGCGTCATGCCGAGGTATCCACCCAGCACCCCGCGGGTATCTCCCAGGTCATCCTCCACCGCCTCCTGGACGAGGAATGGGGCCACAGCGGCTACTTGGACTGGCTGATCAACCTCCGCGTTGAATACACTCAGCGCCGTGACGTACTGATGAAGGCATGCGACGAATACCTCCCCGGAGATATCTGCTCGTGGACTCCGCCGGTTGCGGGCATGTTCCACTGGATGCATCTGGACGTCTCCAAGCACCCTGATTTCGGGAAGAGGAGTGTCCTGAGCATCGAGGATGAGGTGTTCAAGACTGCTGTCGCCGGCGGCGTTTTGATCGCGCCCGGTAGCTACTTCTTGGCCGATACGGAGGCGGAATTGCAACACATTTTCTTCCGCACTACATTTGCGGCTGTTGCGGTAAGTTTCGCATGGTCTCGCTGCCCAAAGAGCATGGACACTGATGGTTTTTGCAGTCCGAGGCAATGGTCGAGGCGATCAAGCGATTCGGAGTTGCCATCAGACAGGTCTTCCGGATAGGGAGCTAAGAATGAGGTATCTACAGTACGTAGTGTGCAGATGGCTGCCTTCTTTGATTGTGTGGCTGGCTTTCTTGAGGCATTCCTAACTTGCTTGCTTTGCCTGTTTCTGGAGTTTGTATGTACGAGCTGGGTTGGGTCACTGTATTTTTTTTTAGAGCATCGGAATAATCTAGAATGCCTCAACGATTGGTAGTCGGCCATGTCTTGCTTTTGGCATCCAGCCCCAAGCCGACACAAGAGAAACGCCACAAGGGTTTTTGCTGCCACTCCCCCTACCCTTCCCTCTTCCCCCTGCCGTCTCCCCCTCCTCTGCCCGGCAAACAACGAACAAAACAAACATGCTGTATCATCCCCCATCCGTCGAAGCAGCTCAATTGATGAAGTTGATACAGAAAAAGTGCAACAGCACACTCCCGAAGACGAAATCCGCAAAGGCCCTGTGACATCCTCTGTCAGTTCTGCCGCCATCTTCCCGTCGTATCTATAGCCGTAGTGGTAGTGGTGGTAGTAGGGAATCTCGTACCGCTCCGGAGATACCTCAGCGAACTCCTCTTTGTTGACCGGGTTGGACTGGATCCGCAGTGAAGCTATGCCCCCGAGCAACATCAGCTATCCATCCATCCATCATTCCCCCCTCCACCAACGCCTCGCACACACACGGACCACACTCACCGGTCAAAACGAACTGTCCAACTGTCGCCGAGAATCCAGCCAGGAAGGCATTGAACGGCTGCGACCGATTCCGCCCAACCTTCATCAGCACACGCACATTCCGCTTTCCAACAATCCACCTAACCAACCACTGGACGGGGAGAGGGGGGGGGGGACGACATACGTAATTCCCGGCAACAACACAATACACGAACTGAAGCACGCCAGCGACGACGAGGAACGCGAGGAACGCATCGATCAGCTTCGTACGCGACGGCGTGGTGGTGCTGTACTGGTTCGCGAGCGCGCTCAGGATCGAGGTTGGGCTCTGCGACGATGACGACGAGATGGCGGTGGGCGAGGAGGAGGGCGGCTGCTGCTTACGGGCGGATGCACGGGGGGACATTGTTGTAAAAATAGGTTCTTTTTTTTTTCAGGAGGAGGAAGAGGAGGAGGGAAAGAAAAATGTTTGTCCGCGTCGATGTCGGTGACGGTGATAGCGGGTGCTGAGGATACGTTGCGTAATCCGGCCTATCTACCTACTCTAGGTAGTTAACTAGGGACACACGTATATAAGGCAGGTCGTACGGGGGTGCAGGGTTTGGCTTCGACATCCGGAGTTAATTATCTACCCGCGCCTCCCGTCACTACCGAACGACGCCATCACCATCTATTGCAACTCCACCAGACCCAAAAAAACGAAAACAATACTTAAACGATACGAAACAAACAATGGCACTACTCATGCCTCTCCTGTTTTACTTGGTACAGCTGCTGACAAAAAGAAAACTGTAGGCCGACCTCCCCGCACAGGTCCTCGGGGCCCTCTGTGCCATCGGCGGTATTATAGGCTACGTGTAACTTGCTTCCCCCCTCTCCCCGTCTACCGCTCCACTAACACCCCACACAGTCGCACTAGCTCCGTCCCCTCGATCGTAGCGGGTATGGGCGTGGGCGCGCTCTATACCTACGGCGGTATCCGCATCCGCAACGGACAGCCCTACGGAATCGAGACCGCGCTGCTGGCGTCGCTCGCGCTTGCCGGCAGCAGCTTCCCCCGCGCCGTCAAGACTGGGAAGCCGTTGCCTATCGGGTTGAGTGTTCTGGTGAGTTGATCGAGAGAGAGAGGGGGGGTGGGCGGGTGGGAGTTTGTTGCTGTTGAGGCTAATGCGACGGGGATACTAACCGCAGGCGACCTATGGGCTGTTTTACTACGGGATGAAGTACAAAAATGCGGCCAGGTTGTAAGGGAGTGGGTCCTGGTGAGATACAAGCCAGATGAGGTTGATATGTACGGGCGAGATCAAATCAATTGCATGTCAATTTGGCTCCCTTACTGTCGTGAATCACACCGATCCGTCTCCGCAACATCGTCTCGACCCTTCGTCCCTGACCTACTCGGCGTTAGGCACCCACAGTATCCCCTCCCCCAACCGGGAACCTCGCCTCTATTCCAGACCTATGTGACTCAATATCTCACACGACCCCGCCGCCCTCCTCCAGATGCCATATCACCGTTCGGGGCAACAGCCTGACTCTATCGCCGAAACCCTTCGGCTCGAGGATTGACAGACACAGCCTCTCATCCTCTGGCTGGAGGTCTCCCGGGAAACAACGAGGGATGTTGGTGGGTCCCCATGAAAGATCCGTCGAGCGCCAGCCCCCTCCAACAATGCATCGGTGGCGGTGCTTGGGATCTTAGCGCTCATGTACACCACCGAGCGCAGTTGCGGTCGATCGAGGGTGTACTCGCCGGAAGGCCGTCTCTCTCGGTTTGTCACCGCTGTTCCTTGCCTCCGTAAGGACTGGGTACACCGGGTGTGGTTCCTCCCAAGGCTCTTCGATCAAGGCCGACATCTCTCGGACTCGGACTCGTTCCTGATCGCGTCGGCCCTTTCAAGCCGATTGGGAGCTCCTTTTGTCTCAGCATAAGCGTGTCCGTGTTCCTCCCGGAGTACTGGGCAGGTTAGTTATCCGTCGCCGTTTTTTTGTTCTATTGGACAGTACTCCTTGTCGCGGGTTTGGACGTGCTCGTCGCTCCGGAGACTCCCCGATGCGATATCCTCGTCCTCCGGATTCAAGTCACCCTGACTACATACACCCACCATCGTATCTGGCGTGAGCGCGGACCCTAGGCTATGGCCTTCCGCTTTCAGACTCTGCCGGTCCAGGCACACCGACCCGCGATTGTGACCTCATTGTGGTTGGAAACCTCGTCAAAAAAAACAAAAAAAAAACAAAAAAACGTGGGCCCCCGACCCGATGTGGGAAGGCAGGGGATACCTCGGGCTGTGGGGTAAGCTACTGGGACGGGCCTCATCACCCCTGTCGGCGATTTTTATCTCTAGATACATACATAGATTATGTAGTTACCATAGATCTCCGCAGTGGCTGAGTGTGGCGTAACGGTTGTGCTAGCCATGGCGAATTATCTACCATCTCCAACTTATGTAGATATCCCCTAAGCCGCAAACTCACCACCTTTCGAGGCCACCACAGCTCGGCCATACGTAATCTCCTTATGGCATCTCGTTCAACACGCAAACAAACAACTCTATCTCGCGATTTTTCTTGTGGTGGCGTTGGCCCGCCTCCACTTCCGCTCTTCAGACCATCGGCGCTCCCCTAAGAAACAAGGTATTATCAGGGGCAATCGAAAGTGCGTTGAAATGCTACATAGCGGGTTGGAGAGAGATTTATGTTGGCCTTTGGGTTTTCACCTGTTGGGAGGTTCTCACAAGTGGAAACGGCCCGTGAGCAAAAGCTGGTTAGAATTTTCGGCTCGGCGCCTGTAGTTATGTAGTTTGAAGTTTTTCCGCTCGTTCAAACTGGTCTGCTTAGAATGGCCGAGTGAAATTTCATGATTGGCCTGGAAGTTTCCCGCAGCAGCTCTATTCTAGTTACGTGTGTGCGCCTCCGGTGTATTGAGCAATGCTCTCAAACTTGAAGGCAATACAAAAGGAAATGCGCACGTCAGGCGGCTACAGCGGATGACGGGCTCTACTGCAGCGAACTTGAACGCCGACGCGGGGGTGATCAGACAACACACGGCCGCCTACTCCACCTACCTGGGCGGCTCTTCCGAGAGAGAGAGTGCGTGTGGCCGAGCGCTCGTGGAGAAATCCAATCGCGTGTGTTTTTTGAGCTCTGGGCTATGCATTGTCGCGAGGTGCAAACATCGTAATTTGGAGCTCGCGTCTAAGACACGTCTTGAATCTATGCATGTCCGATCGACACCAGTAAGCGATCCGTGGAATCAGAAACCGTCACGACGTAATAGATGGAAGGCCTTTACATCTAGTATTATTATGTGAGGCGGTTTGTCATGGCGGGGTGTGGTGCAGACCCTGATCGGAAGAACGTTTTTCCGTCGGCTTAGATTGAAGTTTGCGTGATGCTTGGCAACATCGATGTGGGAAGCGACGTTAGTTTCCAACCTACACGACCTTACATACACAACTTTCCTCCTTAGCACGACAACCGTCCAAAGCGTCTATCCCTCACGGCAACCACTGTTTCCTTTATCCTCCCAACCCACACACATCCACCGGTCGCAGCCATGGGAAAAGCCAAGAAGACCCGAAAGTTCGCACAGGTCAAGCGTATGATCTCTTCGCGCGACGGCCGTCTGAAGCAGAACTTGGAGAAGCAGGCGGAGGCGGCAAAGAAGAAGGACGTGAGCGAGATAGTGCGCGAGATGTGGGTTTTCCACCCTCTCTCCTACTTCACCATCCACCGACATTTGGAGGGGGGAACGAATTGCTGATCCGGCCCTTAAAAAAAAAACTAGCCCTCAAGTGGCGTCCTCACTCTTCTTCCAATACAACGATGCATTGCGGCCGCCGTACTCGGTGCTGGTCGATACCAACTTCATCAACTTCTCGATCCAGAAGAAGCTGGAGCTGGTCAAGGCCATGATGGATTGTCTGTACGCCAAGGCGACGCCCGTGATCACCGACTGCGTCATGGCCGAGCTGGAAAAGCTGGGTCCCAGGTACCGGATCGCGCTCAGGATCGCGAGGGATCCCCGGCTCGAGCGGCTGAGGTGCGACCACAAGGGCACCTACGCGGACGACTGCATCGTCAACCGTGTGATGCAGAACAAAATCTACATCGTGGCGACGAACGATGTGGATCTGGTGAACTTTTCCTCCCCTGAGAAGAAGTTGAGAGGAGGGGTAAGATTAACGCGGGAGACAGAAACGGAGAATCCGGAAGATCCCTGGTGTGCCGATAATGAGCTGTGGCACCGGAAAGTGAATAATCCACCACGCCCCCCCAAAGGCGATCCACGTGGGATGGACGATGTCTGACTGACGGTGCCCGCGCGCCTGCAGATACGCGATCGAACGACTACCAGACGCTCCGGAAAAATGATGGGGTACATACGACGACGGTTGCGGTCTCGGTCTAACTACGTGTATGCACATGGACACCTGGGGAAAAAGTTGGAACACGGCGTTTTTGTCCTTTTTTCCGCTTTCGATACCAAGGACTGCTTGCTCCTCGATACTGTCCGGTAGTAAATAAGTACATAGTCAGGAACTTTCAATCAGAATAGTCAATGCGCGGTTCCGACAGAGTGATCATTCATGACTCGACGTCGACGGAGGGATTGCGTTTTGATCCCAAAGACTGGGAATCCGATTGGCCCCGGACGGACATGTTGACCGTGATGGCAGTTGTCTAAACAGGTCATTGCCATCTAGAAGCCAGAAGCCAGCGGTTCTGGTGATTCCCCATTCATTCGACCGGGCATTCCAACAATGGTCGTTTCATTTTTTATTATTATTTTGCAACCTCGTTGAATGAGCTGATATTGACCTTTTTTTTTCTCGCCCAAGCCGGGGGAGGCGATCGACATTCACTCAGACAGCCTTGGTGGGTAGATACGGAAATTCGATTCGCCACGACGAAGTCTTTGGGTGGATAGAGAATTGTTGGGATCGTCACTTGCTCGCAATTCCCGTCCCGCATAGGTACCACATACACATGACTTCCCGCAGCGCCCCTGAGATTTGTACAGTACAACCAACCGCTCAGCCGACCATCTCACAGGCGACGAATGTAATTTCCGGGGGCTGTCGTGGGGGGGCTGGGAGGTTTCTAGCCCGCTAGGGCGGAAGACAAGCTGGCTATCCAGACAGCGGAGACCAGACTCCCCTGGACTGGGGCCGACGGATCGGCTCTCCGAGACGCGCGACCACCTTGTCTCCAACTGGATGGAGAAAAAAATACCAGCGAAACGAGTGCTACATTATGTCCACACGTAAGATTGGACAGATTGTTACACTCTCCCCAACTATCTGGGGGCACGGCCCCCCGCCCGGAACCGACGTTCCCATGGCTCGCCTGACACTGCTGGGACAAAAAAGCTCCCCCCTCCCGGCTCTCAGGTGTCCGTACGTCGTCGTTGGTTCTCTTCGAGTTGCAACCGTCGAGCCGACGACTTGTTGGTATATATCTTTGCAACGGGATACATACATCCACGTGCCTACGCCCCCCCCCGCGGCTGGTGCGGTGAACGGGTACTCTGCTGTGGTGTGTGCGGTCTGTGGGTGTTGGCGGACTGTGCGGGGAGCTGGGCTGGACTGGGTGCGCGGGCTACTTTTTTTTTCTCAAATGTACCGTGTGCGAGTGATGGCGTGTGCAGGTGGGGGGGAAAGCTCCCGTTTCACACGATTTTTTTTTTCCATTTCACGTCACGCCGAAAACCCGTCCTCTATCGGTCCGTATATCATATCATCTCACCCAGCCAGTCATCCATCCATCTCTAGCTTTGTATGTAGGTATATCGGCAGCCCGCCGTCTTAGTTACCGGTACTCCCGAACCCGCCGGCACCCCTGACGCTCTCCTCGAGCTCCTCGACGACGACGATGTCGGGCGTGTAGATCTGCGCGTTACATTAGCGCCATCCGCACAGCTATTTCCCGCGCTCCCCCACATCGGAGCGAAACCCACCCTCTCCAGTATCAACTGTGCGACGCGGTCGCCTGCCTTGACGTCAAAGTCGGCATCGGCATGGTTGAAGAGCAATATCTTGACCTGACCGCGGTACTGCATGCAACACCATCAGCCATTCATTCTCGCGGGACAAAGGGCGGGGGGGGGGGGGGGGGGGGGGGGGGCAGGATCACCAGCTGGATCGAATCGTTCCGTATATAATACCGTTTAAGAAAGGAAAATAAAATCCAAAAAATAAATAAAATAATCCTCCCCTCTCACCCCCCCCCCAACAGCTTTCCATCGAGATAAGCGGGCGTCAGAAAACTATGCACACACACACACACACACACACACACACACCACACCCAGGGTAAGGCGGAGTGAGCACGCGTGGCGACGGAGGGGGCGACGGACGGTGTCGGTGGGATCGGGGATCGGACGTGGGCGCGTCGGGTGTGTTGCGATCTGGTGCGGGTTAGGGGTGGGGCAAGCAGCAGGGTGGCTGGCGACGACGTGCCGAAGTAGATTTGATATGTAGCCATGTGACCCGCGATGCACGACGAAACAGAGAGTGTTTGGCGAAAATCAAATGTGGAGAAAGATAAAAAATAAATAAATAAACTCAGGACAGATGCGACTCCGGTGAGTCCCGCAGACAGGTATGTATGTAGATATGCAACCCCCAAACGCCGCATATGCAGCAGCGACGACACAGCTCAATTGCGCGGGCGTCGAGAGGCGGGTGTCCGACGAGCCGGCCGTCACCGCTCACCCGGCAGGCTCGTGATCGGCCAGCGGACCTCTTGGCGGGGGCCGGATGCGTACGTGCGGAGTCTCCGATTCCGTCGAACGCACTCCCGTCAGCACCGGCTCTCGGCAGCGGGGGGACACTCCGTACGCTGGCGGGCGAGCAGACCGACCCGGCAATCCCGACCGCGGCGGATTTCCGTGTGGGCACGTGAGAGACGGAGCGGAGCGCGCGGGGCTGGCTGGAGACGGGGTGCGAGCATGCGTCGAGTAGAGTGCCAAGATGGCCAGAGGGTCTGTCAAGCATGCGGCGTCGTCGCGATAGCAGATAGATTGAAGAGCCCTTGTGGACAGGCAACCACACAGCACAGCCATCTCGACAGCGCTGCGCCGGCCCGCCATTCGCCATTCGCCACCGACTTGGCCGTGCCCGGGTGTTCCATCCGTCCGACCGCCGCTGCGACGGCGACATGCAACTGCACCACGAAGCTGGCCATCCACGCAGCGCGGCGCTCTAGCCGCACGCCCAGCTGACACGTGCCCACTAGCACCATCGCACGCGTGAAGCTCAGAGCGGTGCGATATCCTCCATCTCGACGGACCGGCGAGCGGACGGCGGCGGCGGCGGCGGCGGCGGCGGCGGTGGTGGTGGTGGTGGTGGTGGTGGTGGTGCGAGGACAGCTCTGCTCCGCTGCGGACAGGGTATGATAGAGTCGGACACAGCACGAGTGGCAAGGAACCCCCCCACTGCTGGCGGACGCCGCGAGCCAACCGGCGCCCCGTGGATGCCTGCAGGACACGCACCACCGCGCGAGCACCGGCAGAGAGAGAGGCGTGCGCGATCGCACCGACGCCGTTTGCGCAGCGGGGGATGCGCTCGAGTGACGGCTTCTGATCCGCATGCGGACGCGGCGACGTCGGTGCGGATGGCGGAGCCGCGGGGCCAGGCCGTCGCCCGTCGCCTGTCGCCCGCTTGCGCCGCAGCCGGAAGCAGCGACGTGCGCACCGCGTCCAGGTTTGCTTCACGAATCGCAGGCCAATCACACCTCGCGCGAGACAGCCAGCCAGCCAGCCCGGGACGCATTGCGTGCGTGCATGGCGGTGTGGAGGGTGCTGCCGATCCCTTATCTCTCCGGCAGGTGCGGCAGGCCAACGTCACTAGTCCGAGCTGGGGGGGCCACACATGCGCGAGTGCACCCCTCGCACGTCCCATCGCAGCACGCAGCCAGGACGGACAGCGGTCAGGAGTCGCGCTGCGGAAGGGCCCATGACGTCCGGATGGCCTGATTCTCGCTTTTCGGCCTTCCGGACGACCAGCGATTTGCCAGGCGGGACAGGGGCGGGGGCTGCCGCAGGCTGCGCGCTGCTGCTGCTGCTGTGTTTCGTGCGGCGGCATCGTGCCGGGCTCTCGCGCTGGGGGGAGGGGGCCGTCATCCGAGCTGCACGCGTGGCAGCTGGTCGCGAGAGCGCCGCACGCAGCCTGCAGGTCGAGTCGAGTCGAGCCGAGTCGCATGGCGCTGCGTTCGCGGGGACTGCCCCCGTCGGGCGGAGACTCGGACGGCGGACTCGCCCGGCAACGAGACGCCCTGGAGACGGCTGGCCACGCAGCGCTGACGCAGTGCGGGTGGCAGAGAAGCGGTGAGCCCGAACGGGGGCCGGCAGCAGCAGCGACTCCAAACAGAGCGCATCGCACAGGCGCAGCGCGGAATGGCTAGCAGCGATGCCTCGCCGGGGGCCTAGATCTCAGGAGTGCGCTCGCACGATCGATTCACGGCACTCGACGCCCGGTGGATACAGGCTGCGGAACCGCTCAGGTGCGTGGGGCACGAGGGCGCCCGCCGACGATGACGGCATTCCCCGTCGCCGCGGACGCTTGCGGGGTCCAGAGTCCAGAGTCTGGACTCTGGACTGCGCATGCAGAGGGAGGAGACGGCGAGCGCATCCGAATCCGGGCTCCGCGCGGACGAATCCCCGCCGCGTACGCAGGCCCACCGCCAGCGGAAACACTTCGGGCGGGGCGAAGCGACGGGGTGTCTCATCGCCGGCGATTGGCCGTGCAGCGACGCCTGACGATTCGCCCAGATGCCGCGAGATCCAGGTGTTTCACAGGCCGGTCTTCGCCTTGGTCTTCGTCCTCACCTTCGTCCTCGTCCTCGTCCTCGCGAATCTATACCATGCCCAAATCTGCGCGCCCACACAGCACGGCGGAGGGCGGTGTGCGCTGCGCACGTGCGCCAGTGGACATCGCCAGGCTAAGGCCGAAGCAGGCAACAATGTCGCTCATCGCGCAAAGCGTATAGCGCGGAGTGGCCGTCGCCCCCTCCCCCACTCCGGCGGGCAGTTTGTTGTTGGATGTATGTATAGACACACACAGACAGGACTGCTTGACCGTGGGAATCCGGTAACGCGGAACGAGCCGCGTGCGGTGGGCAGCAGGGGTGGGCGAGTCGGGTTGGGAGGATCAAGGGCTGAGAGGGGAAGGCGACTACGAGCCGAGACGTCACCCACTCATCCACCTGCTGCCTTGGAGGGATTTCCCCTTGGAGACGGGGCGGCGGGTCGGTGCTGGAGAGGAGGCTGCTCCGCGTAGCGTTTCCGTTTGGGCTCGGCCGGACGACCGGCACCCTGCCGTGGAATCGCGAGCCGGCTCGGCTGAGGGCGATTGCGTTTCGGCGAACTGCGGGTCGGCTGGGTCGGCTCGGCTCGGCTCCCCCCCTCCGTTGTTGTCGTCGGCGGCGGCGGTGGCGGGGTGGAGTCGGGCGGAGGAGGCGGTTGGGATTCGGCGATCTTGGCGCTGATGCCTTGTGTAAATAGCTGCCGGCGTCAGTGAGCGCGTCGGAGGAGATTGGGATGTGGTGCAGCGGTTGTGCTTCTGACGGATGCGTTCGCTGCGGCAATTAGGGGGGCTGGTCCGAGGGCGGATGGGATCGTTGTTGCTGGGGTGACAGGGGGCGGTGATGGCGGTGATGGCGGTGATGATGGTGGTGGTGGTGGTGGTCGCACGCAGCACGTGCGGAAGCCCATGCTGCCGCCCCACGGCTGACCCGGCACTGTGTCTCCTCCGCAATGTCGGTAGCAACTCAATCTCTTATGCTGCCCGTTCGCCGCACAGTCGCCATCCCCTCCATGCAAGCATGGCCTGACCGCAATATAGCATGATTTGGGTACGCTGCGAGTAGAGTACATGCCGGAGACGCTGGCAGTCAGTCTACACACATCCCACACTCGAATCCGCTGCACGTTGGCAGGTGCAGCACCGGCTAGACCGCTTCGGGACGCGATTGGCCGGGTTTCGGTGGGTGGGCAAGCGGAGCGAGAATGCCACCGATCGACACCGCCCGAATGGCCCTCGAGTCGTCCACGGGCCGACGGCGGAGCACGGTTGGCTCTCGATGTCCGCTGCTGGTTCCCCGCCCGACGCCGCAGCGGGGCGGGCTGGAATCCGGGAGCGCTCGCGTAAGCCATGTGTGCGTGCGGTGGAGCGTGCCTGCTCGACCGCGGCGCCATCGCTCGCCAGCAGAATCGGCAGCGGCGATCGGCTGCTCCCCCGGCACGCCGATCACCCCACGCCGTCCGCGGCGTGCGCGGGCAGACTGCAGCTGGTGGGCCGGCTGCAGCTGATTGGCCGGCTGCGGTCAGGCCATGTCGACCAACCATCGGAGTTGCGCGCAACAGCCGCCACAGATTTGATGTGATACAACCGGCGACCCGATCGATATGTATCCGAGATAGCGTCTATGCCAGGCTAGAGTGCGGCTGCTGGATAGACCATGTCGATTGGAGTATGTATCATACTCCATATACAGCGGAGCGGCGGGCATGTGAGCGAGGGGCGTGGGACGCAGGATGTACCTGCTTCGCGTACATACATACGTCCAGGCACCGGGGCAGGCGGGCAGGCGGGAGGGCGGGCGGGCGGGCAGCATGGAGCAGGTATAGATAGTCTGTATAGATACGGGGGGAGGGGGCGCCGGCATGCGCCACGCGAGCGGGGCGGTGCGGCTGGAAGCGGACGACTTGCTTGGCGATCACGGGCGCATGATCGCCCGGGGCGGACGACGACGACGAAGCGCGGACGGTGGAGAAGGGGAGAAGACGGAACAGTCCGGCCAGCGAGGAGGGGAGACGAAGGGAGACAGCGAGACAACAGGGAGACATGGAGACAACAGGGAGACAACGAGACAACAGGGAGACAGCGAGACAAAGGGAGACAGTTGAGAGTGGTACAGTTCCGGACCGAGCACGAGAAGCCCCCATCCGACGCGACGACCGCCGGACAACGCGCACAACTCTTCTCTCCTTTTCTTCCCTCACTCCTCCTGTCTTTGGTTCCTCGGTCGTTCTTTCCTTCTTCCGCCTGTCTTTTTTTTTTTTTTTTTTCCCCAGCAGACTCTGCAAGGACGGGCGTGTTTCCAACGAGGCAAAAACATGGGCGTTGGCGTGGCACCGCGGGCCATTCGCTGCCTTCCCATTGCAGGCCGGAGCGGAGAGGCGGGCGCGTGACGCATGAACGTGTGGTTGCTGGCAGGAAGACAAAAGCGAAAAGAGAAAGAAAAAAAGCATTGGCGACGATTGCGGAGGACGCACAGGTGGGAGGATTGGGGACGTTGGAGATTGTTGGAGTCAGCAGTTGGCCAGAATTGGGGGGGGTTGAGCACACATGTATGTAGCCGTGTTCAAGAACGGAAGGGAAAAGGAATTATTCGCTACCACGACAGCGAGTGGTGGTGCATCGGTGCAGCTGTGGAGGGGCGGAAGGACGAGCCGGATCAACGCCGCGCTGCTTCCGCAGGCCGCGGCCACAATTGGCTGGCGGGGCTGTCGAACGATCCAGCGAGACCAGGGGACGGGTGAATCGGGTGTACCAGGTGAGGGTGGATGTTGGGGAAAGGAGCGAGGGGAGTGGGGAGTGGGGAGTGGGGGGTGGGGGGTGGGGATGGCGGATGGGGGGGTGGCGAGAGATGTGGGAGGGGCGAGAGGGAGGCGGAGGGGGGGGGGATTCGTGCGTCGCTGCGTTCGTCCATCGCAGTCAATCGATCTCCGTGCTACCTGCTGCGTACATCCGGGTGACACGCCGGCGTCCACACGGAACATCCGGGCTGCGTGCGACCCGATCGAGCCGTCCGGAAGGAGCGAACGGCAGACAGACGGCAGCCATGGCCGCCCGTCCGCTTCGCCGTGGCGGAGAGCAGCCGACGACAGAGCCGAGGCGGATCGAGCGAGCGAGCGAGCCGGCGCACATCCGTGTCCGCAGCGCCGTTCCTTACGTGATCCCGCACCGCACTTGGGCATGTATGTACCCACGCGTCCTGCTTATGTACTCCGCCGCCGCCGCACGCTGTCACCCAGAGCAGGCATTGCCTCGCGCAGGATGACGCCGTCGTGCGATCCGCCATCCCCAGACGTGGCCCCTCGCGTCTGCAGAGCCGGGATGTGCTCGCTCGCTCAGCTCCAGCCCATGTGCGTCTTTCTTGGCTTGGGCAAAGTGCAAGTACGTATGTAGCCTCTCTGTTGCCACAGAAATCTCGCCGTCCGCCCACATATCTACACAACCCCCCCCCTCGGAAGGGGAAAAAAAGCAAAAAAACAAAAAAAGCAAAACAAAAACAAAAAAACAAAAAAAAACCGGTTGTACGTGCTGACAACTTTTCCCTCTGAACTCGTCAGACCCACCGTGGACGTGCTTCACTGCCGAGCCATTGATCACCAACTACCCAAACTATCTAGATAACCGCACTCTTCTACCACCACACCCCACCCGCAATTGCCAACGACAAGCACAGCCGTCATTGCAATCGCAGACGCAAACAAACAGCCATCGCCGCCAAACCACGCCTGCAATACGCATGCTCTCCTTGCCTGCAGACACACAGCTAGCCCGTCTTGCAGTCCACTCTGTCCGGAGACCGTCTCTCGGCGCCCCGTTCCAGCGCTTCTGTCCAGCCGCTTTTGCCACCGTAGCAGGCAAACCCCGCAAAATTCTGGGTCAATCCGCCCCGAAGCGTCGCCTCCAGAGCCCTCGATACGGCAGTGGTGTGGTGAAGAGGGGGAGGGGGCGACTGACTGCTGTGCACTTGCACTTGCACTTGCACTTGTAAAGTACTTGTAACTTGCAGTTACTTTTTTGCGCTGTGGCATTGGTGACCGCGGTTCATTTAGCCTCTCTCTCGGCCGCTGTCCTCGGCTACTTCCTGGACGCCTGCAAGGCGAAAGGTTAGATACCTGCTGTCTGCCCAGCTATCTGTCTATCCATCATACCACTCTCGAACTGCCTGCCTGCCACCTCTGGATTTGCCTGCTGGGATTCAGCCCACTTAACTTCACCTCGAAGCCGCCCTCCCAGATCCTCCCACGACCATATTTATTTCCCTCCTTGTTCGTCGACTGTCAACTCCGTGCCTTCCCCCGTCCGTATTGCCGGCTCTTCCTCACCCTCGACAGCTGCTTCTGCTTCCTTACTTTAAGTGCTCACACTCTTGACCGCCCGCCACCGCAACTTTCAGAAGAGGGGGGGGGGGGGGGGGGGCGGGGGGGGGGGGGGGGGGGGGGGGGGGGGCGGGGGGGGGCGGGGGGGGGGGGGGC
>Ga0307508_10000964_pt1 | contig 33464 bp, 37 predicted proteins | sample 9_EM_MG_FD_203089 | JGI IMG/M metagenome (GOLD analysis project Ga0307508, IMG submission 203089) | Populus trichocarpa ectomycorrhiza microbial communities from riparian zone in the Pacific Northwest, United States - 9_EM | ecosystem: Host-associated > Plants > Roots > Unclassified | place...
ACTGTGCGATTTCACGCGCAAGACGGCCACGCGCATCAACGATCTCAATGTCGGCACCTCCCTCCACAAGGATGCGTGCGCAAGCTACACGTCCGCACAGGGCAGCAAAGTGTAGTGCAGTGTAACCGTTCGCATCACGAACGTCCAAGTCAATCTCAAGAGTGATGAGGTGCTTAAGCAATCGATGGAAGCCGAGGATAGCGCTAAGGTGGAGGAGCGTCTGCCCCGAGAGAGATGTATGTGAGATCGCCTCGCGAATTGTCACGCTGGAGGTTGTGGGGACGTCAACCTCGAGGAGCTTGAGGAATTCAATAATGACGGACTGGAAGTCCCGGGTAGACGATGCGGAGAGTGGCCGGGTATCCGAGCGGCCACCTTGCCCATGCAGAGCGGAATGAACAATGTCATCGTCAACCATGCTCACACTGAGCCCATTAAAACCAGACGTGGGGACAGCGTCGCCACTGGCACCTGGTGAACTTGTCCCTACAATTCGCATAGCGACGTCCTTGGCTTCTTCGATACGACCTGTCATCTTGAGGCCAACAAGTTGCAGAGCCAACTCCATCCTATTCAATTATAGGCGGGTATTTTAGTCATTCGCTCCCAATCAAGAGCTTAAATGACCGCCGACTCACAAAGCCCGATCTGAATTATCGAGATAATTGAACAATTGCAAACCGCGCCCGTCCGGAGCACCACCAACGGCCAATGCCACACCCTCGAAGCTCACCACAACAGGGCCGGGCGTCGCGCTGGGAGGTAAGACGCAAACAAGAGTGCTGTCGCTCCACATCTGGGTAGAAGCCGCAGTGTCGCCGAATACACATCGATGCGTCGGGAGGAAATTAATGCCAAGAACGGTCACTTCGATGCCACCGTGAGTGGGACCTGATGCTGGAATGAGACGGTGTATTTGGGGCGGTGGGGCGGTAGGGGGTCCATCCGGAGGCGCGGGCTGGAATGTCAGGGCAGAGAACAAGGGGTCAACGGTGCCGGCAGGTGCCGGCGCTTCTGGTGAATTCGGAGCAGGAACTGCGATCCCGGCAGGGAGGGACGTTGTTAAAGTGCCTGGACGCTCAATCTCAATAAAGCTGTCAACCACAGGTGGAGGGGGTGGCTGCACATCGTTCGTAATAGGATAATGCAGAAAAACTCCGGCGGATGAGGCGGCTGGGGAGGGAATGTTCAAGGCGTTGACCACTGGCGAACTTGGAGCTGTGGTGAATGCGGAAGGAGATTGGGATGGGTGTGCGGAGGCATGTGTGAAACGTGGGCTAGACTCGAAACGCCTGTGATACTGTTGTGAGAAGAACTGCGTCCCGGACCCTTGTTGATTGCCGCCGTTAGATGAAGAGGCAGTTGTAGGCGGTGTTGCTTCTTTAACGCGTCTTTTGGCTCGAGGCTCCCGATCGGCGTCGGCAGCGTCCGAATCTTTCGTGCCGAGTCGCCGCTTATTCCGTTTGGGCTGCGACGGCGGCTCCTCTTCTTCCGGTGGGGGTGGGGCGGGCTTCACCACGCTCTTATGATCGTCAGTGATCATGATGGGTGGTGTACTCCCTCGGCCGATAACGCGGCCATGCGAGTCCGCCATAGTGAAAGCGATTCTGTGACAGGCAGGCGGTGATCAACTGTCCATCCATTCAACCAAGCCACGAGTCAGGAAGAACATACCTGAAGCCGATTTTCTCCCGATGATGTCTACAGTAGCAAGTGACACGCACAGGAAGGACAACACGACCTTCCGAGAAATCGTTTACATCAGGGCAGTTGAAGACGACGATACCCGAATTGCCTCCATCCCTTGGCGGAAAGGCTTTGCCGTCAGCATTTGTAGAGACCCGGAACACTGCGCCTTCTTCATCAGAATCGGATGAGTCATGACGTTGTGGACGAACGCGGGCAGCTTTTTTGCGCTCAACGCGCTTCGCCTCTCGCGCAAGGCAATTTGTGCATGCAGTCACAGGCATGGAGGGGTTCGAGGCGCATGTCACAGCCACCGATAATACGATGGTGTCATCGGGGTGTGCATCTGATGGTGCGGACACATACAGCAACACGATGCGATGGGGAAGCGGTAGATGAGCACACCTTGTAGAGGGTGTGAGAAAGGGACTGAACATACCGATCTTGGGCTCCTTCCGCGGTCTTCTACGAGTTGACGTACCCTTTGGGAGTCGAAGCCATTTCCAGCTACCGACCCGCTCCCAACCAGCCCCCGAATCTCGGGGTATCGCGAGATCTAGCGTCATCTTTATTTGGGTTTCTACCCGCGATTTGGCTCCAACGGCGGGGACGTTGTGAATCAGAATCGGTAAACTAGAATATTGTGGGAATCGTATAGAGATAAGACGATGGGTTACGGGTTGCTCCTATACAATCATGATTAGATCTGGACACTTACTTTCCAATTGCATGTCGCGACGGCGTCACAATAGGAGTGTTGGGGCAGGACGCATTCGGGGCTGTGACGAGTAACTTTTGCAGAGACGAAGACTCGAACGCGTCGGCCTCAGTCGTTACAGTTGGCTGTAGGCTGCCACCGGCTTCTCCCACAGTTTCATGTGCGGGGGAAAGCTGTACTGTCGGAGGATGGGAAGAATCTTCTGATGTTGATGTCGACGACATGGGGGAGGGATACGACGGGAGCTCCGGGAGCGACGGGTCAAACGACGGAATTAAGGTCGATGGCGCAGAATGTTGAAGTAGTGCGTCCAACGGGCCATTTCTAGATAATAATATCAAATGAAACGTCAACGTGTTCTCAGCAGTCAGCTTTGCATGGACATAACGAATGAGGGCTTCTCGATGCGTACTCATAGGCATCTTCCTGCATTAAATCTTCGAGAAGGAAGCCGCGCGGCGGAGTAGTTTGAAGAGTAGAGGTGTTGTTTAACATGCCGAGGGAGTAGTATGGGTCGAGTGCAGGCTTTCTATCCTCGTCTAGGAGGCTAACAGTTGAGTGCTTGGTGTAAGGCGTCCAAGGCGTGAGCGGCGTGCTGTCACTGGACAGGAAATCGCTGGAAACAGAGGATTGGGAGGGTGTTGACGATCGACTGGGGTAGTCCCCGGGTGATGAGGAGCTTTGCCGACTGCTGCTGCTGGACGCTGCATCTAAGACATCCATAGTTCAGCTGTGAGGCCCACGTTTAAGGCTTGCGATTGAAGGCGAGCGGTAAGATGGAGGACGCGATACGAGTGTTGGCGGCAAGAAGCTCCGCTTTCGCTCGTCAACTTCCGAGCCTTCAGGTAGAGAATATGAAGGTCCCTGAGCAGATAAACACTCGCTCTGCCTCACAGATGGATACGTAGTGATTGTCGTAATCTCAGTAAAGGTTGACAGTAGGAGACACGTCCGAGTTTTTGGGCAAAATCAAAATAAGCGCCGGGAATCACTCACACAAGAGGGAACAGCTGGCAAATCAAACACCTCGCACGTTTATACAACAATTTTCTATGTAACTCGCTCATTACAATCTAATTTGTATTCTTGTGGACAAAAAATGCTGGGTATCGCCGTGCAGGGCCCGATTTGCACGGCTTGCAAGACGAACGCTTCACAGCCCCCCGCTCGTTGGATTTCGTGGACGGATTTTCGCCACCGTTGACGCATGTTCGTGTGTACGGGGAACGCCACGCCGCAACGCCACATGTCAGGGTCAATTGTGGCCCAGTAGTTGCAGTTCCCAGTCAGGCCAATTGTTATGCCAAAGCGTGCAAAGAAACAGCCACGACTGGGGAGTCGTGAGTGCCAATAAGGTGAGAAGGAGGACGCATATCGAATCCATATGCAAGTAGGCGACAAATCTCACACTTTATCAGTTAAATGTCGGTGAGCTGATTTCCCCGATTAGGGACAGAGGTGACCAGGACATATCAGCAATCAATTTGTAAATCAGAAAAAAGAGTTTCCCACTGCGGCCAGGTGGGCGCCATTTTGTTGCATCGTTGCGATGCGCGCGATAATTACCTCGAATTATCGATCAAAATGTGGCTCGGAATGACGACTGAAAGCTGCAATGAAGAGCATCATTCGCAACTTTGACGCTTTCATGCGTTGACAGAGAGCTGCACGGTTAGTGCAGGAGCGACTGCAACAAGGCTGAAGCTGCCTAAATTGTCGTTGGCGGGATGGTAATTGACCGACCAATAAACACCAATCCGCAGATTGGTGGCCCGTAGTCCTCGGCAACGGCGCCAGCAAATGAAGGCCCGTTATTAGGATTAGGAGATTCAATATCTGCAACTGCGGGCCGCATGCATGTTATGATGGTGGTGAATCATCTTTCCTGCCGCGCGCATTGAGTCCGCAGCAGTGCTGACGAATCGGAATCACCGACCACCAAGTCACACAAGCCTCCAGCTCAGATGAAACGGAGATGCCACAAGCTGTCTCGGAACGAAATCTTCCCTGCGAAAGACGGGGGGAAGAGATCTGTCCACCGGTTAATTAGAAGCAGGTGAGGACCGTGAGGCCGCTGTCCGCAAGAGGAAAGTTTGCCTCCTCTTATTCCTTCACATCTAAAAGATATCGGTTAATTACACGGGCGTAGGAGTGTAAGGATCTAGAGCAGTGTGGGGATGTGAATGTCGGATGACGGCCGTCTTAAATAACCGTTAATACCGTGAACGATGATAGGCGAGACGGTGAGATCGGAAGTTGTGAGTTTGCGGCGTCTTCGGGATGGTCGGGCGCTTGTTGCTGAGAAAATAGTGAGCGGATAAATGAGAGCTAGCTAGTAGGCAACACTTACTTCATAACGTCTACTAGTCCACCGACGAACACGGCAGGTGAAAAGTAGCAAACCTTGCCACGATAAATCAATATAGATCCACTTGATGCACCGGCTATGAATAACAAGTGTGGGAGTGTGAGACTCGTAGCGAAACACGCCCAATGACATCATGAAGCACCGACAAAGCACATTTATGATGAACATAGGTATAGTAAACAAGTTTTATGACGATTGCCAGCGTGTGGGGGGACGGGACACCAAGGTTCAACACATGGGGATAAATATCCTTTGTTGCAAGCGAAGGCGAATATCCCAGATCAGCCAGGGCACGCAGCTCAGATATTCGCAAAAGCCAGAGGTGCATTGTGTTGTCCAGCCGCATAGTCTTCCGACGGAGAAGTGCAAAAAGAAAGGTTTCGCAGCATACAAGGTGGTGGCTGGGGGGGAAGCTGCTAGCAGGAAACTGCGATCCCTGGCCCTTTAAGTAGTCTGCTGGCGTTGGGGTTCGACTGGGTTGAGGAAAGAGGCTCGTGAAAACGGCGTGAGAGTGACGACCTGTTCAGCCAGTTCGAACACGCTTAAACCCGATGATTATTTATACGACACATCAGCGTAGAACGAGCTTTGGGATCGTACTGCTTGTTAATGGGAGGATCGAGGCATTGTTAAAATGATTGTTTACTTTTATTCAGGGGGGGAGAGCATTGAGCAAGAGTGCGTGGCTGGAAACTGAATTACCGTCGTCAACGGAACCATCGTGCCGACAGAGACACATGTGGCTAGGTCGGAATCCAAGATTACTGTACTGTAATATTGACGTACTGTTCGTTCGGTAAGCTTGAGTTCCTTGAAATCGTTTCCCCGGCATTCTCCGACGCAAGGGTGCGCACCGCCACCTGCCTCGTCTGAGCACTCATGGCCGAAGCTCACCGGACCCCCGCGACCACGGGCCGTAGCGCTAGGCGCGATTACAATCTAACTAGTATGTTCAGCTTACGCTCCAGTAGCTACACCGTGCCCTCATTGTGAAGCAGTCAACCAAGTTGAAGGTATCAAGACAATTCCCCAGAATCCAAGGCTTTATGTCAGGTCGCGATTGTCGGGAACTGAAATTTCTAAAACTGAGGTAATTCAAAATCCGACCTTAGCTTGGGACCACACTTGTGCTATGTGAGATTTCCTCCCGCGATTGACCCAATGGTGTCTAATTACGCGCTTTCAGAACAGCGGAATTGTCTTCCATCCTGTCCCTTCACCTCAAGCATTCCAGGCGATTGCGCAGATCCGCTTTGGTCGGTTCCGTGGACATTGAGATCGGGGAGTTGCTGGATCGATGCAAGAATAACCAACCTGAGCCGATTGCCTCACAACCGGCCTCGTCGTCCAGCCCTATTACGCGTCACCATGGAACTACCTTGACGCTTTATGATGCTCGCGGTCAAGAGGCAGGCTTGCTTGTCGTTGAGCTACGGGACCCCGTGGCGTCAGTTGATAAACCCGTCATCGACAGCGCAGGCGATGACTATGAACGGGGTCTGCTTACTCCACCTCCAATTGTTGACCCGATTCAAAAGTCCGCTGAGGATTCCGACGACGGCATTCTTGACTACCTCAGGCTCGCAGTTAAAAAGACAAAGATCGCGGCGGATCTGGTTAATGAGACAGCCGAGGTACGCCCCGGCTTCATAGCGTAGGCTGTATTAACTGGGTTCACACTTCATTCTTTGGACAGTCTCGCCCCTACGTAAATGTTGCTTGGCAGCTCATGGAATCAGCGTTCATAGTACGGTTTTTTCTAAAATCATTGGCGTAAAGATCTTGACTGCGCGTCATAGGCTGCTCAGGGGCAAGTTGCCCCAGCCGAGGCGCTTGAAGAGCTCGTCAAGTCTGTTGTCAATGTTTATTCATTTGTCGATGACGGCGATGCCGGAGACACGATTCGGCAACTCGAAGACATTGTCATCCGGATCGCATTGCAAACGATTGAGTGTAGTATTTTCATCCTACATTATACCTCCAATGCGGGTAAGCGGCTCATCTCATCGCGTGTTCTTGATGATTTGTTCAAGTCTCACGCCATCACTGATCCCTACCAGCCCTGAAACTAATATTGGATACGCAGAACATCGTATCGCATCTCTCGAGAGTGCTTATACAACTCAAGGAGGACTTTGGGACCGGAAAGACGTCACAGACTCCCTTCATGTTGGCTCGACCACCGAGGCGTGTGGAATTGCCCGGTATGAGCAGGTTTCTCTCGTTACATGCCCAAAACTGCGCCTGACTCGTAGACAGGACTAATGGAGGCATTGAAGGATCTCAAACCTCTAGATATGACGGCAGCCAAACGAGAGAGGTGTCTTCCTGGAACTCGAGTGGACATCCTAGGAGCTCTCTTTACTTCGCTCACGGATCTTACTGCCGACAAGAATATTGTTTGGCTTCGCGGACCGGCTGGGTCTGGGAAGAGCACAATTATAAACACACTCGCCCATTACACCCTCCAGCTGTGTCGACGAGGCGCTTTTCTGTTCTGGGAGCGAAATAAGACGGACAATGATGAACTCCACCGCGTGATCCATACACTCGCGCACCAGCTGGCCCGTTTTGATCCCATATTTGCTCAGGAACTTGAAACACAGATAAAAACCCGGCCCCATATTACGGAGTCCTCGTTGGATTCGCAGTTCCAGTATCTTCTGGTGGAACCACTCGCTGCGCTCGCAGCAAAACATGATGTTGGCCCTATCATTGTTATCCTTGATGCTCTCGATGAGTGCGGCACATCGGAATCAAGGAGGCAGCTGCTTAACACCCTCTTGCCTGGTCTTGCAAAGCTTCCGAAGGTTGTCCGAGTATTGATAGCGAGCCGAGATGAACCTGACATTCGCGCTGCCCTATCACGCCTGAATCCCGACACATATGACGCGCCGATGGGTGATCAGTCGACATCTCTCGACATCAAGCTGCTTTTCGAAAAGCGGCTCGCCGAGAACACTAATGCGTCCACGAGTGGCGACGCGCCGCCCGAATGGCTGGATGCGGACGTAATACAGCGACTCGTTGCCCTGTCCGGAGGTCTTTTCATCTGGGCATCTACAACCATTCGCTTCATTGAATCTGGCCCCCGCAAAGACAGGTTGAAGAAGATCCTGAGCGCATCAGCAGACTGGCGATCGCATGCCAGGCTGGACGACTTGTATATGATCGCTCTTACACATTCATTCGACTCATATGCCGATGACGAACTCGAATATGTACATTCTATCCTTGGTGCGATAATAGTCGCCCGTGAGTCGCTGACGGATGAGCAGATTGGCCAGCTGCTACAATTAGACATCGACGTCGTAGAAGATGTGCTTTCGCGGTTGCAACCGTTGTTGCAGGGCGGTTATGGGCGACCTGTTCAATTCTTACATGCATCGTTCATCGACTTCCTTTGCAATCTCGAGAGGCGACAACCTGACATTCCGAATTGGCACGTTGTCATCATGTCTACTTGTCACCTTGACCTCGCATCCGGATGCCTACACGTTATGGAACAAGATCTCAGGTTTAACATCTGTGGCATTGAGACATCGTATTATCGGAACAAGGACATCGAAGGGATTCAGGAGCGCGTTGAACAAGCCATAACGCCTGTGCTGATGTATGCAAGCCGATATTGGGCGGACCATTTGGAATCCGGATCGGTGTCAGGAGCCGACCTGCACCCTTTGGTGGGTAGAGTCAGGGATTTCTTCACTTGCCGATTCCTGTACTGGATCGAGGTCTTCAGTCTGAAGGAGCAGATGTCTATGATACCCGTGATTCTAAGGAAGGTGACCAATTGGGCTAAGGTTTGCCACTGCCCTGCATGATGATGACAGTCGGCTAATTTTGCCTGTGCAGGAGCGTGGACTCGAGACCATCACTTTTGAAGGATCTCGATATTTCAATGCATTTGCATAGCCCATGGCTCAAAGCGTGCCGCACATCTATTTGTCATCTTTGCCGTTTTCACCAACTGAATCCGCTGTTCTGCAATACATGCATAACGCATTCCGGAACAACCTTATGGTTGAAGTAGGAAGGCTAAAACAGTGGCCCATTATCCGTCAGACTCTTACCGGGCACACAGATGACGTCGATTCCGTTGCATTCTCCCCCGACGGCACCCGCATCGTCTCAGGCTCTTTGGACGAAACAGTTCGAATTTGGGATGCCGTGTCAGGTGCACCAATTGGCAAGCCTCTGCGAGGGGACTCTGGTTGGGTCCGGTCGGTTGCATTTTCTCCCGACGGCACTCGCATTGTCTCAGGCTCTGAAGACATTACAGTTCAAATTTGGGATGCCGTGTCAGGTGCACCAATCGGCAAGCCCCTGCAAGGGCATTCTAATTGGATCCGGTCGGTTGCATTTTCTCCCGACGGCACTCGCATTGTCTCAGGCTCTGAGGACATTACAGTGCGAATTTGGGATGCCGTGTCAGGTGCACCAATCGGCAAGCCTCTGCAAGGGCACTCTGGTTGGGTCCGGTCGGTTGCATTTTCTCCCGATGGCACTCGCATTGTCTCAGGCTCTGAGGACGAAACAGTTCGAATTTGGGATGCCGTGTCAGGTGCACCAATCGGCGAGTCTCTTCAAGGGCACTCTCACTCAGTCCAGTCGGTTGCATTTTCTCCCGACGGCACTCGCATTGTCTCAGGCTCTTCCGACAAAACAGTTCGAATTTGGAATGCCTTGTCGGGTACACCAATTGGCAAGCCTCTGCAAGGGCACTCTGGTTAGGTCCGGTCGGTTGCATTTTCTCCTGACGGCACTCGCATTGTCTCCGGCTCTTGGGACAAAACAGTTCGAATTTGGGATGCCGTGTCAGGTGCACCAATCGGTGAGCCTCTGTGGGGGCACTTTAGCTTAGTCCATTCAGTTGCGTTTTCTCCCGATGGCACTCGCATTGCCTCAGGCTCTTTGGACAAAACAGTTCGAATTTGGGATGCCGTGTCAGGTGCATCAATTGGCAGGCCTCTGCAAGGGTACTCTGACTCAGTCCACTCAGTTGCATTTTCTCCCGACGGCACTCACATTGCCTCAGGCTCTTGAGGACAAAACAGTTCAAATTTGGGATGCCATGTCAGGTGCACCAATTGGCAAGCCTCTACACGGGCACTCTCGCTCAGTCCACTCGATTGCATTTTCTACCGATGGCACTCGCATTGTCTCAGGCTCTGAGGACAAAACCGTTCGAATTTGGGATGCCGTGTCAGGTGCACCAATCGGCGAGCCTCTGCAAGGGCACTCTGGCTGGGTCCAGTCGGTTGCATTTTCTCCCGACGGCACTTGCATTGTCTCAGGCTCTGAGGACAAAACAGTTAGAATTTGGGATGCTGTGTCAGGTGCACCAATCGGTGAGCCTCTGCAAGGGCACACTGGCTGGGTCCAGTCGGTTGCATTTTTTCCCGACGGCACTCGCATTGTCTCAGGCTCTTCGGACAAAACAGTTCGAATTTGGGATGCCGTGTCAGGTGCACCAATCAGCGAGCCTCTGCAAGGGCACTCTGGCTCAGTCCAGTCGGTTGCATTTTCTCCCGACGGCACTCGCATTGTCTCATGCTCGGATGACGAAACAGTTCAAATTTGGGATGCCGTGTCAGGTGCACCGATCGGTGAGCCTCTGCGAGGGCACTCTGATAGTGTCCAGTCAGTTGCATTTTCTCCCGACAGCACTCGCATTGTCTCGGGCTCTGACGACGAAACAGTTCGAATTTGGGATGCCGTGTCGGGTGCACCGATCGGTGAGCCTCTGCGAGGGCACTCTGATAGTGTCCAGTCAGTTGCATTTTCTCCCGACAGCACTCGCATTGTCTCGGGCTCTGACGACGAAACAGTTCGAATTTGGGATGCCGTGTTGGGTGCACCGATCGGCGAGCCTCTGCAAGGCCACTCTGCCCGGGTCTGGTCGGTTGCATTTTCTCCCGATGGCACTTGCATTGTCTCAGGCTTTTTTGACAAAACAATTCGAATTTGGGATGCTGCAGCAAGCAGCAAGCATACTCCAGAGCACTCTGCCGCAGCCCCTCATATTGTCGCTTATCATAACGGTGCCGGCATCTCGTCCCCGACTCGCGAGACGATTCAATCATCCGCTAACCCGGTAGCAGCAATGTCCCCAGTTCAAAATGCAATCTTTTCCGATGGTTCCGTCCTCCATGATGATGGCTGGGTGACAACATCAGGCGGATTGCTTCTGTTCTGGGTCCCACCTGAGCATCGCTTGGGCCTGTTCTGGCCCCACACTCTTACTGTAATCGGAGCTCAACCAACTCGACTCAACATGCAGCGTTTTGTTCATGGCCCACAATGGACACAGTGTAGAACAGGGGATTGCTGAATTTGTGATGCAGACTAACGTGGTGTTTCTTCATGACTCGTAATGTTCAACGGGTACAGTTATGTCAAGTATGTGGAACATGCGTCAAGACATCTGTACATATATGGTATTGGATGTCGGTTTGAAGAACTTTTTGTAACCTTTTATGTTGGGAGCCCGGCCCCCTCTGTTTCTTACATGTGACCGTTTTTTGTCGCAGGAACACGCGCAAAACCGACAGCTGACATGCTTATCTATATAATATATCGGCGCGTAAGAAGTGAAAAACTGGTTATTCATTGGAGGATTAAGCCGTTGGGGACTCGAGGGCAAAGTCACGTGAGTTACCCATGTTGGGGTGTCCACTCCCACGGCTGGCCCGGCATGGGTAGTCGTCATCCTCCGTACGGTACCTAATACGACTCCAGAAGTGTCCTTACGGCGAAAACTAAGGCTTGAATCCTGCCCGAAACGGCAGATTAATCGAGCCGATACAACCTTACAACTTTGCGGCTGGTTCTCCCTTCGACGCCGCGGAGGTGATTATTAACGTGATCGCTATCGAGATGGGCCGTATAAACACACACTCGCTCGTTGTTGTGTTTTTACGTGCAGCAGCCATTGCTGGAATCGCATTAAAGGCCTCGAGACATGTTCCTCGCACTCTCAAGTGGCTCTTCCTTTTTATCATTACTTTGAATCTACGAGGCTTTCCCCTCGCATGGCATGGTCAGTACTCTCCGATGGTACAATGTTGGTGTGTGGACATTCCTGCTAATTACTTCACGTATTATTTCATCTCGCCTGTTTGTGCCTGGCGTATCATACTGGTTCTCCTGCCAACTTTAAACATCAAACCAGTCCGCCATTTAAGCCCTTGGATAAATGCGGCATTGAAGGACGGACTTACAGCCAAGATAAAGGGACGTAAAGTCTGGCTCGAACGACTCACGAATATTTCCCCGATTGGTGCGCATCCCCTCGACGTCGTTGAGATATTGAAATTGCGCGCAGGTACGTCTCCACCAACCTTCGGCGAGGTGCAATGAATAAGCTAGTATTAACCACTGCTCCCTTAATATCGTATCATCTATTCAGGTGTGGCTGATTGTGACTACAACGGCCACCTTAGTAACTCATCCTACGCGAAAGTGAGATCCGTGATAATCTCCAACGTTTCATCTTGCTGACATTACCCGACTGACCACTTTGTTTCCAATGGCAATTGATCCCTCACCGGCTCCATATTAATCCACTGCTTGGTATTTGGCGTCTGTCGTTTTATGCGTATCTCATTGCCACCAGAACTTGGACTTTGTGAGGCTAAACGCTGCCGTACGATTCTTCGGCGGTTTCTCTGGGCATGGCGTCGGGGGACACGTAGCCCTCGCCGGCACCTATCATCTTTTTATCAAGGAAATCCCATTACACACCGACTATGAAATCTGGCTTTATTTCGGAGGCTGGGAGGAACAGAAATGGGTTTACCTCACAGCGGCTTTCATCGCACGAAAGAAAGGCAAACAACACGACAAGGCTGGAGATGTGCAAGGCGTTCGTGATGCGGCTACTCAACAGAATGAAGGTGCCTCCGAATCAACGAGCGCTTCTCTCGTCATGGTCCCTCCCCGCGCAGAAGGCGACAACGGTACAAGCGGTAGTTCGGAAATCACAACACCTTCGGCTCTTCCAACATCTACCCCCTCCGAAGAAACGACAAATGAGACACAGGCTGCACTCGAAGCGATGAGGATCCGGTTGCCGCCTGACGTGACGCTCCATGCCGTTGCTGTATCGCAATACTGCTTCAAACTAGGCAGAGTAACAGTACCTCCTCGCGTTGCCTTCATTGCCTCAGGGTTTGGCGACCCGGAACGCTGGGAAAGACTCATGACGATTCGAAGGCAGCCCGGTGGTGCTAAAGAGATCAGAAAACTTATGCAAGGCGGTTGGAAAGATAGGGAGACTTGGGGAGAATTTTGGGACTTTAAGGATTGTGAACCGAGGGGGAGGCAGGGGGGAGATCAATTGAAGAAGCTTAGATTTATTATGGGAGCTGTTGCTGGAGATGGCTAGCGATAGTACGGAGGAGGCCGAAAGGTTAGGTTGTACCTCAAGATAGATTCGATGATTGGACCTGGTGGTTCGGTGATTGGACCAGCACTGACCGTGCGACTGCTAAATGGCTGTTTAATGTCATCAGGTGAGCCTACTTGAGGTTTGCGCCTCATTGAGCCCGTATCGGTTGTGCATGAACTACCAGGACGTGGCGCAAACTTCCAGATTGATTGTGGGTGCAGAATGGGAACTTAAGACAGGTATGCTGCTTGACAACACGCGGAGGATTGAAACAGGCAACTGAGCCACCCGGTAATAACGTGCAGTCCCACCGGAAGTCTACTTGCTCGAGGTGTGCCCGATGTGACATCGGAGATGCGAGGCAACATGGATACCCTCGTTCAAGTTGGGGTTTCATGATCCAATCGATGGGTGAGCGCCCGAAGCAGAAATAGGTGCCGATGACCGCGACTGAGCCGGAAGAACTTACCAATGCCGCCCTTCAACCGGCAACGGCAAGAATCTCACGGCCAGCCTGAGAGCGAAAGGCTGGGCGTCAACATCAGTGTCCGGAGCTTGCGGGCACCCATTTATACTATTAGTTTGGTTGCGTTCATTCTAGGAGTCCATCCTGCCCGCACCGGGCTTCCTGTTCATCATGTGGATGTTCAATGCCAGTCAAACGACAGTATCAACATCAGCCTGTTCGAGTGTCAAGCTCTATCGTGTGCTACGGCCCATTTTTTCTGGACAACTTGAAAGTTGCCATACTGCCTCGCTAGATCAAATGCACATAGTCAATCGTGGTGTTGCGCTGGGGGTGAATGAACACAACTAGTACTACGGCAGCGGTCACGTGCCGTGGCTCCGCTGGCAAAGTCACGTGGCTCACCCGTGTTGAGCTGCTACCCAGTGGCACGGCTACCTCGGCATGGGGAACCCGCCATCGCGTGCGGAGCCCGGTTCTAGAAGTTCCCTTGCAGCAAAAGCTAAGGCCCTAATGCTATCCTAAATGGCAGACTTGCGCTATATAAACCGCGAGCCATGGCAGTGCTGTCGATTTGGCCCCCGCAAAGTTGATTATTGTCGAGATGGCAATCAAATCGGCGGTATCAACACGCGCTCCCTCGTTGTTGTGTTTCTGCACGCTGCAGCCATTAACATTGAAAGCCTCGAAATATATTCCCCACACCCTCAGGCGACTCTTCCTTTTTCTCATTGCATTGAATCTCCCCTTGCATGGCGTCGTCAGCATTGGTTCTTCACGAATATGTTGTGCACACATTGGATATGGTCGCTGATTCACTTCACGCATTATTTCACCTCGCTTGTTGGCGATGTTCGCACTCCCCTACCAACTCAAATAAACGTTCAACCGACCAGTCCGCCAATCAATCTCTTGGATAAATGCGGTACAGTACCGAAGGACCGACTTACAGTCAATATAAAGGGTCGTAAAGTCTGACTCGAAAGACTGACCGAAATTTCCTGATGGCCGTGCATCTACTAGACGTTGTTGAGACATTGGAGTTGCGCGCACGTACGTCTTCTTCACCATCCTCTGGAATAGCGAACTGCGATGAATAAGCTGGTATCAACCACTGACTGTTCAATATTGGGTTATCTATCTAGATGTTGCGAATTGGTGCCTACAACGGCCACCTTAGTAACTCGTCCTACGCAAAATTGAGATCCGTGATCATCGACAAGGCTTTATACCACTCACTGCCCGACCCATTGTTTCCATTAAGAATGCTTCCTTAGTTGCACTCCGACCCGCATTAACCCCCCTTGACTTTTCTGTCTTGCTATTATTTGCGCTCATCTCCTTGCCACCAGAACTTTGACGCTGAAGGCTGCTGTGCGATTATTCGGTGGTTTCTCGGGATATGGCGTTGGTATCCCTTGCCGGTACCTATCGCCTCTTCGTCAAGGAGATCCCATCACACACTGACCATGAAATCTGGCTTTTTTCGGCTGGGAGGAACAGAAATGGGTCTACCTTACGGCGGCTCTCACATGAAAGAAAGGCAAACAACATGGCAAAGCTAGAGACGTTGCGTGAGCGCCCGAGATGTGCCTACTCAACAAAACTCCCAATCAACGAGCGCTTCTTTCTTCATATTCCCTCCCGTCGCGAAAGGCGACAACGGTACAAACGGTAGAATCGCGACACCTTTGGTTTCCCCCAGGATCTACCCCCTCCGAAGAACAACAAATCAGACGCGAGCTGCACTCGAAGCGGTTGGGATTCAATTGCCGCCTGACGTGACGCTCCCAGGCCGTTGCTATATCGCAATACTGTTTCAAACTCGGGAGAGCAACAGTACCTGCTCGCGTTGCCTTCACTGCCCCGCATGATTTGGTGACCCGGCACGCTGGGAAGGACTCATGACGATTCAAAGGTAGCCTGGTGGTGATAAGGAGATTAGAAAACTTATGCAAGGCAGTTGGAGACTTGGGGATATTTTTGTAATTTTGAGGATTTTGAGCCGAGGGGAAGGCGGGAGATCAGTTGAAGAAGCTTAGATTTATTGCGAGAGCTCTTGATAGGGATGGCAAGTATTAGTAGGGAGAAAGCCCGGGGTTTTGTCACGTTAGGCTGTATTACATGGGGTCCGCTGCTAGATGTTTGGTCCCAATAAATAGCTTCTTCTCCGTGCCTCACTGTCCACGCTCTATTCGATTGGCATCAGGTACAAGAGGGCGCGAGATTTCAACGTCAGTTCTTGGATCTTGTTTACGGGCCTCCTTTGCCGCGAGCGAGAAAACAGGTGTTATGTATGTATTGACCTCGCGCGGTTCTCTTGCCCTTCTACAGTCACCCCTGAGCTTAGGAAACGACGGCGCAGGCCACTACATAACCCTAGCAAGCCATAGGCCCCGGAAGATTGGCCGAAATCGCAAAAAAGCGCGACGCGTACTTTTCGAGGCCCACCTGTCCATTTGTTGCGGCCCCCCGACCCTATCGATCGCGTCGCGCTTTTTTCAAATTCGCGCCTCGATTTCAGCATCTTCGAATAGGGCGTTTCGATTGTAGTATTTCTGAATATAATGTAGATTTCTAGTGAGAGGCGGAGGGCCTGGAAATGCAAAGATGCGTGTAGATTTTGGCTTGTTGTTCACGCGACTGGGAACGGGAATGCAAGATGTGTCAAGTTGGCGTCAGAATGACTCAGGAATAATTGCAATCAGTCCGTATGTCATTGTGCTGAGAGTTGGCACTTGCAATATAACGAACAACTGCAAGGCGAAGCCTATGGCTTGGAAACGGGCGGGACCTCGTTGCACAAATTACCAGTAATGTATGTGTATGCTACAATGCATAAATTGGAGTGCTAGATGTACAATGCTCCACAACAATGTCGACAAAACGGATAAAGAACCGAAGGAAGCCCACGTGTAAATGGGTAAGAAACCACAACTCCCTAGTCCGCCCCGCATTGCCTTCGCAATGTCTGCACTTGCCCCGACGCGAGTAACGCTGCCAGCAGTAGCAGCGCCAGTAGTATCGGTAGTACCAGCAATGGGCCGGAACGCGGCCAGCTGTGCGCACAAGTTCCCAAAGGCGTCTAGCCTCTGCTCCTCGTGCTTCGGTAGGCCCCATAATCCCTCATGCCGATATTCTCTCTACCCCAACATCGCTCGCTCACCACTCCAGCCGGGCTGTCCTGCTCCTGCTCCTGCAGCTGCTGCGCCAACTCCTCTGTCGCCCATGCAGACAACCAAGCGTTCGAGGACAAATAAACAGGGTTAATGGGGTATATCTTCGTATCCCGAATATTTTGGGCCGTTTCCGTTCTGAATCGCCAGAGCCAGAAACGGCCAGGAGAATGTGCGGGAAGGCGGTTGAAGTGAAGTGCAGCACATACGAAAGCTGAGGGTAAAATTCCTTCGAAAGCCATCCCTTCGCCCCTCCCATGGTTGGCGGGCATTTTCATACTCAGGTGGCAGAATAAAGTTTTCGTCTATCGGCGTACTGGTCTCTAGCCGTCTAGCCTCACGCTCGTATAGTACTTGCGAGATTGCATCAGCACTCCCCCTCGGGCATAATGGTCTGTGCGGCGACGGTGTTCCTGAAGAGATGGGAACGGCGGAAAGGGATTGCGACTTTTGTGTGTCCGGTTGAGAATAAGGCGTAGGTGTTGGAGGAGCCGACGGTAGAGGAGGGACCGGTTGTGAGGCAGCAGAGGACGACAGCGCCGAGGTATCGCTCCGTTGATACGTGTGCTTCATCCGCGTATCTCTCGGGAACACAGCTCTAGCAGCAGTTTGCTGCTGAGATTGTTGATTGGCAGGAGGCACAGTTGCCCTCAACACCTGTGGATACGCACCGTGCCCGCTGCCGCTATTGCTTCCACTGCCGCTTGCACTTGCTGTTCCGGTAACGCCGTTCCGCGTTGACGGGCTTATTGCGTGGGCCGGGAAGGCAGGCTGTTGTGCGTAGTGGTGAACGGCAAAGTTGATAAGGCGATGTGGGCCCTGCGGCTGTCATGCCCGAACCCGAACGCACATCAGTTTGGAACCGCAGTGACTGAAAAGCTCCGTTGGAACCGCCATTTGAGGTGTCATTGTTTGTTGTCCCATGGATCAATAGCGAAGGCTGCGGCTTACCACCATCAATCTCAAAGGTGGCATTTTGGTGCGCTGCGGCGCCACCATTACGTCCCCAAAGTTTGATCGGTGTGACACGGTACCGCTTACGTCGCCTCCCGAGCAGGAATACTTGTCACGGTGACAATAGCCAGGCCCAATACACCCGCGGCGACAGCACCTGCGATGGGACCTTACGGTTCGACGAGCCTGAGGATTGTTTACTGCAGTACAACAAAGCAGCAGTCAAATACAAGCTCAACACATGGTTCGGAACGAAATCGGAAAGTAATATGAGCAGCGCTTACGTGGGGGAGGGCGGCGACGGTGGTGCCGGTGCTATGGCCGTGGTTCTTGTACCCAAGCTCCATGTCCTGATATATTCTAGGCCAAATTCATTCGTACCAGCACCACTCGGCTTATTCGTACTTTTAGGCCGTACGATCCACCGGGGGTAGACCGTCCTGGTAGAAAAGCATTTGCTCGTGAACAATAGCGTGGTTGTATAATGCGGAGTGCCCCTGATCCTGTGCTATCCCCATCCCCGTGTTCGGAGAAATCTCAAAGAGAGACGAGGTAGTTGCCGTGCACCCTATCCATTGAGCCGAATATCCCCACGGCGCAAGTCCCCGCAGTGGAGGGCAGGGTGAAGTTGAGAGTAGTAGAAGCCTCGTCATCCTGGGCAGTTCGTGTGATGACGGTGAAACCGCTAGCGTCGATGAAACTAGTTGATGGCCACTCGCTCACCGAGGTAATGTTTTGATCCACGGTGTAGGTCGTTTCGATCATGAAAGAATTAGATGATGGTGATGGTGATGGCTCGAAAACTTGCTCATATGTCACCCAGTCAACGTCAAACAATAAAGCTCTGAATTACTGCTGTTAACGACTGTGACAACGTGCTGCGAGTTGTTGAGATTCGTAGCGGAGTAGAGCAACTGCTGAAAGTATCGGGCGTTTCGAAACCGTAGAAAGTCCGCACTGGGTTGGAATCCACTTTTGCACAACCGATATTTCCCTGGGGGATGATCAATATCAATATGCTGGGTACTCAACCAGGACCGGCAACGTTGGGGCACAGGTTAACAAGACAGACTCACAAGTGACATTGTAGTATGCATGGCTGTCTCGTTTGGCACCGAAGATCCTATAGCACGGGATAATTTTTCTCAACAAGTGAACACCGGTGCGAAAATGCGTGTCCTCCGGCAAAGATAGAAGAAGCGCTCACTCACCAGACACCAGTGCCATAAAACGTCAAAGTAACCCGCTCTCCAATCCCCACAAAACCTGTAACAATGATGACTGCGACGGTGGCGCGGAACGCCGTCAGCAACCCAAAGCAAGAGAAAACGAAACGAAACGAGATAGATAGACGCGTACCTGTTACCGCCGCTGTGCTGCCATAGCATACGACGCCAAGAATTGATCATCGACAGGTCTCATTGGCCGCCATAGAGCAGGTGGGGAGTATGGCAGCAACTGTCCAAGGAGACATTATAACGCTGCTGCACCATGAGATGACGGCAATAGGAAGCAGAAGCAAAGAGAAATAAAGATAGGCAGTGAATCAATCTACTTGAGCTTCATTCCCAAACTCCCGGTTCGGCTGCGAACTTCCCAACACTTCGCCGCCACCCATATATGGGTCTCCTAATGATTTTAACGACTCGTGCTGCCGTCGCGAAACTAGTGCGAGGAATGCCAAAAGAAAGCCCTGAGTATCGTGCAATATACACTCGTCGGGTGTGATACGATAACGCCGGAGGAGGTGGGGTGATCGGGATGTCGAACTTGCATTGGATGGAAAGATAAAATGCAGTGCTCTCCTTTGCTGAAAGTTGCCAACCTGGGCAAAGACTTGGAGAGGTGAAGCCGGAGCGCCCACGAATGAACATGCTTATGTAACACAGCAAACGCAGGTATTGATAGGGTATATAAGATATCGACATCAACTATGACGGTGAGAAGTTACCTTTAGGCATACTACTAGCTACAACACATGTACATGGATCAGCCACAACCACCAAAGAGGGCCGATAACCATCAAAAATGAAAAACCGAAAGCAATGTCCAAACAATGTTCCCACAAAAGTCATTCAAGTCGACTTCATTCGGCAATAGTAGGAATCGGCGGAGCATGACTACGCATTGGTCGTGAAACGTGTCCTGTGTGACTTAGCCGACGTTTAGCGCGGGCCTCTTGTTCATTCTTCACTGCGCTCATGATGGCCATTTGCTGTTGAATGAACTCGGAAGTTCGCGGCCTGTACCATCATGTAAGGAGAAGCCCAACGGTTCGGTCGCGGATAATACATGCGAATGAGTCGGTGAGAATAGCGAAGAATGCAACGAGAAAGACTGACCTCATGCGTAATATACGCATAATAATTTCGCCGTTCGAGCTTTCTGTTTCCTTTCGCTTGTCTCGCTTGCGATCTTTAATTGTACCTAGGTTCCGCTGCGCTTTCACGGATTTTGCCCGCTGCTTGATTGTTGGCGTCGAACCTAGATTCTGCTGCATCATGCGTACACACTCTTCCATGAGCGCGTCACTAAGTTCACGAATTCAATGCGTTGCCTCGCAATCAGCGCATCGATTCCACATGGCTTCGAAAATGAAAAGCGCACGTGTGCCAGTCATAGTATAGCCGGACAGACATGATGTCACGGTACTTCTGGTTTTGGAGATCTTCAACGGGCACTGGCCCATTCCCGTCAGCATAGAAAAATGCTCGTAATTCCTAAAAAAAATGATATTCAATAAGCGCCTCATTCTCATATGAACAACGGTCAAAGGAGACATACTTTTAGCCATTTGAAGACGATATCGACTTCTTTCTCAGACAGGGGTTTCATATCCGTCGGAGCTTCGGACAACGGCGGCAGGAGGAGTGCATCAATCACGTTTAACAACTCCTTCCAAACCTTAAGCATCACCATCTCCTTCGCCGTTGGGCTCAACGAATTATTGAGCACCTCAAGATTCGTCTCAAAGTAGTCGAACAACGGTGTGATCGCCTGTGTCATTTCCTCATCTGATAATTGTTCTGGCCGGAACTTGGGCTTTTCGTCGTGTGGTAGCGGGATTTGAAGCTCATTTGACCCAGCAGGAAGCACTTGCATGTATAACTCACGCAACTTTGCGTATGCCGGGCCAAGGCCAGACTTTATCAACGTTTGAATAACCTTCCGCGATAAAGTTTGATGAATGACAGGCTTCATCTGTATGATAATGAGATGTGAGATGGATCTGGTCAGTTAGGCCATGGACTTGCTTGGTACAAGTCGGCGTGTGCCCGAAATGGAAACCAACCTTGTCGATGAATATCCGAGCCATGTCGCTTTCAGCTCGTTTCAGGGAACGGAATGCACTCCCAAAGTAGAATTGGATGTCATCCTTTTCGCCCTCCATGCTCACCCGAATCAGAATCCGCCCTTGCGGATCCAAGTCGAGCCACAGGTCGTGCGCGAGATAGTCGCCGAAGCGATTCGGGTCCAAACAAAGATAGGCTCGTCCGACAGTATCGTGCTTGCCGATGAGTGCCCGATCGCGGACGCTAGCCATCAACCATAAACTATTCACAACGGAAAAATCGAAAGTTTCCTCCCCTTTAAACGTGTCGTGTGATAAACGAAGTACGGGATCAGGTGAGGATGATTAATACTTACAGCGAGGGGTTAGCGTCTCGTATATAGTACGCGTCTTCGCTAGCCGAACGCCCTTTTCGTCACTTAGAGTGACGAAGGAATCTAGCTTGGAGCTGGAATCATTCGGGGGAAGGTTCTCCGCATGAATAATCTTGACGGTGAACAAGTATCGTTCCTTCTCGTGCTTCTCAGGTATAGGGGGCGCCGTGCTTTCCAATATCTCCGTGACTTTGTCAGCGTCGATTCGAACATAAAGTTGATCAAGCAGTTTGCGCGCTGCCTCGATGTTGTTCAGTTTGACACAAGACTGTCAACAAGTTGCCAAGCTCAGCGTGTCATCTCTCCACAGAGATTCTGGAACTGACTGATGCTGAGAAGTTGAAAGGCTCTGCTGGTCGCTCCTCTGTGATCGTCAATAATCGTGCGCGCTCGATAAGCCCTTTGGGCGCCGGCTGCGTTTCAGGTGCTGCCCGAGGGTACATCTCGTTCATGAAGAGTTCTTCTATGGTACGACAGTAGTGCTCGATACACTTGCTTATCGTCTAATGCAGATTGCACTGAGCAAGGCGTCAGTTCTGAGCAGTTGGCCAGCAGCGTACCTTGGATAAGCTCGTTAAGAATCGGGCTTCTTCGTAGTTATCCGCCCATTCAAGGTCCAATAAAAAGTCGATTGGCGGTTTCATGAATTCGAACAGGTCAACAATAGAAGAGCTATGGCCCTCTTCCCCTACCGCCTCGAACTAAAAAGAAGTCAGACCCAGTATATCCCGGCTCACCATCCTCAATAAGCTTACCTTATCTTCCGCAATTGCCTATATTAAAAGAGGGTGAGGAACTCCAAAATTGTACCTGAACTATATAACTCACACTTTTCACCCAATTGCCAGTCATATTATCCGTGTTGATCAGCCATTGTTGAACATACGGTCGGAAGTAGCTTATCAAATCGAAATCTTCACGTTCATATACCCTGCGAACAAATCAGCCAAGGAGATTGCAACAGAAAACGGGGGGCGTGACTCGCTGTGGACAAAATGCCTTAAGCAGTCCAAGCATGGACTTTGTTCTTCTGTACAATGCAAAGACGTCCTGAATTGGCACATCAGGAGTGGGTTGATTCATGGACCCCTCCAGCAAACGACGCCGAGCATTTTCCAAGTCGGTCAGGAGGGACGGCACATAATTTTCGACAGCGAGCGAAACCAAGTCAATAGTACTGCAGAGAGAAGTCTCGTCGTAAGTCATATTGAGACGGGAACACTGGGCGCAGAGGCGATGACTAACCCAAACAGTGGCTCCGAAAACCGCTTGTCAAGGGTTTTGGCCTGCTTCTCGATCCAATCGGTAAGCAATAGCAATGGCAGGGCGCGATTGACGCCGACTTGAGATGCAAACAGTTCTTGACTTTTGAGACTGTATTGCTGAGCTGCAACGGCTCGTATCCGATTGGCCAGGTCTTTGATGCGGTCCCGCACATTAACATTATGTCTTGCCATTAACCCGCTTTCATCGATTCGCTCTATTATAGCCACTGCGGGTGCAATCGTTGCAAACTGCAGGGCTTCCAGATTATCAAACGAATGATAAAGGGCGCCAAGAAAGATGTTGAAAAGTTCTCCGTAAACCTTCGTGAGATAGATGACCTATTGGGACAGGGGTAGGTCAATTGCGCCAGAGAGATTGAGTAAAGGCGAACACCAACATCATCATTTGACCAGTCATCCAACGGGTTGTCTTCCGCGGCTTTTGCAATAACGTGCATGGCTTCCGGTATGCACTCCAGAGGCACCTCTTCCCGCTCGTACTTGTACTTAATGATGTCGAGCGAGCAAGTTACTCGGTACGGATAACCCACTCGCCATCGCGTTGCACACTCGTTTATGAGATCGAGATTCGGTCCAGAGAGTATACCCAAGGAAACTTCTTCATCGCCTTCTAAGGTTGACATGGCCTTAAGGTCATAGTCTATGCAAATCTCCACTAGCCGCTTGTAGAACCTTTTAGGATTGCAAGGAATAAAGGTGAACGAGCTTGCGCTCTCTTCACTTTCAGTACCATCGGCAATATCCGAGGGGAATGAGGGTAACGCGAGGGAATATCGGCTGGCAGCAGAAGCTCTCCTAGACACTGTCGGATCGTCGCCAACGTCGCGGAATGAATACGATGATTGGGGGCGAGGGGATGCGGTGCGGGGGATGGATCGGTCGGGTGTTGATTTGGCGAGTTCGGGATCTTGTTGAACCATGCTGTTGATGAGTTCCGTGAGCTGGGCAACTTCTTGGTGCCGCCAGTGCTGCCATGCGTCATCGCTGTCGAAGTCTTCCCTCCTTCCTGGGAAAGGGGCGTCCAAAGTAATATTCTTCAGACAAGTCTAACAGGCTCAGGCTCAGTTTATCGGCTTCAGGATTTTTATTAAATTCGGGTACCTTCAAGTCTGCCAAAGCCGCCTAATGAAAGGCAGAAATAGAGTTAGCTTATGCCTCCTCAGTGGTGGTTCGTCTCACCTTGGGTGTGCAAGTTTTGCGGAGAGAGGCTAGGTCACCCTGCACTTCCTGATCCGTATGACCGAACAACCTCGAGACGGCCTGTACCAATGGCATCTCCGACACACTGCTGAACATGATCGCTCCCGAGGAAGGGCCAGCCCCGTTGGCAACATGGGATGAGTTAGGCCCGTGTTCGTGATGTTGTTGCTCCGAAGTTGGTACTAGTCGTTGGGCGTATCCGTCGACTTTCGCAATAAGTTCTGGAGATACGTGACCCACGTCACGAACACGAAGGCATTCTTGGAGGATTCGAATGAATTGGGCAATTTGGTTGTTCAACTCAATCTTCCATGCATCGCCTTCCAGTTGTTTATTCTTTTTCAGCGAGTTATGGGCGGTTGAAACGAAGGTGAGGATAAGGTCTTCGATCCTGCGATTTTCTTTCATTTGTCGATAGAAAACCTGGTCTTTGTTTAAGCTGCCCCAGAAGATCGCCACCGTGCCTCGTAGCATTTGTTCAGTATACCTGTCGAGAGGACGAAAATCAGGAACCCTTCCGCTTGAATAGGGCGCTCGTACCCAGGATCCCGATTCATGGCGATGTTTTGCAATTTCGTCCCTAACACTGTTAACAGCTCTTTAGGGAACTTCGGGCTGCGACTTCCATCACGGCCAGGATCTTCAAAGAGATTCATCATCGCCCCCAGACCTAAAGCAGATGATATGCCAGAAATCCGATGGCGATTCTCTTTGGCATCCTCCTTCTTGGTAGGTTCGGAGAGTGCAGGAGCGCGGGGAGCCAACAAGTGGCGAAGATATCTACAACACGAGGGATTCCGATTGAAATGAGCGCCGAATGAGCAAAAATAAGGGTTGTGTAGCGTACGCTACGCGTAATGTAAAGCTGCGAGGCGTTAGGTGTTAGATCGTGCAGCCATTGCTCAGTTGCAGACTCCTTACTCATAGACATCTCGGTCTGTAACGCGTTCTCGTTTGGCACGGCGAGTTCGAGTGCTTTCGAAGCTCTTCGAGGTCATCGCCTAGACGGAGGTGATAAGGTTGTAGTGGTCAGGTCGATAGGTGCAGCAATGGGTAAAGAATTGCAATGACCACCTCAAGACGTCAATCGTCGGACACAACAAACATTTCGAACATGCCAGTGGCCCAATTTGTCATAAATCGGACTGCGAATATCGGAAATTATATATATGCAGTGCAACTACAATTCGTCTCGCTTATTAGGTGTCTCTGTCTCCCCCGCAGTCGTGGAGCTTGAAGTTGCTGTGCCAGACTCTGATGGCGTGGTTGTGTCACTCTTCTTTTTAGGTTTCGGTATAGGTTTTGCTCTGTTGGAGAGCCGCAAAACCTTCCTCTGCAATTGGATACCCTTCTGGTCGATTTCCGCCGCGCGGAAAGGCACGTCAACGTTCTTAGGAGACCCGGCTACTTGCTCTATCCTCTCCTTTAGCCATTTTTGCACCTCTTCGATGGCTGCGTTGACCTCTTCAAGCTCCTCAGGAGTAAACCTCGATGTTGGTGCGGGTCCCTCTGCACTTGATGATGTCTCTCCATCCTCGTCGGCCTCCGCCCGCTTCTCGGGATGCGGTTCATTCTCGTGGAGAGCCGAGGTGTAGAATAATCGCGCCACATCGATGGCCTGATTCAGATCCTTAATCGCAGCTGGAATGGCGTCGAACTCTTTGTGCCGGCCCTGAATTGGGACTTCCAAGGCCCTGCGTCACCGACGAATTCAGCGCTTCCCCTGTCCTCAAGAGGCATATACGTACTCTAAGGCCGCCTTCTTGGCTCGCAACGTGCTAGTAGTAACATCAGCATCAATAGTAAGCAGCCATTCGGCAGTCTCCTCAAGAAGGGTGCGCAAGGCGACTCGCTCCTCTTCCGTTGAAAATTCCTTGAATACGGTCTGGCCGTGTTCCGCTTCGGAAAGTATATCTCGAAGGCGATAGATATACCCTTCGAGCAGGTTGACAGCCTCTTCCCTTTCCACCTGTGTGCGCTCCGCAGCATCCAAGGCTACTAATCTGGAATAGAACAATTTACTCAATACCAAGTGGGTTGGCGACATGCTTGAACTTGCCTCGCACGGGACTTGCTTTTCTCTACTGTGGTGAGGGGCCGAATAGACAGATGCGACGTGGCTACAATAACGGGAACCTTGTTTTTCTGGGCCTTCTTTTCATCCGACGTCGAGGCCGGCGTCTCGGAGGGGGCCGTAGCCGGTGATGAAGACGATACAGTTGCAGAATCTGTCGGCTCTGCTGAAGAGGGTAACGAGGGCGATGCACCACCTCCAAAGAGGTTCTTTAGTTTGCCTAGTCAGGTGCAACCGGTTGAATGCTCGCGTTTAGGTAATAACGCATCACAGGCAAACACGAAACACACCCGTGAGTGAATCATCCTTCACCTCGCCGAATGCAAAGGCATCAGAAATCGATACGAGACCATTGTCATTAAGTTGCAAAGTGAGTTTGACGACAGGCTCTTGAGCGCCTCGGCTGGTAAGGTTCGCTACAGCATGTGTGACGTTCGAGATGTCCACATCAAGAATTTTCCGAGGGAACTCCCTAAGAGCCATTCGTGTCAATAAAGTACATCTTCATTGACCATGGTGCTTACGGCGTGTCCGCATGCGTGTTGTACGAGAAATGAAGGACGAAATCATCCTTGCGTTTGAAGGACAGCGTCTTCTTGACGCCCAATTTGCTCTTCTTCGGGAAGACCAAGGTATTAATGGTTCGTTTGCCTATTTGACAGCAACCACAATGTATGGATAACGCAACATAAAAGGGGAGATTCTCGAATGGACTCACCAGACTTGCCCTCAGTCTCATATGACACCTGGAGATCATGAATCGATATGTCTTGTAACTTGATCTTCTTTGTCTTGAACTGTCGGCTGAGTGTTGCACCATAAAAGGCACCGCCAAGGACGGCTGCTTCGTCTGTGTTGACGTTCTGTGATATCATAGTTCTGATCAGAGCGAATAGAGGTTCAGCGGACGTGAATATGAAGCTCAAGAGAGTGACCCACTCGCCGACAAGCTCACGAACGGCAGCTTGAATCATAGGAACACGCGAATGCCCCCCCATTAGGATGACTGAAGTGATATTTTCCTTGAAATGCGTGTTTCAGTATCCATAGCTTCAAAGTATAATAGTCGTAGTCTGCGCCACACACCCATTTCAGTCCAGAGTTCTCCAGGGCATCGACAATTGGCTGGGCGAAGCGCGCCTTTAAGTCGGCCGCGATCGTCTCGAACTCCACACGAGACGTGGTAGTTCTGAAGTCCACATCATTCGCCAGGCTTTCAACCTATGTCATATATTAAACGGGTGTGTTTACAGAGATCAGCATAGGGACAGACCGTCGACCTGCTATTAGCGTTTGCACTAAGAATACCCTTAACACGCTCCGCTTCCTTCCAGAGACGAGCACGAGCTCGTCCATGCCGAGAGATGGAGAAGTCATGTTTCTTCTCGAATTGCTCCACGAAGACGTCCCTTAGACGCCGCGTGAGTTCATTGCCTGAGGCTGTGATGTCGTATCCATATCCCAGGATATCGATATTAACACTCTCCTTTGACGGGCTCTTACTTTTCGACGTTTTCTTCGATTCGCTGGCGGGTTTGGCGTCTGGCGAGTGGAAAGATGCAACAGTGGCGCGGATTGAGCCAGCCCCGGCGTCGAATATGATGTGATGCTCCTTTGCCGGGAAGCTTCGCGTCATTGCGTAGTTCAACGCAACTGCGCTCCCATCATTGAGGAGCGCAAGAGGCTTCAGCCCAGCGATCTCCGCCGCATCTAGCAGAGCCCGTCTTTGGGCATGCGAAAAGAAGGCCGGAACGGTGAGGACGAGGTCAGTCACTCGTTCGCTCGCGACGTCCTCTGCGAGAGAACGAATATGAGCGAGTTGCATGCCAATGAGTTCTTCCACGGTCCACTTGGTACCGCCGTTATTTGTTCGTTCCAAAGTTACCGTTCCTCGGTCAGTCTCAAGCACAACGCCTTGCCCCACCTGGGTATAGTACCAGGTTTTGTTGCTGCTGAATTGTGAACCGATGATGTGTTTAAGCGAGGGAAACGAGTCTTGAGGAAATCGGGTAGCCTGACAGTCCATGAAGCAAATTTGGTCACTCAAACGTATTCGGATTATACAGGGAGAAGAACTCGCAATATTGAACGCGTCGGTGCTGAACAACCTGTCCTCTCGATTCCAGCCGACGGATGCATGGATTTTTCGTTTCGAGTCCTTGCCCAGCAGTACATCGAATGGTACACCGGGTTTCATGAGCGAGGCTTTCGTCCAGTCAGTGCCATAGTCTATTGCAAGAAGGGACGCTAATGCGGTCGGAAAGAATGAGAGGGAGAGAGATACAAGCGCCAGTATGCTTCTTGTCACCATGGCTGTTTAAGCCGATAGCGGGAGAGGGGGAAGACAAAGAGTGGCTGTTCGAGAAACCGAAGTAAATTTCTACGTGTTCGAGCTTCGTGGCACAACAGATAGACGCACGTGACTTTCCCACAGATCAGGCCCTGCCTCTGTGGACCATCCGTTTTGTGTTTACCCATGTCATTCGGCCCGACTGTTGCAGCTCTGGCGTGTTCGTAATATCCTCTTGCATCCGGAGATCTTTGGACGTCAACAGTTCAATCCCAAATCGGCCAAGACATTTAGTCTAATGATTTGGTGTTGACCCATGACCATCTGCACTAATTGTGTTGTCGTCGACTTGACTGGTTGTTGCAATAAGCCAGGAGTTTGGGGTTCTGTTTGTTTGCTAGTGAATGCGGGTGCACCGTTTCAACCTTCTCACCAACTCTACTCTCCATATCTAAGTTGTCTATCATCTGAAGTCAATCCCTAACCTACTACCTCGAGCTCGGTCCCTATCGCAAACTGTGGAAAACCTCCGGATGGGTACCCATGTCTCAGAGCAACTCAAGCAGTTTCACCTCTACTGCTGCCATCCACCGTGGCTTTTCCAAGACTAATTCTTCCGATGATCCCGCGGGTCCCGAAGACACTGTGCTTTCCATCAGTTGCGGGCTCATCGTTTGAGGGCTCCCCGCCGACCATCTACAAATGGCCACAATACAACTCCTCAAATATATCTGGGATATGCGCCGACGCCACCACCATCTCGTCCCTGTGCAGGAAAAACCCTCTTCTGACGGACTTCGGCGCAGAGTGGCCCTCAATTACGCCTACGCGTCTCTGGAACTTACCGTGGTCAGCATCCCGGATCCCGACCTTTTCGAGCCATACATCCAGCTACTAAATGACATCGGGAATGGTATCTGCGCTGCGTGGTCCCCGCGCCCTAGCCTGGATTGCCCGGGCATGTTTGACTTAGATATCCCAAGGAGTGATATCTCCCTGCTCAAAGAGTCACTGGAGGAAGCAGGTATCACTTGCGTTGACATTAATCCATGCAGGGACTCGCGCACCATTACCCTCGTCCAAATAGTAATACTGTATCCTCGCAAATTGTCAACAGCCTTTGTTTTTTTTCTCTCCCGTGGCGGTAAGCCTAACGGAGCCCTTGAATATCAACGTTCTATGATTTGTTCACATTTTATACAAGGCTTACCCATCATGATCTTAATACCACGTCCCAATGCGATCCAAGGCCGAGTAAAGCTACATGCATATACTGACTCAAGAGTGTAAGACCATAAGACCGCCGAGCCGGTCCAAAATATAGCAGAGCAGAAATGATCTGAAGGTCACCGGGCTCGTTCCACTGACACGCCTTCGCATACTTATAATGTCAAAGGCTGCGCATGCTCCCAACAGTTATCTCCAGTTATCACGCCATGCCTAGAAAACCCTAGAAAACAGGCATTTATAGAATGCGGGACGGCGCGAGACGCGAGACGCAACGTTACAGGCGCATTTTGCAACCCGTGCCCCATAATTATAAACGTCCATGCCCGACTCTATGAGGAGTTTTAATGTAAGCCTGCACCATGCATTCCAGCAGAGTCGGGAACCTGGCTTGCCGCCGCGACCATCGTGAGACTAAATTCGATAAACGCTACCAGTACCGTCACGTCAGGGTGGTCGCTTGCCCTTCGTTCGCGATGTTGAGCCGGTTTGGCTGAACTGCCACGCGAACTGGGGACTCGCATTCACTCGCAGCGGGAGTAGCCTCCCACTCCCGCATACAGGCCCTCGCGAGAACCTGAAGTCTTGAACAGCGTTTTGGTACGCTTCGGGGGCATCAAGCAACATGCGCGATGCACGGAATTGTCCAGCAGTGCATCTCCATTACGCTCCAATAAGCGACATCGTTTCAGAATCTGTTGCAGAACGTTTCCTTCATCAATGTGTTGCAACTTTGTTGCAACTCGCGCCTACGGAGACGCGCGTTCGTGTAGGGCGATATCCCTCATCACGAACCATGATGCTTCGTGCAGTATTTTACCCTCAGAGCCATTACATGGTGTCGCACGACTAGGCTTCGTTCTTCCCCACGTCGTCATTGGTCGTTCCCTCTTTATTCACCTTCTCCGAGCACTGCGCTCATCGCGTTTCCCCGCGTCTACCGTATTACCGCTGAGCCGAGCCTGATGTTTGCAAGCATTATTGCCCCGCGCCCGCCTCCGCCCTAACGTAGTTGACGACTAACACTGGGACATCAATTCAGTGTCCTCCTCGTTTGTCACTTATGTGCGTACGCCCCGCCCCGCTGCATATTAGTAACCCCTATAGCAATCTCCTTCTCATGTCCTCCCGCCATAATATCGCACTCGAATTCGAAGTATCAACGGTGCTTCATACCAGCTCGCGGGCTCGCGACATAATGACGAATAGGAACTGCATGTTGGCTTCTCAATTGTTCTTGGGAGTTCTGGAGTTCTTCAGTCTGGTGCTTGCCAATGCTGTGCAACCCTTGAATCTGATTGCTGCGCTGATGTGGGGAGGGATCCCTCGAATTTACGGATCCAGGCGACGTGCAAATTTACTCGGACCTCAAGATCTGATTTGCCTCATGGTTTCGGAAGCCGAGACAGCCTCTAACTATCCTGCAAGCGTCTTGCGAGCCAAGTTAAAGGTTGTATGCGGTTGAGTGCAACCGTCGGATGTCCAGCACTTTATCAACAAAGGAAGACCCCAACGATCTGCGACGGAGTGTGCAAATTCAGGTCATCCTTGCGTGGTGTAATTATCCTCATGCGCGGACTGATCCTGAACCGCATGAAACATCAGGTAACACTCACATGCGAACAGAACTTGCCGCCACCATTCTACGGGTAATTGTTCTCAGCGCATCGCGCATCCCAAACTGTCGGTGGTGTGGTTCGAGACCAATTCTGACACCCTTTTGGCACTGGAACAAATATTCACCGTATGGCAGATCGGCGCAACGTGCTCATTTTCCAATGACTGGCGCCTTTTCAGTCCCACATCCATAACTGGGAACTGGATAGCCTTCCAGATGACGACGACACAACGCCTTAAATCTCTATCCGCTAGCAGTGCAAGCGCTCCAATCTCCGACATGAGTGATAGCGCCCAGCGCGCCCGTGAAGTTTTCACAAGTGATACGAACAGTCAGTAATATGTTTCCTTGGACATTTGACATCCACTCCGTATACCGACTACACCGTGATCAGAACCGATGGCCCTACTATCGCCGTTTGATACCCCCACGGGCTCGAGGAGCACCGTCAATGACTTTGGCACTCAAACACCTCTGCAACCAGCATCGCAAAGCCTTGTGATCGGTGAATCCCCTTCATTGCCGGAGTTGGACTCTCTCGACGACTTCATTTTTGAAGTGAGAAAATGCTGCCAGACCGCCTCCAGAAGTTACTTATTTTATTTCTGATAGCTTGACGCAGGCACTGAGCCTTCACTTGACCCCCCCGTCGTCCAATGACACATTCTCTGCAAAACCGCCCTCACTTCTCAGGCGAGTCAGTGGCCGGTTCTCTCGACAAAAGCCGCCAGCGTCGAATGATTCACCCACCGATGCACTCTCCATTGCTGCCCCGTCCATTCGGTCCTCCTTCGCCCGCAAATATGCTGCGACACTAGCGTCCGCCGGTGCCTTCTGCTTCGAATACCTGGATTCGCGACCTTACAAGATTTATTCAGTACGAACATTCTGTGAAAGTTTGTTCAGGAGCTCTCGTGTGCTCGGTGCCAACATCGCATCTGTGAAGCGTTACGGAGACCGCAATGGTGTTCCCCATCGCTTCCTTATCTTTCACGTCATTCGGACGGACGGAAGAGACTTTTATCTTCGGATGGATCGCCGACGGGACCCATCTGTTCCATTGATAGCTTTTGGGATACAGGGCCTTCAAACTCACCTTGCCAAGGACACAGTATGTCACAAATCCTCCGACGCTCGCGCCATAACTGAAATTTCTACAGGTAGCAATCTCTGGTCGACTTGAACACCTTCATGACTACGCCAAAGCCGAGGAGGAAGCCGTGATGTCATTTGTCATCCCTCTTCCCCTGACCGCAACCGCTCATATCTTGTACGCTGTTGAGACGGAATCCCAAGGGTACAAGCTAACCAAGGTGTGTTGCTGTGACTTGCTCATTTCGTGGACGCTTATACCTTGCAACGTACAGGAGAATTGCTGGTTCTTTACATCCATGATTCAGGATATATTGATGAGGAATTTTGGGGGACAATATGAGAGCGGTATTCTCAACCACCCCACACTTGCAAATGAACGCCGTATGCAAATCTTGAGCGACGCGTACAAAGAAGCAAGCCGTGTGACGAATCGCGCATCAGATGCCTTACTGAGGCTAATCACATTGCTCGACAGTTCAAGTTTATCGGATCGAATCAAATATTTTATAAACTCGTTCAACTATGCACGTGTAAGAATGCTCATGATTTAATAGGTGTTACTAGTAAAATACTAAACAGTGCCGGCTAGGAATTGATCTATCGCAATGCCCCTCATTCGGCGTACGGATTTGGTCAAAGCGCACAAGAACTTCTTGTTGTGCTGCACCATAAGCTTGATGAGCATCTGCTTGCTTGCTGCGGGGTTGAAGGGGCGCGTGCTCTGTGCAGTCCAGCGTGAGTCATTCAAACATCGTGTGCGAGAGACTCCGCATCCAACACGTAGATATGCTGTGTTCCAGTGAGTTGTTAGGCCATCTTGCAAGATTCAAAGAGCGTCTCACAATACCGCCACATCATCATGCGCCAGAAGAAAATGATATGCGAGCTATTATTTCTGCAATTTCAAACTGTGCAACGTCAACGGTGTGTTTATCGTGTCAACCTTATTACATGTTGGCTCACCTGGTTATTGATTGACACAGATTATAACCCCGTGGTCATCTTCTCGTACCTATGACCCTGCCGAATACAAATTTGACTCATCTTCCGCTTTATCATTACGTGCACGACGACTCGCATTGTTGTGGCTGGAACTACTGCCAGATTGTAACAAGCTGAGCACCATGCCGGAAAGATGGCACCTTCGATTGAATGGTAACATTCACAAGCTTCAATCCGAATTCGCAAAACGTGTGTCCATCCAGCTACAGTTTATATGCTGTCACTGGATTGCTCTGCTTTGTGCGG
>Ga0307508_10000965_pt1 | contig 33451 bp, 40 predicted proteins | sample 9_EM_MG_FD_203089 | JGI IMG/M metagenome (GOLD analysis project Ga0307508, IMG submission 203089) | Populus trichocarpa ectomycorrhiza microbial communities from riparian zone in the Pacific Northwest, United States - 9_EM | ecosystem: Host-associated > Plants > Roots > Unclassified | place...
CGCCCGGTCCCCGACTATGATCAATTGTGTGCGCCATGAACCAGGTACATCAGTCTATACTAATGCTGACATACATTGCACACAATCACTTGCGCTTGGGTACGGCTCCCTTGCCCTTCTTGCCCTTGACCTTTTTGGGTGGACGTACAGGAGACTCATCCTCAGAGATTATCTCGTCATCAGCATACTGCGTAGGAGAAATCGTTCGCGAATTCAGAATCTCCTCCAAATCCTCCGGCGAGATAAGCAGTGCGTGCACGCGGGCCGAAACAACAGGGGCGGAATCACTGGGGCCCGAACCACCTGCCGCCACAACGCCATCGGAAGACCCATTAGAGGAAGGTCCGGCGTCGTCGAGCCCCTGGGGCACCATCTCGGTATTGACCACGCTGAAAAACGGCCACCCCAGCAACAATGTAAATGTCGGTGCTGCGGCAGTGTGCCAAAGCAGGAATCAAACTTACAAGGCACACGCACGCGATTGTTTGAGGCACTGGGACTTAGGCGTAATTGCAACGTTCATCTCGGCGGGTGGCTACACATGACATCAGTGAAAAACTTGCTTGAAACATTGAACTCAGTACCCACCACATAATTTGCTTCGCTCTGTGCTATGACAACCCATTCGGTGGCGACGTAGCGCATGTCAATCGAGTTCCGGTTGCGGTGGGCCTCGGCATAAAAATTAATGACAACAAGCGCCCCACGTCGGATTGTCTTCGACAGGTCATCAGCTGTGACAAGAGGGTCACCAATGCCGGAGTCGTCGAGCCGGGGGCACGTAGGTGGTGATGGGTTGAGCACCAGAGTTTGGTCACCAAAACCCTGAACGTGTGAAGTCGTTCTGATGGAATCATTCACACCGGACGTCGCCTTTCCGTCGCCCCCGATGTCCGGCGTAACTGCAAGCTGTGCAGGAGTGATGAAGTGCGGGAAGTCCCACGAATAATTGGTCGTTGACACTTCCGACAGATTGTTCCAAGAGCGAGCTCGCGTGGGTATGGCACCTTCAAAGTCCTCGCGCTGGATGAATTTCGCTGCCGCCGCCTCGAGAGGACATCAGTGCAAGCAATGGAGGCCAATAACTGCTGACAACTTACTGCGTCAAAGACCCGGAGTCTTTGACTCGCCGTGCTTGTCAGAGCAATCTTCGCACGCCAGTCGGGCGTGTAAAAGCTTCGGAGAATGTTCCCGGTCAGCAAAACGGCACTCGAGAGACACGGGTGATCACGACAAGCCGAGAGGCAATGAACTGCAATTGTCACGGATAATGCAGGTTTTCATAACAGCCTTCATGCGTGCACGGGCACAAACACAACAAGTCTGGGGTCGCAACACGGTGGTAGCATCGCGATATGAAGCAGCACACTTTTTCTTTAGTTTTTCAGAAACAACTTGCGGCCATTGCACGGTGCGAGTACTCTTCACTATCAAACGAGGAGCAGGTCGCATATTCAAGGGACAGACAATAAGCATAAATGTTTCCGAAAACTCGGAATTAAACACAGCAGTCATAAGCTCAAAGTTATCTAGAGAACCAGGGGATGAACACATAGTGAACCGGAGAGGGATGAGCATTATCGGCTTGGAAAAGGAACCGTTACACAATGAACGACAAGTATTTCTGAGGACAGTGATAAGCCAAGGAGCCAAGTCCTTTTTGGAACGTCTACGGTTGAGCCGCAAGCGGCCTTCCGAGCGCGTTCTCATAGAACGAAATATTTCATCAAGATCTTGAACGGGCAAACGGTTCATAACAGAGTCAACAAGGTTATCAAAATTCAACGACAAAATTGTGCAACAAAAAGCGATCACTTTGAGACAAGAGTAATGTTAATACGCGGGCGGTTGAAGCAAAGAAGGGATAAGAACCTTCTTCGCAGGCTTGAGGAAGGCAAACTGGGGGATCGATCACAACCTGTGGCATAGGGTGAGGCGGGGTGTGCACGTCGGACTCAGAAGCAACGCCAGCAAGAGAGGAGGACGGTTGGGAGGAACAAGATGCTCGCCGCGTCGGTCCGCCGATAGCCCGTTGCTCAGCATGCGTCTTGGCGCGACGATTGCGAAGGATAGCAGCTTGTGTAGTAGGCGGTCTCAAACGGAGGCGCGATGGTGAGGGTAGGACGCAGGGAGTTACAGGCGGAAAGTTACGCCAAAAAACCGCAAGCCGAAAGCCCGACAGGGACATGTGACTGAACGAACAGCCAATCAGCGCTGCTCGTGAGAAAGAGTCACAACTTGCCTGTAAAACCGAAAGCCGAAGGCCCCACCACCGATAAAAACCCTCCTATTACATAGTCGGGGAATATATAGCAGAATTTTACCTGAGCTCAAGTCGCAATTCAGCATTGGCCGTCACGAGGCTCACTCGAAAGCTCCACGTGACACACCACGCACTGAGCACAATGTTTGGATGTCTAGTCGCTGGCCGTGCATTGTATGGCCAAATGTTACCTTCTGCGCCAAGACGTGCCAACATACCCTCTTAGGCAAACAAATATTGTCCAGATCGATGAGACTCGAGGAATGTTCTCTATTCCGAACCCTGAGAGGTGGGTAGGGTGTATGTAATTCTCGTATACATGACCAAAGGCGACGATTGCGTTCACGATCGTTAGTATCAATCATCTCTGCGTTTTTTTACTGGGTTCAGGTGTCGTCATATGCCCGCATCGACTCAGCCGCGCCCGAACTCTGATACATTGCGGAATTAAACAAAGTTCCATTTTCAGATGGGTTCGGGGCGACAGTGCACTTCCATATGCCCGGGAAAGGTTTTCAGCTCCTTGGAATGTGAGTGTGTAGTCTCTCTCAATATCATCGTACAGCGTCATTAATAATAATCCAGGATTTCGAACGCAAAGCCATCAGCGATTTTCCGCGTGCGCAATGCAGGATATTCTTCACAAAATATATCTGAGATGGAGGCCATGATTCCGCTCACCACATCGGGTGAAGCGGTTGTCGGAATATCCATACAACCACTTGACGCAGTCTACGCTCAGGCGGCAACTTTACCCAGTGCCGCTGCATCAGAATCGGTTCTGGCGCCGCCAACCCGCTTCGACGATCCTGCCGTCTTGGCTCAGGGCATTGCGCAAAACTTGATCAACTTTCTGTCTTCTTTCGAGTCTGTTGGAAATGGCGTGTTAGTGCGTCTGATGGATCTTGAACGATGGTATGAAAAATTAACTAAAAGACTCAAGAGCGAGGGGGTGAGCTTTCTCGGGCGCGCCGAATAAAATGCTACATGTGCAGACTGTGGAGGGCTACGCCGTACCAACAATATATTCTCTTAGTCGTTCCATGAGTGTATTACGCGCGTACAGCAGCATCTATTGGAGTCACGCTTCGCGAGGGATATCTTGAACTACCTGGCGTCCGCTGTCCCCCTTCTCTCTCTGGCCCACAATCTTTTCGGACTGGTGCAGCAGCGTTGCTCCATGGAATCCAACGTGCCATTTTACCCCAGGTGGACATGGAAGCTTCAGCAAGTGCCTTTTCATTTCTTCTTCTCTCGAAAGCATCCCTGTATCGCTCGTACGATTCACGGAAGTTCTTGTCGACTCGCGAGGTGAAGATGAGTTCACCGCGGGGATTTGTGGATGGAGGGATGGGAGGAATTGTAGTGGTTCGTCGCTCATGATCGCGCGACACGGTTTCTGCACGTCCCCGTGTCGCATGTGGTGAGGAAGTGGCGTCAGGGGTGCGGGAAGGAAGGATGTGATTTAATGGCCAAGGGATCTGCATCGGTGGTGAGCGAACATTAAGATACATGTTGAATGATCGAAGGGCTTTATTAGCATGAGGTACATAGCTAACGCTCGGGAGTCACACATTAGCAAATTGCTGAAATTTACAGTCCGACAACAAAGTCAACATACCGATTGGCATATCCGATTTTTTCGGCGTAGAGACCACTCGCATAAAACAGGAAAAGTGTGATTACAGCAATACATAATGCTGACTGCCGAACGTAAGGTGGCACGACAATATCTTGCTGGGTTGCGAAGATGGGTAGGTGTTGAATGAGGTGATTGGCGGGCCACGCAAGGAAGTCCGTAGAAAGGAGCGCGTCAGACGCCAGTATAATAATACAGAAGACTAGTTGCAGAAGTAGGACTGGACGCTGATGAGAACAAACTCCGGGATCTTCACGGAACAATACTCACACTGATATTTCCTCTTTCTTCTTCTCAGTCTGGCGGCATTCGTTTTCAAACGCTCCTCGAACAGAAGGAGGTCCCGATAAGTGGCAGCGTCAGATGGTGGCTGGCCGGGTTTTGGAGTTCCCCCACGCGATGTACGTTTCATGCCAAACCACGTGCACGTGATTTTCCTGGTTTCGTTGTGCCTGGCACTCCGTCATAGCTTAGGCTCACTTGACTCTTGCCACCATCCGGGCTTGCCATCGACTGGATGGACCTGGCACCCAAAGTTTTAGAATTTAAGTGTCGCAAGGGCAATGGACATTAATATTGTCTGCAAATGGCCAGTCATCCTAGTCCTGTGTTAATCCCTTGTCTTATGCCTAAGTACTTGTTGCCGGAGACCAACCCCCCAGCGTCGGTCGCAGACTTGGAATCGATCTTATAATGGCTCTCGTTAGTCGTTACTGTACAATCAACCGCTTATACACTCTTCCCACTTCGCAACGGCTCGCTTGTTTCTCTTGGAGAATTACTGTACAGGGTGCCGACCGTGTCCCCAGACTTACGTTTACACTATGTGCACCCCACGATGTATGTGATCTTCAAGGCTAGGGGCTCCCCTTGAGCTCTTGAGCCTCGAACGGGCTCTTCCTGCTGACATTCCGCGACATATTGACGGAGTCAACGTAGCGTGGAGTCACGGTGGACCACAATGCCAATCATGTGATATTTCGCGCGGCGGCGATCTCAGCAGCCTGCGACTACCGCCGCACCGTGTGCCCTCGTGATACGGAGGATGCCTCCGAGTGTGAAAGTCACTTCACGGTTTGGTCAGGATCCCCTCATTCCAAAGCATTTACTTGGATTCTCTGGTTGGTGAGGCGCGGTCTCGCTCATCGGGGCACTCGGCGGGAGGGATACTAGACGCAGGCTCAGAAATGGGTTTGAAACACTACAGTTGAACAATATATTAGGCTGACTCCGAAGTAGGTGGCTCTCGGTCATGTGATGTATCATTCCCAGGGACGGCAATAGCACACTAGTGCTGTACACCGACACGTTGGTTTCATCTGTCGCTTGTTGGTAGGGACGTTCATTTGTTTAATGTAATCGGGCACAGGTATCCATAAGGGAACATCATAACTGCATGCCGAATGCTATCTCATAACGAATGAGAGCTTTCTGGTCGGAGGAGAGGCATGTTTTCGTCGTGAGACTCATCGTTGGGCTCGTGATCAATGATTTGGCCATTGATCCCATCAAGTAGAGGTCGTCCAAAGTCGTCAATTTTAAGACGCCATTGGCGGCGTTTCCAGAATAGACACATAACAAGCAAGCACGCCTGCAGTATACCGGCCGCCGCGTATGTGATCCAACCTGATTGGTGAAAAAATGAGAGATGCGTTAGATCATATGAGGGGCTGTGTGAATTGGGGCGGCAGATGCACTTGTCCAGTTTGTCCCAGGCCTTGTGGAAGATTCAAAGCTTAGCCGTGGAAACCGAAGCATTCGAGATCAAACACACCTGATGGCGATTGACAAACACATAAGCACTGCGCCGGGACTTTGGATGCACATTGTTGCGATGCTTAGACTGCCTACAAGCTTCAAATTCCACGTTTTCTGAAGCTGCGGCAGATACTGCGCAGCGGCGAAAGCCGCCGAGGTCAGACCGAGGAAAGTTGTCCACAGGCCTAATGACCTGTTGGTCGCGATCAGCACGAATGTCGTGAATGACGAAAACGCTCTGGAGATGTTGGTCAGAGATTACGCTAGGTAGAGAACGTGAACTAAACGTACATGTGCGCAGCAACAATGGTTGCGAGAGTGATTGCCAGCTTCCACTCTGCTGTGGTATCCCGTAAGATCACGGATATGTTTCCGTGGGCGGGGTCCGGCTCAGTGTGGACTTCAGCATATTTCAGGTGGACGGGGAAATACACCAAAAAAAGTAGTAGGCTGCAAGTTTGACGTTACAATCAGCGACGGACTGAACACGCAACAAAACTAGGAGATCAAGAGTGGTGTGGACAACTTTCGTACGTTGTAGTGAATAGAAGCCACTGAATGACTACTTGAAAGACGCCTCCAAGACTTTCGATGCAGAGACTTCTGCTCTGCACATGTGGGCTCAGGTGCGCGCTTCTATTGCTATCTATCTTACACATACCACATAATTGCAGCACTTGATGACTTCCCATTGCAGCGCAATCCTTGAGTTTCATTAGAGCATGCCTCGCCAAGACAGCTAGCACCCTTACACGTTCAACATTCCGGCAGCACATGAGGTGCTACCGAGAAGTAAGAACCAAGGGCTCAACCCTTCCGAAGACCCCTTGGTAATTATCCGGAGATGCTGTCGAGTATATTGTGTCAGGGTGGCGACGGGTTGGACGAATGAATGCATGGACCTGCGGAAGATATGATACAATGAGGCCAAATGTGACTCCAAGAGTCAGCACAAGAGCGACTGGATCATGGCTCTAGGGACGTGACGCCGTCAGCATCCGACCCCAACCACAGACGCGAGACACACAGCTTGGCACGTTTCCATCAGTGTGACGTGTAAACAGGAGTAAGTAATGGAAAACACCGTCCGAATCCTCCTTGACGTTGCATCGCAAGCACGCATTGACTTAGATGGCGACAAACTTGCCGAAACCATCATTCTAAGCCCTCGAGAGCCATTCTTCCATTCAGTCCAGAATGATCTACTTGATGTGCGGACCGCCTCTTTGCCCCACCACCTCTAGCTTGACTCGGCATTGCAAAGTATGACATACAGATCGAACAGGCCGCGGCCGATTTCTTCCCTCGGGAAGATGACAAGGAGTTTGCTGGCCTGTACTCCAATCTATTGAGATATATTGCATTGGTGAACTGGGACGCTGCTGCCGGTTCCTCTGACCCCGTGGGTGAATACGAAGCCCTTCTCGCGGTGTACAAGTATGCTGCATCACCCTACACGCGGGTTCACTCTAGATGCTCACGCTTCTGGCCGCTCAAAGAAGCGCCGCAAGATTTTTCTCTCAAAGGGGCCCTAACGTTTCTTGGTTCATACCGGTGTTGCGAAAGATCTCTACTTACCTCGCGCGATGCGCGTCAAAGGTGAATTTGCGATAAGTTTGTAATCTTGATATCCATTTGAGGGGTTATGATGACAGGCGGACGTGTCCCTCGAAAATGCATACGCGCACAAGCATGTTGAGGGGTTGACCAGACTGCTCCACGGCCCATTCAGCCTTGCAGCTGCAGACAGGTTTGGTCTTACCTTGCACCATCTATAGTGAGTTAACTGAGCAAGACTATGTAGTTCCGATGTTGAGGATAGGCGTGGGGCCACGTTCTTTTTGGCGAACCTCATTTTTGGAATGTATTTTGAGGTAAACATTGTCCTGAAAAACTGGGCGGACTCTTATGGATACATCATCCTAGATTGATAACATAAGATTGTGCGATACGATCATGAAGAACCTAGAGAAGCAGCTCAGGCGGTTGCACGAGTTCCCGCGAGCCGACCAGACTATGTTTCATTTCTGGAGGGGGAGGATCTACCTGTCACAGCAGAAGCTTCGTCCTGTGAGCCTTGATTGCTTCTGCGGTAAACTGAAACCCTCAAGTGGCTGTGTTGGTTCTGAAGGCCTTGGGAGAGTTATCCAGATCATTCCAAATGTGCACCAACCAAAATAAAGCGACGAGAAGGTTCGTCGTTTAGGTCTTCGATGTTAGTGGATGTAACGTCGCTGTTTTCAGGATCATACTCCTGTACATGATTGCGGCTTCTCTTCCCCTCGGCATATTTCCTAAGTCAGTACTTCTGCACGAGTTTTCGTTGACGCGGCAATTTGCCAATATCATCCGGAGCATGAAGCTCGGGGATATCGCACTTTTCAGAACGTCAATCTCGCAATGGAGAAAGTGGTTTGCCAGGCGTGGACTCTGGTTGCTGTTGAAAGAGAAATGTGAGGTGCTTGCGTGGAGAAGCCTTGTTCGGCGCACGTACGTCCTCCGTAGAGGCAATTGCACCAATAAATGGCGCATCTAATTCCGAACTGCGTCTTTAGTTACCTGTGTATTCAAGCTGAAAACGCAGAGGTTGCCACGAAGCCCAACCTCGACACCAAAGAAGCCCCTCCGAATGTACCGCTGGCGGATATATTGCGTGCGCTCTGCTTTTCGGCGCGGGATAGCTCGTACGAACTCCGCGACGTAGAAAGTATGGTTTGCAGTCTTCTGGAACAGGTCTGTACGCAGCACTCCTTATTTCAGCGTTAAGGAGCCTGTGACTTATTTGAACTTGTTTCCGTGTTTTTAACGCCATCGTTCAACATAGAAATATATTATCGGGTATTATCATCATACCCATCTCACTTTGGTTCTTAGGAAAGTGTCTCGGGTAGCAGCTGCTGGTGGCTTTCCGCCTCCCGCAACCATCGTTGTGCAAGAGTCAAATGACCCTGCAGAGATACCTCTTTCTTTGCCTGTATAAGTTAAAGGCCGTAGCCATTCAGAAAGCTTTCGTCTACATGCACGACCCCCAAGATTTGTGAGACAAACCTCATCAACAACTACAGAGTGGGGCAATCAGCTGTTAAGTTATGTATTGAGTTATGCATTGTGTCTTTGCAAAACAGATTCCATTGGCTCGAATTCGATCCGAGACCCGCTCGGGAGGACCCCTACCTGTTTATTGATGTTGGATGTCTGCAGTTGCATGTACTATACTGGGGTCAGCAATACACTCTCCAGCCAGATTTTGGATGAATTTTGGGACTGCGTTCATTCGTTAAGTATCTCCATGATTGTGCAAAACTATATTCTGTCTATCATTTATTTCTCGCCATGTGTTTTCTCGATCATAGGTTCCTGTCACACGTCACACGGCCTTCAGAACGGAACCGGCCCGGCGATCGAAAGTGTACAGTAATATATAAGGGTTTAATTAAGATAATTGCGCCCCTATCTCACGGCAACCGCACGTGGCAGCTGTTTCTGCGGCACGTTTGTACCAACTCAAGCACAAGCTTCAGCTTGTTTGCCATTTCATCTTTGAATCTGACTCCAATGTGCTTTGTGAACTGTCCAAACTTTATGTTTAGCAGGCCTTGACATCCTCCTAGAGGTGCTCTCAGGCTGCTCACCCTCGGGAGGCCAGAGAGATACCCTCGGGAGACCATCAGTGGCATCACAAAGAGAAAGCCGGAGATATTGTCCCTTGCACCTGGGTCTTGGTAAAATGCCCAGGTGAAAAGTGCAATACATTAGAAATGGTTAAATTCTTGTATCATAATTTCTTCTAATCGCTCTTATTCAATCCATCCTGCACTTTTGCACCTTTACCATAACTAAAAATCGGGACACAACGAATATATGTATTTTGGCGATGGAAGCTCATTACAACAAAGAATAGGACTTAATTTGACACATTGGTGCATACAACCCGGTCCCATGGCTACCGGGGTCATGTGACCTAGACACTCGATTCACCAGACTTGCGGAACCCCAGTAACACTGTTACTGTCGTCCGTCATCCTTGCAGGCTCGTGAGGAGTCAGAGCTTATCAATGAAATCGTTCGAAAGGGAAATCCATGAAAGTACAAATTAGGAGTCAAGAACAAAAGGCGGACGCATGAAGGTAATGACAAACAGTTGAGACGTGGAATGTCCGGGTGCTCTGGGCAAATCAACAGAAGGTGAATAATGGATACTAACCAGGCAATATCGCTTGTTGCCCTGGGGAAATGGTTAGGGTATATGTGCACGAGAAGAACAAATTGATCAAACGGTGTGAATATTGCCAAGTGTAGAAAGTAACGTTGCATGACTACGGAAATTATTCTTGCTGGCTGGCTGGCGGCATCACGCCACCTGTGCAAGGGGATGTGCGGACGAGATGCATGGCCGCCTGTCATGTCATTGCAGTTGATGGTGCAGTTGATGCTCGGAGGCGGCTAAGAGGAATACTTTTGGGAATCGTTGGCACGCGGCGAGTGCTGTGGTGGGCCATGATTTCGCTCGAATCCGGGAAAGAACGCGGTGAAGGCGTGGATAGCGTACTCGGTTTCCGCGGCTTGTGAGAGTTGCTCCTGGCTTCGTCTGGCGCATCTTCAGGTCCTCCAATGGCAATGGCCAATGGCGCCAGCGATGAACGGCGTGATAACTGTTTGCGTGGCGCCCGCAACGAGGGTGCCCTGACTTTTGGGTGTTCGTCGACCTCCATCGGCGATGGCGGAATGACATTAACAGTCTCGTTGCGGCAGGCGGGCGATATAGGTAAAATTATCCCTCCGCCATCGCTGGTGCAGGACGAGTCTGCTGAGTTCAGGGAGCAAACGCTGAAAAGCGACGGCGTCAGGGATTGCGCTGCGGACGATACCGAGGTTGTTGAGGCATTACTGAGTTTAGCGATCCTGGAGGCTGGGTCGCTATCATCTGGTGGGCGAAAATCAGCCATTAGGCTTTGACGAGCGGAGGAAGGAGCGGTGCTCGCTGACGGCGAAGACGTAGGTATAGAGCTTATGGTCGAGGAGAGCGCGCCCGTACTAGTACCGATGCTCACGGCCTGCTTAGGCGCTATGGCAGGAGGGAAATAAAAAGCGGACGGTGGGGGTCCTGAGCCAGTGCTGTTGCTTGCACTCACAGTCCTAGACCTCGTCCGGTGACTTGCTTTGGTCGACGGGGCGAGGATTCCGAATTCCGTGGCACCTGAGGACGCAGTACTGTAAATTGAGTCTCGACTGCCCACTGAACTCGAAGTTCGAGTAAGCTTGCCGCTTCGGGGCGCAGCACCTAGTGCACAGCGGAGGCTCGCTGAAATCTCCTTGCTGTGGCGATAAGCAGCCTCCGCGGCAGCCAACTCTGAGTCATCTCCCACTTCGGAAACAATTGGTGCATTGAGTGACAGGATCGAAGAGCGCGGAAGAGATGCGGGGCGGGAAGGTGCAGCACCGGAAGTTGGAGCAATCGAAGTGGAGTTGCTCGTCAATGAAAGACGGCGAGCAAGTCCGGATGGCGCATAAGGAGTCATTGCGGGCACCATACGCGCTTGAGTCTCCTTTTTGTAAGCTTCTGCCCTTGCGAGCAGCGCTTTGACTTTCGCGTCCAAAGAAGGATTAGCACTCAGCACTGAACGCGGGGGATCAGAGCCCGGCTCGGGGGCGCCGAGGACACATATTGAACTCGACACTTTCCTTAAACTTTGCTTACGTTCGCCCACAGATGGTGGAGGTTGTAGAAGACGTGGTGGTGGGCTTTGTGAGTTGTCTTCGAAATATTCAGCATTGGCGCCGGCTAAATCCGATGCCGTGCCGTCGACATGTCGAAGAAGCAAGCGGCTGAGCCGTCTTCGCATCGGCCCTGGTGAATCCTCATCTTCAGAATCGCTCCACCCCAAACCGGTAGTAAGGCCAACGCCTTCTCTCAGAAGCCTTCCATCACGGTGCCGTCGTTTCCGCACTTCAGTTTGGGATGTCTTGTCAGAGCATCCTGTTCGAGAACCCTTGGATTTGCGACGTTCCAAGTCCGCGGTGTCACTCGATGACAAGGAGCGCACAACTGTGGATGTGGGAGATAACATTCCATCACGTACGAGGATGTGTCTATTATTCAAGGAGATCGGTGCCACATCGCGATACGGGGAGGAAATTAGAACTTACGGTAACGGGGTATGAAGATCAATGCTGCTTTCACTCTCACTACCACTTCCAACGCCTTCACCACAATCCGCGGTCATCCATACATCGTCACCAGTTGACTCTGTTGGGGAAACCACAGTCATAGCCGCAGTGTCTTCAGTGGCACGTCTGGTGATCTCACTTAACTGATGCCTTGACCGGATGAAGGATGACGGAGGGTGGGCAGGAGGTAGGGGGACTGGGTCCGACAGTGTACTCATAATGCTGGATGTTGTGTTCATGCAACCATTGCTGGCCGACCCTCGCAACAACTTCAAACCAGCAGCATCATTTCCGCTGCCGTTGCTATTTCGGGGACGGCTCTTCGATCTTGGACGCTCCTTAGATTGAGGTGGCCGCGAGGTCACCACGGATCCAGCAAGACTGCCGCTGCTTTTCTTTCTGGCCGGTCGTGGCGTCGCCTCCAGCATGTCTACCACATCAGGCGACTCCCGTCCTTCTTCAGCTGCACGAGCCTCTGCCGCAGCAACGCGACCTGCCTTCCGACCTAGACGCGAACGTCCCCGAACTTGGCCAGTCGTAGCACTGCTCGAGCTTGCTGCACTACAATACGATACACTTCCGCCGCTGATGCTTCCATTGCCCGATCCTGATGACACAGAAGAGCGGGTTGATGATAATCGGGTAGGCAACAATACAGAACCGCGGGCAATTGAGATGTGGGAATGTTCGGGTGGGTGAGGACGAGTCGTACTTGTGGGCACGTTGCAGTTATTATGGCTGGGTTCGCGTTCTTCTTCTTCATTTGGAGATGGGAGGCCGGCGGAGTCTGGGGGAGGGTATAGAGACCGCAGGCTTACCTTACGAAGTGAGCCAGTCAGCAATAGGGTTGGATTACTCTGCTTCAACGGAGGTTGCGTGGATGGCGGTTCACCGTTGAGCGACAGGATGACGGGGGCAGAGTTGGAGGAAGGGAGTGAAGGGCGTTGCGACGACCCGCGTCGTTTACCGGATGAGGAGCCCAAACTACGCGAATGGGACGAATGAGACGACCGAGATGAACCGTCCGCACGTGATGAGCTGGACGAAAGTAATATGCCCATCGCGTCAGCATCACGGTCTAACTCAGCCATACTCTGCCCAAGGGCTTCATTGGCAGCGCTGAGATGCGAGTTCACACTGGCAACGCTCCATACGCTGGCAGTGGATAGAGGACGAGCTGAGCGTTTGCCCAGGGAAGCGGATGAGGCGACTCTGCGGGCGACGTGAGCGTGTACAACAGATTCCGCGTTGGAGCGTATGCTTCTAGTTGGACTGGCCGGTGAAAATTCCGAGATGATGTGCTCAGAGACTCTCTTGGGTAGACTGGGTCGAAGTGGGGTCGCGTCAATAGTGCGGACTCGAGTGTTCGAGCCTTGATGTATGACAGGTGAAGGGAAAGGGGGCAAATCAGGCAGCGGTAAAGATGGTGGGGGACCTAGTGGTGGCACTGATAGTGCTTGGGAGGGTTGAGGTGATGCTCGACCGGACACCCGAGGATTTGTCGGCACACCAAGTCTGGAGGCATCTCGTGTGTTAGACACGGGCATGGAAGCCCTAATAGTGGGCTGAGAGTGTACAGGCAACACTAAAGGGGACGGCGGCGGCGGCAGAGGGCGTGAAGGAGGGGCTGTCTTGATGCTCGCCATCGCACCAGACCCTCACCACAAACACTGCGAGAGTGAATCGCACAGAAATACAACGGTTGAAAACGGCAGCCACGGCAAGACAGACACTGCGGCTTGCGCTGACGTTGCGGGTTTCGCGTAGTTGTGAGCGTTGGCAGTGCGAATGAGATGAGCGGGGGTTGAAAAGAGGGGAAAGAAGAAATTGAAAGAAATTAAGATTCAATCAAAACTGAATATCGCAAGGGGCGGCTTCTATGCTACCAGTTAAGGAAATACGTGTCTCAGGCCGACGCGAGATGCTGGACTATCTCCACAGCTCGCTTGAACTTGGCTTTCTCTTCTTCTGTTGCTTGTACCGCACTCGTCCCACCACCGCAACCCGCTGGCCCACCATTTATCCACTCCAGATCGTCTGAACCAAATGCAATGCTAGTGTCCTGCCCGTAGATGTCCTCTGATCCGGGCGGCTGCTCGGTCGGCAGCTTCTGCATAATACAAGAAATTATTGAGAAATTATGCTTAACCTCTCATGATAATATATATACCCTCAGTATGCCACATAGTTCATCGATCATGGCGCCGTGATCATCTGTCTTGAGATGTTTCGGCGCGAGCGCGGTCAAGCTCGCCGTTCCATCTTCCTTATGCATTGACTGGATCGTAAGCTTGTCGGGTTCGTCCGTAGAGCGGGTCATCATATGAACAGCTTTCGGGGTTGGAGGCGCAAAACCGCCAGCTATGCCTTTAGGGGTTGGATATTTCAATAAGTAAAGAGAGGAAGCTTGACTTCTCGCTCCGCATGTGCGCTGACCGTGCTGAAGGCGAACGTAGAATTGTGCTGGCGGCATTGCTCGCAATCGACGTTCACGGTTGCAATCAAAGGGTTCTATATCAATTAAGTCGACCATTACCCTTATTTGGTTGCAGCCCCACGCCGTCGTCGATCAGCGCACTGTGCTGCCACCCCTCGCTCTAGTATTTATCCAGGTGCGACGGGGGTGCATGCGGCGATAAACAGTAACCCCTCATCGGGACTAGCTTTGTTCGAGCTAGCCGCACTTGCTCAGGAGAGCAGATTTACTCCTTTTAATTCAATTGTCCCACACGTTACGTGTTACCTGAAGCAACCCAATCCCTATCACCCTCGTAAACGAAAAGCTAACAAATTTATCATCGCACCGCACATGAGAAGTCAGGTTCCACGCTCGTGTGACCCCTCAAAATTCATGTGTAATTGGCCTGATTCCAAACACTTTTCTATTTGAAACGCGTGACTAAGATGCGAGTCGTGGCTACAAAAACAACAAAGTAACAGAGAGCTTTTAATTGGGGCTAAGTGAAACAGGGGAGAGATGAGGTTTATGTGATGATAGGCATAAAACCACTCTCTGTCTGCTGGAACGGTCACGGCACTATCAGTTTAACTATTTTACTAAAATGTGAGTGATCTGTGATGCCAACACATCATTCTGTAACAGAAGTTGCTCACCCAAGGACAGAAAATTGTCCACACCGCAAAATACGCACGCCTAAGACAGGGGGAGACAGCAGACCTCGCAATCCGAGCGGCCAGCTGGGTTCTCGAATGTGCAATGGGGACAAGTGACAGTGACCGTCCCATCGTTGCTCCCACCCCCGATTTGGTCATATACGTCTGGCGGAATATCGAGACCGTCGGCAGCGGACGCCCCACTTGGAGGAGGGTTTGTAGGCCCAGGGGGATGCCCTGTCGCAGTAATGAAATCAGTCACTGTTGTTGATGACGATAGAGATGAATTATCACTCACCGCTTTCCTCCGCTATAGCCATCAACGTCTGCCACCCTTCCGATTGAAGGAGTGGATCCAGGATGGACGGCTCCTTAAGGTTTGGCCGGGTGGCTACCCGAGCGATAAATTTGACATCTTCCTGGTGGCGCCGCGCCAACTCATTGTTAGACTTGCAATGGTTGTTATTCTTGCAGAAAACGTACTTCAGATAGCACACCAAGACTCGGAAGAAATGCAATAAGATGCCAGTCGCTTAAGAAATATGCGACACTTCGCCTTATCTCGATGTCTTTATTTGCCGCTGGTTGGCCACGACCAATCTTCGGTGCTCCTAGGTTGTAGAGCGCTTTGTAAACCTGGGTCGCGTCCTGGGGATTTGTTGATGGTCGATTCTCGATCGCAAATGGCGTTGCTGTTCTGAACACCGGGGTGGGGGTCGTCGGAAAACCATGTGTAACCTAAAACTATGGTGAACGCCACTATAGGGTTGCAAGCGGTTGCGGACGCACATTAACCAGCAAGTACTCTACAGGAAAACAAGGTTTCGCGGTCTCCTTGACCTGAATGCCGTACTCGTTCTTGTATGTAAAGAATGCGTCGGGCACGTACCGGCCATCCCCTTCAGTTTCGGACTTAATACGAACAGTGCCGGGCTCCACTGTGGCTTCAATCATATCCGCATCTACCATAGCACACGCTTGTTCGCTGACCATATAGCAAGCAAGATCGATGTCGCCGTCAGTTGTCCCACTTAGCACCGCAGTGACTAAGCGGCTCGAAAATAGCCCTGTCGAGCTGGACTTGGTTTTAAGGGGATGATTCAATTGTTCACGAGCAGAAAAGGCAGCCTCGAGAGACGAGAGGAAAAATGATCCGCCGTGACGCTTGCATAACGTTTTCCTTTTGTCACTGGGGTCTGGCGTGAGATCCGTGAATATCATTCCAACCACTTGCAGTCCACAAGCCTCAGCGATTTTAAGGATGCGTCCTCGGTCCTCCCACGGCAATTCCAGAGTTAGGCCGTCAATATCACCTTCCTGCGGCGGCTCATGAATGGCTTCAACGACAGCTTTGACTCCCATTGGGACTTCTTCGTATGGCTTGTACACACCAAGCATCCACCCAAACCTTTGACGACCCGTTTGACGCCAGCTGGCCAAAAAGCCGTCAATTATGGACGGACTTGCTATTTCGACATGGTCGGTTAAGCGCCAAGTCTGGCGAGACAGAGTAATTGCGCTGGGTTGACATGATGAGCAAATGCCGTCAGGATAAGGCGCATGTCCCCCCGTTGGGCATGGGAGCTTGACACAGTAGTTTAATGGAGTCAGAGGCGGCAGGGAGGACGACGGAGTGGCATTGGCTGCATTCGGAGTGGATTGGGCAGACTGCTGGGGCGCTAACTGGCGCAAGTAAGCATGGAAGGATAAGTGCTTGATGGAGTGCCCGGATTGATACGTTGCATCGTACGGTTCCAACGGCATGCAATAATCACACATGCCATTGACTCCATGCCGACAAAAGGTTGGGTTTCGTTGACGAGGAATTTTGCCATCGCGCTGCCTCCAGTATAAATCAACTGGATCTTCTTCTACGACTTCCCAAGGGCGTTTGCCAGTAGTAGCAGTTGGAGGAATTTGTCCAGGAGACGCGGGTGATTGCGCTGCAGTCATAGACTCCTTATCATGATACGCTACAAAGAGAAGATCGGCATGCCTTGCACAATAAATCTCAGATATTGATTATGGGTTCTGCTGAGATTGCGCACTTTAAGCCAAGGCTCCCCAAGGAGAGGCCGAATAAGGATTTTAATAATGTCTCCCCGCCCCGAGGTTGCTGAGAGACGGTGACAGTGTTTTGGTCCGCATTTGGAGCCGTCTGCAATATCTTTGGTCTTACGAGTTTAGCTCGTGGTTCCCGGAGTAGCGCGATATGACCTTACCTTTGCAAGAAGGACGGACGCGTCATCTGTTGGGTTTAGCTCAAAACGGAAATTTCCATCTTTTGAGCGAATACGAATGAGCTGCCATGACCATTAGCGCTGAACAACGGGGGAAGAAATGTTAGCATGCCATGATGGATCTGCGAGTAGTATCTGGACCGTTGGTTGTGTTATGTGTGGCCCGTCACTATGTGTCACAGCTCTCAGCAGGAACTTGCAACAGGAAGGTATTTTCATCCAGTAGATGCTAGACTTCTCGGCAAGCGAGCTCGTTTGGACTCCTGGTTTAATATTTGCTATGGCACATCGCTACAGATCTGGCTGGATAAGCTTAGAAACTGATGGCAGCCTGGTGATCTAGTGATGCTGGTGATGCTGGGAAGTTGAACAACGGAGCGGATGGCGTTCCGATGCGGATGGGCAGCGCAGAGCCCTTTCTATGTGATATCGGGATGCATTACCGCCCAGAGCGCGCAAGAGATCTGGAGCGAGTGATGCGGGGTGCGATGGCCTCGGACACTCCTGACGGGTATTTATATCGTGATGCATCCCTATCCCACCCCGTATTCTAGCGCTCCGTGCGGTTTTTGCCTACAATGGAGCAGCCAAACGTCGACGAAATCATCTACCGGAGCTCACTGCCTGACATCCACATACCCAAGATCTCAGTTTTTGAGAGTTTGCTTCCTATCAATGACAAATATCCTGGAGAGCGACCTGCCATTATTGATGGACTCACAGGAGAAACGTGGTCAAGGCAGGCCCTCCGTCAGCACGCCCTCACTCTTGCTGCCACAATGGTGTATGAGCTAGGTCTTCGAAGTGCGTAGCCATGTCCAATTGTGGTCAGCCATGTGTTAATTTCATGACTCTCATAAGGAGGAGAGGTGGTTATGATTCTTTCCCCGAATTGCATCCAATATCCTGCTATTCTCCTTGCTTCGGTGAGTTTTTGTCTTGAGTACTTGGTCAAAACGCGTAATTTCTGAATGTCACCTTCTATAGGTGGCGGCGGGCCTCAGAGTGACCTTTGCAAATCCGGCTTATACTCCAAACGAGTTGGCGCATCAGATAGAAGACAGCACCGCCACATGTGTTTTCGTTCATCCGGAGGCATTGCCTGCACTGCGCAAGGCGCTGCCGTCCTCGTTCGATGTTTCCCGACGCGTGGTCCTCACGCCCCACACAGATGACATACCTGGCTCCGTTAGACGCGAGGGATGGCTGCGTTTAGACGACCTTCTTGCTGCGCCTCGGCCGTTCTGCCCAGTCTCGGTGGACGGTGAAGCTGCCATCCATGTAACTGCTTTTCTGTACTATTCTTCTGGCACAACGGGCAAGTCAAAAGGTGTGGAGACGACCCACCACAACGTGGTGTCGGCCTTCGAAATGTCAACAGCAAATTGGCATGCCATATCTCCAGCGCGGTATGCATCACCTTCTGTAATAGCGAACCCGGCTCACATTCTTCAGGGATATAATGCTTGCCGTCATCCCATGGTACCACATCACCGGCGGTTGCGTCACCATGATGTATCCCATACATTTGTGTCAGTGCTCGAAATAACACCATCGTCGTTGCCTTGTTCTCACCGCACGTGTGTTCAGCTGCGCCGATTGTCGTGCTCCCCCGCTTTGAGCCTAGGACGTTCCTGGGTGCCATCGAACGCTACCACGTCACCGTGATGGTGGTTGCACCCCCGATCCTCATGTTTTTACAGAACTCCCCGCTAGTTGATGATTATGACCTATCTTCTCTGAAAAATATTCTTTGCGGCTCCGCCCCGGCTAGCAAATCCCTTATTGAGGGTTCGGCTTCCCGCCTGCGCCGTTCTGGACGTAGTGACGGTTGGTATTGACGAACTAGGGTTATGTTGCGTTACATGGCTAACCTACCCACGAACTGCAGTCACTGTTAGCCAAGCCTACGGCCTGACCGAAACAAGTCCAGGCACCCACGTTGTCCCCCCTGAGTGGGCTCTTGTGAAGGCGGGGACAGTCGGCCGTCTCCAACCCAACATGCAAGCTCGGCTCGTGGACGACCATGAACAAGACGTCGCACCGGGATCCCCTGGTGAGCTTTGGGTCCGGGGACCCAATGTGATGAAGGGATATCTCAATAATCCTGTGGCCACCAACAACACAATCACGGCAGATGGTTGGCTGAAAGTAAGTTTGATCGTCCCTCAGTTTCATAGTTTGCAAGCCTCAAGGGTTTATTGCTCAGACAGGAGATATTGCTGTCATCGACGATGATGGTTTTGCCAAAATTGTAGATCGAAAGAAAGAGCTGATCAAATACAAAGGGTTCCAAGGTGCGAGTCGATAGAGTTGCCCATATGGTACTTTCCCTGATTGCTCCCGTCCAGTCCCCCCCGCAGAGCTCGAGGCGTTGCTCTTGCAAAATCCACTGATCGCGGACGCGGGGGTCGTTGGCGTTTTCTCTCAGGAGCAACAGGCAGAATTGCCTAGGTATGGACTGGCATCGTACCTTAATGTGGATTCATGGGCTGACTGTATTTTGTCAGGGCATATGTCGTACCCCACAATTCAAACTTCCTTAGCGCGCCATATTCCGTGCAGGAGCATTTCTCACGAGCTGTTCAGGAATGGATCAGGTCGCGTGTGGTGCACTACAAGGCGCTGAGGGGAGGCGTCGTCTTGACACCTGCAATACCGCGTAGTGCAGCCGGCAAGATCCTGAGAAGGGATCTGCGAGCGCTGGTGGATATGTCGGTGAAGGCGATGCTTTGAACAATGGTGGAAAATGTGACATCATTCAGCTACTCATGATGGAGTTTATTTTAGGGCGGGATATTTATTAGCGCTTCTAGCAGTATGACATGGCGTCATCAGGCGCAGTGAGCGATGGATGTGGTGACATGGCTGACAGCTTGAGGTCCATCATGGCGATCACTCGGCGCATCTAGCATCAGGCTCTCCGGAGCCTGTTTTTGACGCCCAAATGGGTCGTAGGGGCTTGTCGCTTACAGCAGTCTTTCTGGCGACTGAAGCAGGTGTCATTCGGAGCAGCACGGCGGGAGTCTGTAAGAACGAGACTTACAAAGCTACGCGCCTCAAATGCTAGCCAGTCGGCGGAGCCCGCCGGTAGAAGTCCCATTGTACTGAGGCAGTGTACTGAAGCTTTTTGTCACCGAGGCTGTGTGTGACCTTACCTGCATTTGTACAAGCCAAGTGCCGCAGTGAGGACGTTGAAACCAATGTAAACTAACTTGTGAAGCAATAAAGAGTCTCCTTTCTTCTCATCACCAGGAGAGGGCTCGAATGGCGCGAAGACTAGAGAGCTGTTAACGGTGTTGTGCGTCCGGTGGTGATAGGATTGATCACGAACCCAACTCCATCGTTGAAACTGCTTTGATAGGATTCACTAACAGCATGGCGAGAATGCCTATGCTGAATATCTGCACGCCACCTCCCGACATGTAAAGCATGAAGGCATTCATGGGCAGGGACTTCGCGGGTGATATAGCAAGATCCCAGGCTCTTTTCCCTTTGAGCTTTGCATAAGAATCACTTGCTGCGGCGGAATGGCTCACGAAAGTAGGTCTATTCTATGGAGAGAGCATGATTGGCCTACCAAGCGACGCCAACAAGATCGCTGCCCGCTTACCTTGCGGTCTGTGATTTCAGCGAACTCAGGCGGACCACGCAATGCACCAAAGCACCTAGGATCGACATGAACTCCTTGACCAAATACATCTCACAAAGGACTTGACTGTGAGTTGCCCTCGACATAGTTCAACACCGTGTTGGGCATTTAAACAGACAAAACGCGTTGTCGTAGGGCGCTTAGCTTAATATTACATAATTTGGGGGAATTCAATCTAATTCCACTGCGCCTTCGTCCCCTGGAAGATCGCCATCGCCAACTTTGCGAAGAGATTTAATAATCTTCAACCGTTGCCGCCAGTTTGTCACGTATTCTTCGTGTCTCGTATCACGCTTTGTGAAATCGTAGACTTGAGCGAAGAGTGAAGCAAAAAGGCTTATTTGTCGCACATAAGAGGGAAGATTACGCAGACTCAGCAATTTGAACTCCCCAAGGGGTCCAAACTCCGGTACGCCCTCTGCACGCTGCAGCGTGAGCTTGAAAAACTCGTTCTCGTGTGTGGAATTTGAGTATGCCGCAGTGATCCCGGCAGAATGGGGCTCGATTACTATGTTAACGAGCTGAAACTCTGTGGTGAGGGTGTCAAACCGGTAATTCCCCCCCGAGTCATTCCAGACAATGCGGACCCAGTCATTGCCAATATGGCGTTTTTTGGAAACACGACGGGGATCATGCGGGAGATTCGGCATCATCGTAGCTGCATGGAAAACGATTTGTGCGATCTCGTCCCACCATATATAGGCGTATTCGCCGTCCGAATTGGAGACTGTGTCCAAGCCGCCAGGATAAATAGTACGTTGGTCTTTTAGCTTGACAATGTGTCCTAGATTGGCGAGGAAAGATGTATATGCCGGTGATCCCGTACTATTACTAAGGATTTCGGTCTCCATTGTCTGCCCTGGCGCGACGTACATCACGCCAACCTTGTGTAACTCGAGGACTGGGGTGATGTCTAGGGTCCGTATGGCTCGTTCGAGTGTTGCATCATTGGCGAGCAGCTCTGGGGAGGTATCTTGGGTAGCTCCAATGCCCGGATACCGCGACAGATGCAGTGGAATGAAGCTGGGATCCAATTTATCACGGGGATTAGGGGAAGCGGCGTCATTTCCCTGCTATGACGTTAATTAGCGGGACTGAATAAATAGTCCAGGAACTGACCGAAGTCACTCCATCCACATTGACGACAGGTGCAGCACGTGGAAGCAGTGTGTGTGGATCTATCTCCTCGAAGCGCTGCGCTGTGGTATTGTCGACGCGGATTGTGAGATGAATCACACCAGAAGCTCCGCGCACGGTGACGCCCACCCATCCACGAGCCTGTAGATCCTCAATGGTCATCACCGCGTTCCCAAGAAGCCAGGACCTAGAGCCAGCATTCGGTTTGCAAAGAACCGCATCCTGCGCAGGCCGCGATACAACATCGCCAGCGGTGTACCTTTTTAGCCAGTCAAAACACACCTCCGTCATCTCGTCCATTCCAGTTTGACTGGTGTTCGCGATCCATAGGAACCGCGAGATGGTCGGAATATAGCGTTGTCGCTCCGATCGCTCTGTGCCGAGGTACCAGACGTAAACGACATAGTATGCAAGCACTAGGACATGTTGTGAGAGCGAGAAAGATTCGCTTTCAATCTTCACGCCCACAGCTGTCGAGATATTCATGTGAACGGGACGATTATGTCGCTGTATATATCGCCCGGCTGTGGAGAATATCATGTCGAAATGACTGTTCCTTAAGTTGCTGTGCATCGTTGGCATTTTACCGAGAATCGCGAGTAACTCAAGAACTTGTCGGGAAATACCAGGCTTCGAGATGACTTGTACTAGGTGATCTAAGACTTGTGGTAGATACTTGGCGGTCGCGCTCTCGAACTCGTATGCGCATATTGCAAGGGCTTGAAGGCAAGGTTTTGCGACGGAAACGTGCTGGTTGAGCCCGTGGCAAAACGTCCTCACGAGAGTTTCCCCGAGTTGGCGCTCTCGCAATTTGAAAGAGTCACGATAGCCGACAAAGATGGTAAGGGTCTGACACGCTAGACCCCACACATCGGTGTTACGGAGGGAAGAAGGTATGCGGGTTTTAGAACCGAGCCTGTCCGACAAAATCGAGTTACACATGATATACACCATGTTGCAAATAGACTCCCGCGTTCGTGGGCCGCAGAACAAGTGCTTGTTGGAAAGTTGCAGAGGCAAATGACAGAGTGCATACGAAAAGATTTCCCAATCGTTGTCGTCCTCCATCAGGTCTGTCAAAGTACAGACGTATGTTGAAATAGAGAGCCACAAGTCTGGCCCCACATTGGTTGAATTTTTCTCCCTTTCCTTCTGATCAGAATATGTGGTCATGCCCTCACTAGGACGCCGCGCGTCTGAGGGGATGGCAAATGGTAGACTGTCGGGCAAATTCCAAAGCTGCTCTTGATGCAACATCTCATTCGGGGGTCGTGATTCGGGCGTAGGACCGTGACGTGATTCGCTTCGGCTCTCGCTGGTAGTTTGGGGTCTACTGTGTGTCCGGTGATCGCGTCGTGAAGGTCGGCCTTTTCGACCAAACCTTGCATCACTCTCACCCTCCATGGGACTGTGAGCATCAACGGAACGAGAAACATTCTCAATGGTGCCACGTCCAAGTAATTGGGCGAAAGGGTCGACGTCTGTTGTCAGATCATCCTTAAAATAAAGGCGATGATCGCGGTCAGCGCGGAGTCTAACACTCCATTGCAGGATTGCCAACCGCGCGCCTCTGCAAGCAGCCTGCTTGTGCCCTGCCTTGCGATGTTCTCCGACGGGGAGGGAAGTAGTGGTATTAGTGGGACCCAACAAAGACAGGAGATTTTCGAACACGTTGATACATCTTGAAGATGCCGGGGCGCGGGCGGTCTTGAATGGAGAATCCACGTCCAATGAGTGCGGGGGAGAAAATGCCAGTCGATTGAAGACGAGGATGAGTGCAAGTACAGCTGCCATAGATTTGCACGCTTTTTCGTGTGGCAAGAAAGGCTCGTAACCGAAACGGTAGGGTTGGGTATTTGCCGCATCAATTCCATTGGAGACATCGTCTGCAGCGCTCGTGAAACCTGCCGAATAAGCAAGAGCGGGTGACAGCGAAGGGTCCCTCGGAGATGAAGTAGCTGCGAGGGATGCGATCCTTGTGTTGGCAAGGTCTGCTGACAGATCGCCAGAGTTCGTGCTGTGCAAGGTCGTATAATCGGAAGCCTCCTCCGGGCACTCGCATCCAGCCGCGACTCGCACGAGAAGATCAACAATACGGTGATCCAGTCCGTTGTGATTTTGGAGTGGGAAGGATGGCACGCAATCTCGGCACTGCTCCTCTGCCGCCCCGGCGACGATAGCATCTCCAAGGATTTCCAAAATATCTGCTACGGTGTCATCATTCTCTTCATTGGGTAACGACGCCTCCCATGACTCAAGAGCGCAAACGACAAGTGGGTCTCGGAGGTTCGCGAGATCCCGCACAGAATCGTATACAGAACGAACATGCAGCGCGATGGCCCTTCGAGGAAGCGGCATCTCTGGGCCGTGGAGTCTAGCGAACATCTCCTGAATGGTGGGGAGCCAATTAGGTGCCGATGGGAAGGGAAGTATCTTGCTGAAAATATAATCTATGAGTGCGACCCTCTTGGAATCGGTAAGGTGATCAGCAACAGAGAGTGCGATGCTGCATGGACTGGGTGAGAGGGGCATATTGAGTGGCACTGAGAAAAGGAAGTCTGAAACAGCATCCACGAGAACTGGACAAGATTTGTTTCTCCACTGTTGTTTCATGATAGGATGCCTTCATAATATGCCAGGTTTTAGCAAAGAGAATATGCGGGTAGATTCGGGTTCCTTACCTTATACACAGGCACTGCACCGCCTCGCAAAGGATATTTCCCACGATATGGGCTTCGTCGTCGGTGACAGTCCGATCGACGATGACACACTCGGCAATGATATCCTTGGCGATCCCGATGAATTCTAGGACAACGGCCTCAGCTTCTGTGTCTGGCTTATCAACTACTTCGGCAACCCATGCGGCAATCGCGTTGTGAATGATGTCACGGGCATGGGTGACAACCCAGGAAGGCCCCACGCCGGCCGCATGGCGTGGCATTCCTGGGTCAGAAGATCCGATTGTGGCGTAGGCACTGGGGTCTTCGAGGGCCTCGATACTAGATAGTGTTAGCCTGTGCTGTGAACTTTGTCGAAGAGCGAGCCGCAATGCGCGAGCAGCCCCACATGACTTCTTCCTCATCTCGTGAAGGAGGGACCCATCAGCCTTAACAACTACAACTAGATGTTGCCTTATCTCGTGGGCCACGGTGGTGCTGTAGCCATTAGAGAGAAACTCGGAAATCAGTTGCCACGACCCACGCTCCAGCTCTGTGGTGCTACCATCTCCATCGACGATCGCTGTGGACGAATTATCCAGCCGGCGAACAAGTCCGTCCGTCGTTCCAATCGTGGGTAAAGGGGCTGCAGTTGAACCGAGAATGAACAGCATAGATTGTATTGCTGGATGAACATATTCTGAAGGCGGTGGTCCCTTTGTAGATATTACGGAGAACAGTCTGATAAATGCCGCCGCCTGGGAAGCCCACGGTGTCTGGGGAGCTGCAGCTGGAATTCCGGTCGCAGACACCGTTGCGGTGTGTGTTTTGTATAGTTGTAGAGATTGTGAAGAAGAATTGCGCTCATGTCTGGAAGAAGAGCGCTGAAGAGGTGGTATGTAGGTGACCGACGCTCTTGACGAGCTCTGCTGGATAGGAGCGCTTGCGACTTCAAGGAGCCACATTAGCAAGCTTTCCTCACCACAGAGAACAAAGCTAAGCGGTACTCACGATTCGTTTCTGATAGACCAATGCGTCCACCCGGTTCCGGGAAGGAGGGTTCTCGAATGGCGACTTCAAGCGCCTTCAGGAATGCAGCAATAGCGCACTCTTCGTCGCGTTCGGTCAATGTCAAGACATTCTTGTTGCAAATTTGTAGCATGAATATTTGTATCTCGGCTACGCGGCGTTGCGGGCCGATTCGTTCACCGAACGCATCTGGCAGCGAGCTCATTGTGGAGCCGCCAGCAGGAGACATCACTTCGAGCGCCTCTACCTGCCAAGCACACAATGTAGGAATTAAACCGAAAAGGCCGTCGACTTTGTCACCACCGGATGTAAGAAGTTGGAGCGCCTTCAAGCGTTGCTCCCAGTCATCGTTGGCCAAATGATGGTAGGTGCCTAATCGGATGAAATGCCAGATCGAAGCATTATCCAGACTCTGTTCCAAGTTCGAGGATTCATCAGAGGGGATTTCGAGGCATGAAATAAGGAAAATGAATCCGGCACGTCGCAACGCAGAATCGACATCGGGGCCACAAGTGTATGCAAGTATGGGGCGAATTAGTGCAAATGATGGGCGGGTTTGGCCTGGTGCATGGAGTATTCTCTCAAATTTATCTAGTTGCGCGATGGCCTGGGCCACATTAAGGGTGGCGGCGTGTGAGGCGAACCATATGAGGGATGTCTCAAGTGACTGTGCATCCAGGGGTGACAAGGTGGGAGAGTGGTGGCTCGTTTGAAGAATTGAGCCCGGCGCGGTAACATTACTCGTTGCAGGCTGTAGCAAGGGCGATGTAGGCTGCAAAGGCGTGGTCCGAGGATGGGATGGTGGCAGGGGCTTGGGTCCACCGGCGTTCCTGGCAAAATTCCATACTTTGTGGATCACCGAAGGACTGCGTTTGCGGTTTGCGGGCCTCTCCTTGTCCTTATTGGCGATTGTAGTGGTAGGAGGCATGGCCCTGAGGTTGAGATTAGGATTGTGAAGATGGAGCGTTTCGTTGCCTCTCACCAGGACCTGACTTTTGTGGGCAAAACGAAGTTACACGATTACACGATTGACCCCACAAGGCAGCAGAAAGGCGTGCTTTTGCGCATGTAATAAACGCAGAAAAATACACATAAAAGCCGGAAGGGTGCTACGTCGACCGCTCTCTTGCTAGTTCTCGCCGCGCTTTGGTTCGTGAACCCGTCAACAATGTGACGTAGTCTGTTGCCCCGTTCATTTCTTCTCCTGACTGTTTCCGCCTCGCAGTGACCCTTAAACGCCGTCGCTTGGACACACTCGCCACTTGAGCGTCCTTTTCTGTTAGCTTTGTGCGCATGGGGACGTCGGGTGACGCTTGGCCAGTGGTCGTCGAAGAATTCTTGGAACGGCGCTTTGATAATTTTGGTCAGGATTCCTCACATCCCTGAGGTTAGATAAACCTACCAGTCTCTTCGTTGCCTTCAAGCTTTTCCCCATGATTGTTGGCGGCCTCAACTCTATGGCCCTGCCGTCTCGTCACTCCATCGATGGTCACGTGGGTCCGTGACGACGCTCCTGTCCGCAGCTAGCTGCGTTTCGATAAGCGCTACACGCCTACAGTATTATTAAGGGCCTTGGTGTTGGTTGGTAGAGTCTGCTTACCTAATAGTCGCGTCGGGCGATCTTATGCAACCATGTCTATAGATGAATCTCGCTCCAGCTTCCTTGCAGCAGCAAGCTGCTTACCTGCAGACTCTTCCTGCGATCCGAGAAAGATGTGCCCACGTCTTCAACCTTGCCCAAGATGGGAAGCTTGAATATTGGGACTATCACGCAGAAAAAGAGATCGAAGTCCTTGACTATTGTGCTAACATTGTTCAGGTGGGCAAAATGTCCGCCGTGCGATTGCTTTCGTTCGTCTCTCTGATTAGTTGGCAAATTTACGTGCACCAGCGAGACTTCGGAACGGATTATGCTTCGGCAAGAAACCTTTCGCAGTGGACACGATCTCATCTGACGATTCGTCCCTTCTCTGGCGTCTCACTTGCTGCAGATCCCACCGCATAGCAGGTGGAAGCACTTCGAGGCAGGCGGTGTCGATCGCGTGTCGGATTTGGTGGGCTCTTGGGTGGCTTCAGCGACACCCCCTAGCAGGATTGAAATAGCAAAGCGGCTCATTGATCTCTGCCTAATTTCTGTGTTGCTCGATGCTGGCGCTGGAAACCTTTGGGTCTTCAAGGAACCTGGAACTGGCCTCGTCCTCGGACGATCGGAAGGGCTCGCGGTTGCCAGTCTGAAGGCTTTCGAGCAGGGCGCGTTTTCTGGCGATGATAGCATGCCACATCGGGTCGATGGTAATGAACATCTTTGATACGGCGAGCTGAAAATGACGTTAAGGTCAATTCCTAAGCGCAAGGTTTACAAAACATTTCACCTGCGCACACAGCTGCGATGTTTCAGGTGGATGAGGCACAGAATCCTATGTTAGGTCTCGAAGGAAGATCCAATCTCCTCAAGGGCCTTGGTACCGCGTTGAAAGCCTGTCCCGAATATTTTGGAAATGAGGGGCGTCCCGGAAACATGATCGGTTGGTATCCTTCAAATTTCCCACCGCAGATGCCCGTGTACACTGAATTCATTCCACTCGTTTCGAATAGATTTTTTGTTCAAAGCATGTTCCGCTTCTCAGACCCCGTCCACCGGATCAAGAGATCGCGCATTGCACATTTCCGCTATCTTTCAAGTCCTCATCAAAGGACTGGGACCCATTTGGCCCCAGCGAGAGTCAATTGCTGGTGTTGCGCTCGGCGATGTCTGGCCTTGCACTGCGCTTGCTCAGAAGGATCTGGCCATTCACCCGGGTACCGCAGGGGACATCTCATCCACTGTTGGTGTGAGGTTCAGCCCAGAAACTCGCCTGGACACAGACATTGAGCAAAAAAAGGCTGAAATTATGGTCCCTTTCCATAAGCTCACACAATGGTTGGCATACAGCCTCATTGTACCACTTCAAACCTACCTAGAATTGACAATCGAAGGCCTTGAGGACATGACTGGCTTACCCGAATATCGGAATGGCACGTTTTCTAAGCGATTTTTCGAGGTATACAGCGCGGTTCTGACTAGCTTTCTCTGGACAGGAGGTTTGTTTGTGGACTTCTCCGTACTTAAACTCAGACAGGAAACTGTTGCTTCAGCTTATCCGAGAGGCGAAGGAGTGAGCACTCCACGTTTCCTCGCGTCACATCCTGCCATTGTTGAATGGCGTGCCATGACGGTAATTTTGCTGTGGGTTGCCTCATGTCTGGCTTTCGCAGCCCGCTAATTCATCCTACTAGCGACCGGATCGCGGCTCAACTTCGTGAGCGACTTGGTGCTCCGCTCTTGACGTTGCCGCAAGTTCTTGAAAGCGCGACATGGAAAGGCGGCCGGGAGATCGCACGGTCCAGGCGACGGGAAAGCGGCGGGCCGCCGATTGAAATTGAAAGTGATGGCACTGTGTTCTAGAGCCACCCATGCGTAGTCAAAGGAAATTAATCTATTATAAATGCTCTGGTGACACGCAGCTATGAATGATAATTTTACTGAGACGTGGGATGGCGGGCAGAGACATGTTGATGACCTAAGGGCCGCACGTTTCAAAATCACCCCCCGCCGGCCTCGTTCACCACCTAGCTCAAAACCTTGACATTTCCAGCCATTTTGTCCATTGTATACAGGACTCTTCACGGTGAAACTTGCGGCCTCGCAAGCTGACAAGCCCGTTAGCGACACCTCTGGTAGCGACGCTAGGCTTGACGAGCACCTTGCCCTTTCGTGGCTATTAAACGGAGCTCCCTCGTCAAACTCATTCTTGATCGTATTCAAAATATAAACAGTCGACAGTTGTATCTTTTTCATCGCACCTTTCCCACATCGCGTCCGCAGCTCGAGACAGGATCATGGCAGTGCATTTCGATGAAGATCTGCTCCGCTTGAGCGATGACTATCCAGATCAGAGGCAGTGGGCTAACCAACCTCAGGGAAGTTCAATTCACTCTAGCTCACACCAAGGCGGCGCATCGGGGCCCTTCGTGTACGCTGCCTCCCTTGATAACAGCTCAACGGTGCGCCGGCGGAGTTCCAAAGGTGCGCACATCTGTACTTACCACACAGTCCATATCTTGAACGCATTCATATTCTTATTTCTTCTCCTGACTCACATCGGTGTTGATGTTCAAACGCAGCATGCGATAATTGTCGGAAAGCCAAATGCAAGTGTGAACCAGGGGAAAATACAGGAGATGGATGCCGTAACTGCGAGTTGCTGGGGCTAGGTGCGTCGTGCTATGGAAGTACTTGATCGTACGCTGATGATCAACTCTAGTTTGCACTTTTCTAGGTACTTCATTCTCTTTGTGCCTCCAGACCTGGTGATCATATTGTCACTCACCGAACTCATTCGGTGTGCTTAGGCCCTAGCCGTAAGCGGTACGTGTTGTTCACTCGTCCGTTATAGACTATACTTATTCTGAAATGTCACTCGCAATATGTTGTTCTGCTCCGCTCAGTGGTCCGCCAAAAGGCTATATTGACGCCATAGAATCTCGGCTTCATCAGCTCGAAGCTATTGTTGGGGCTTTACTTCTCGCAGCCCCGCTGGATGCGCGAGCAAGCACCCTCCTAAACGATCTGCGCAGGGTTGATGGGATGGCTCGAGGCGTCATCGACCGCGTGAACACTGGACCATTTGGCCCTTTAACGCGGCGTGTAGGGGACGGAGGTAATGATGAGCTGAAGGCAATTGGCAGAAGGCCAGCTCCACAGGGAGCAAAGATCAGTGTCAGCATGCCCGATGGTCCGTTCGTTTGCGTTGTCATATTCGAGGTTGTTTCATACCCCTACCTTCTATTTTAAGATCCTTCAATAGTCGACCCATACAAATGGCAAGACATGCTTGAGAATGCAATTACGCACTCAGTGCATGCAATACCCCAGCCCGGACGCGCTGGTCATGTTGCTCTCCATGATGCCGCAACACCCTTGCCAGCTCTCACGCACCGTCATTCATCCTCCAGTTTGGCGCATTCTAGCGACCTCACTAGGACCACACGCGCTAATACTGCAACCCGCGCGAGCTCAACGGTTAAACAAGAGTCTGCGCAAACTAGTGTCCAAACCGGTCGCCCTAGCTGGGTGCCTTCAACTTCGATTGACTCCACCGCAAACACGAGGAGGCGGGTTGACAGCAATTCGGTCATGGGCCCTGGCGGTGAACACGGTAAGCTCTCCAATTCCTGCTGCGTCCCGCGTTGCTCGACATACCTGTAGATTCGAGGTCATCTTCTGCTTCTTCACCTGCATCCGCTGGTCAAGATCACCGGCAGATCCCGCAGCAAACACTTCCCTTGACTTCTCCGGGAGATGATGGAAACGAGACGAACAGCGAGGAAGGTTCGGAAAGCGCCAATGATTTGGCGCGGGGCATTGGCTCATTATCAATTGATGATTCTCGTGACGTTCGCTATCATGGCAAGACGAGTGGATTACACCTGCTGATGAAGCGGAAGGTGAAAGATTCAACTTCTCAAGCAGTTGATCCCTCTGCGCCTCACGATCATGACTCCCCGGAGAGCGCAAGTAATACGACGGAAAGCGAAAAAGCGTCAGGTGCTACTCGGCCGTTTAATACGCGGGAACGCGGCGGATTATGGCACTTCCCCCCACCTGGACTCTGGCCTCTGATCGATTTCACTGAAGGACGCGCGAACGACTTTTCGAGCATCAACCCGCACCCTGGCGATGGCGGTGAACATTCGAGCTCGACAAACCCGCCCTCTGATCCTCCGGCACCCCGAAGCACACATTCTATCGGCCAATCAAGCGCGAAGGATACCGATATACCTTATCTAGAAGCTCAGCCGGTCTCGGAGGAGCTGTTGCCTCCGATGTTTATGCAAGAACGCTTGATCGGCCTATATTTCGCTCATGTACATCCGGTGCTTCCTATTATCCACCAAGGCGACTTTCTCGAAGCGTGGAGGACATCAATATCCACTGTGTTTGTATTGTCCCAGTTTGTTGTTTTCGTCAACCTCACTGCACCTGTGAAATTTTACAGGGAGTCTGCAGGCAACTTGAATAGGGATGTTTCATATAAAAAACCCAGGCAACATGAGGTACTTTCACAGGCTCTGCTTTTCGCCATGTTTGCGGTTGCTGCAAGGTATCTCGACGAAGACACGACAGCACTCCCCAAAGGATCTATGTGGACGGCTGGGTTGCCATACAGGAGTCACTCTCGACACGCTCTTTGTGGGAAATTATCCGTGGTCATGTCGTTACTTGCCGCTAACACATTCCATGTTTAGATGTTCAGAAACTACCTTCCCGTGTATCGGCTGTTCAAGCTTTGGTCCTGTCCGCTTACTTCGACGTGGGCGTTGGTGCAATGGCATCTGCCTGGCATGCCTCCGGCCTCGCCCTTCGCACTGCTCTCGATATTGGCCTGAATAGACCCGTCGATGAGTGGGTTACGCCGGAAGGAACCCGTTATTTCACCAAATCACAAGCAGAAACGTGCCGGCGCGTGTGGTACGGTGTTTTGCTACTTGAGAAGTACGTCATTGTGTGGTGCTGTAACAATCTTGTGTGGCGCCGACAGCGATCCTTCCTTCGCACGATAGCTATGTCGCTACGTACATAGGACGGCCCCTCGCTCTTGATGAGAATGATTACGACACGCCGCTTCCCTCTGATGACCCCGTGGATGAGGGGATTTGGGGTATTTCTGAATCGGATTATGGCCATGCGTTCAAAAATAGGTTTGGTTTTGAGAAACCACCGTATCCCGTTTCGGGGCGAGTGATAGCAACGTTTAGAGAACGTGCTCGTCTAGGTGATTTCGATGGTTTCAAGTGTCCGGTTGTAAGATTGATATGCCATCAACAGCGACTATTCATGGTGCAATCATGGAAGACGTCTACACTGTAAAACCCAGACGGGACAGGCGCGCTCTGGCTGCTTTGCTAGAAGGGAAGCTTGATCAGTGGTACCTCGATTTGCCCGCCAATCTTCAGTGGGAGTACAATATCAGTACTCACCCATGTCCTCCTCCGCACGTTATGCTGCTGCACATGGAGTACTGGTGCAGTGTATTGCTTTTGAACAGACCTTTGTAAGTATGCTCTAGATTTTGCGTTACCGAGATCACGCATGCTCCATTGTAGTATCAGGAGTAGATCGTCCCCGAGCAGGGGCAGTTGCTCCTCTGATGTGGACGGGCCCAGTGGATCTCCAGCCCTTCGGGCTAGCCAAAAAGCATACGTTGTTTGTGTGGGTGCCGCAAACCGTCTTGTCTCCATAGGTACTGTGCAAAAATTGCAAATGCTGAGGTGTCTGCTGACGACGAGTTGTGCATCCTAGCCCACGTTTATGCGGAACATTTTGATATGAATCGTTGTCCCGTGTTCTTTACGTATTATGTTTTCACGGCCAGTATCATGCACGTCACCATTCGTGAGTCAAAAGAGATACTCATAGGAGGAATGCCGCTGACGTACTTAAAGTATTGGACAACACCGATGATATTCAGGCCTCCTCTTATCTTCGTCAAGCAATGGAGATATTAGAGTCCATGGCTATTGTCTGGCCAAGTGCCGGACGTGCATTCGAACTCCTGGTTGGCGCGAAGCAGAACATTGATGGCACTGAGCACAAAGCGGACACTAGTCCTAGCGATGTTCAAGGACAATATGAGGTTTCACGACAACATGCAATATCCAAGCGACGCGCCGACGACGAGCCTGAGCAGCTTCAATATCGCTCTCAGCTAGATCACCCCCGCGAAACCAGTGTTCAGTCGGCATTCATTGAGC
>Ga0307508_10000968_pt1 | contig 33410 bp, 25 predicted proteins | sample 9_EM_MG_FD_203089 | JGI IMG/M metagenome (GOLD analysis project Ga0307508, IMG submission 203089) | Populus trichocarpa ectomycorrhiza microbial communities from riparian zone in the Pacific Northwest, United States - 9_EM | ecosystem: Host-associated > Plants > Roots > Unclassified | place...
TGATCCGAGCCATCTCTTGGTGATGGCGCTCAAGGCGAAGCTCGAAAAGAGCGTCGTGGCGGAGCTGGCCAAGGCCATCCCAGGGCGCGAGCAGGTGAAGCTGGGCGGGCGGCAGCTGTATCTGGTCTATCCTGACGGCATCGGTGAATCGAAGCTGACCGCCGCGCTGATCGAAAAGAAGCTGGGCGTGTCTGGCACGGCGCGCAACTGGAACACCGCGCAGAAAATCGCAGCGCTTTTGGAGGGCTAGCAGCGCGGCGCCCAGACCAGCCGTGCGACGCCGCGCCGCGAAGTCACAACCTTTCGCGAGCCGGAAACATTTCGGATACCGGGCCGTGGCACGCGGACGTCACGCTTCTGGCCGATGCAGCTCGACGCGCTTCAGTCGCTCGCGCTGTCCGTCGCGCAAGCGCGCGACCCGGACTCCGTGCTCACCCAAATGGTGCAGGGGCTTGGTATGTGGGACGGCGTCGCGCTGGCGCGCGTATGGCTCTTGCGTGAGACCGATCACGAGCCGCCCTATTTGGAGCTGAAGGCGAGCATCGGCGCGTCTGCGGTGGACCCGGGAAAGCGTTGGAACCGCACCGACGGCGCGCATCAGAAGATCCTGCTCTCGTACGGCAAGGTTGGCTACATCGCCTCCAACAATCAGCCGCTGCTGTTGCAGCGCGGGCCGCGCGATTGGCTGGTGCAGCCGGACTGGGCCGAGGCTGAAGGGATTCAGAGCTTTGCCGGGCAGCCGCTGTGCTTCAAGGGGCAGGTGCTCGGAGTCGTGGCGTTCTTCAGCCGCAAACGCCTCGAAAAATCGGACTTGGATTGGCTGCGCGTGTTCGCCGATCACGCCGCCGTGGCGATTGCCAACGCGCGCGCCTTCGAAGAGATTGCGCTGCTCAAAGAGAACGCGGAGCGCGAGCGCGACTATTTGCGCGAAGCCGTGAGGAGCGCGCTACAGCACGGAGATATCATCGCCGAAAGTCCGGAGATGAAACGGGTGCTGCAGCAAGTGCACGCCGTGGCGCGCGCCGATTCGTCGGTGCTGATTCTGGGCGAGAGCGGCGTCGGCAAGGAGCTGATCGCCGCGGCGGTGCACGACTTGAGCGGCAGGCGCGACGGTCCGCTGGTCAAGGTCAATTGCGCTAGCGTGCCGCGCGAGCTGTTCGAGAGTGAATTCTTCGGCCATGTGCGCGGCGCTTTCAGCGGCGCCGCCCGCGATCGCCAGGGCCGCTTCTTGCTCGCCGACGGAGGCTCGCTCTTTCTCGACGAGGTCGGCGAAATCCCGCTCGAGCTGCAGGGCAAGCTGCTGCGCGTGCTGCAGGAACGGACGTTCGAGGCTGTGGGCGACGACCGCACGCGCGAGGTCGACGTGCGGGTGATCGCGGCCACCAATCGCCCACTCGAGATCGAGGTCGAGAAGGGCAGATTTCGGCGCGATTTGTTCTATCGCCTGAACGTGCTGCCGGTCGAGGTGCCGCCGCTGCGCCAGCGGCACGAGGACATTTTACCGATGGCACGGCGCTTTTTGCGCACGACTGCCGATCGCTTGCACCTGCCGGAGCGCGCGCTCTCGCCTGACGACGAACAGGCGCTTTTGGGCTACGACTTTCCGGGCAACGTGCGCGAGCTGCAGAACATCATCGAGCGCGCGGTGGTGCTCAGCAATCGCGTGCAGGCGGGGCTCGGGCTGGTGCTCGGTCGCCCGAGCCAGCCACCGCCCGCCGTCGAGCGGGCGGAGCCGGAAGCGGGCGACGTGATGAGCGAGCTCGTGTTTCGTGACTTGGAACGGCGGAACCTGCTCAATGCCTTGCGGCGTTGTGACTACCGTATCGCCGGCGCTCGTGGCGCCGCCAAGCTGCTGGGCTTGAGCCCGAGCACTCTGGCCTACCGCATGAAGCAACTGGGGCTGGAGCGACCGCGCTGACGTCGGTGCAATGCCGCCGAAACTCGCGGACAGCGCCGGCTCACAAGATTCACGCGCTTGCTCTCAAAGACTTGAGAGTCGCAGCTTGTTGCGTGTTTCGGTGGGGTGAACGGCTGCGCGCGATGCGCGAAGTTCGCCGATTCTGGCGGCAATGGCTGGTCTGGCACGGCGCTCGCAAAGTGAGGTGCTGCTCGCCCGGCGACGCAGTGTCGCGCGCCGCAAACCGCAAACTCGGAGAACGAAACATGCCCAAAGTCCAAGCACTGATGAACAAGGCCGGCGATTTTTTGGTCGACTACGAAGAAAAGGTCTTCGAAGACGTGAAGGCGAGCCCGGGCGAAAAGGCGCTGGTCACGTTTCACACGGTCGCGTTCGAAGGCTCGATCGGGCTCGTGAACTTGCTGCAGGCCGTGCGACTGCAACGCAAGGGTTTCGAGACTTCGGTGCTGCTGTACGGCCCTGGCGTGACGCTGGGCGTGCAACGCGGCTTCCCCAAGCTCGGTGACGAGGCTTTTCCGGGCCACCTCAACTTCAACGCGCAGATCATGAAATTCATGGCCGAGGGCGGCAAGGTGTTCGCCTGTCGCTTCGCGCTGCAGGCCTTGTACGGCCACGGCGAGAAGGCGCTGATCGAGGGCATCAAGCCGATTAGTCCACTCGACGTGCTCGACTTGATGCTGCTGCACCGCAAAGACAACGCCTTCATTCTCGACACGTGGACGCTCTAGGCATGTCACGCAAGGTGCGCGCCGCAGCCGTGCAGCTGAGCCCCGTGCTGTTCAGTCGTGAAGGCACGACCAGCAAGGTGTGCGACAAGATTGCCGAGGCGGCGGCGGCGGGCGCGGAGCTGGTGGTGTTTCCCGAGACTGTGGTGCCGTATTATCCGTATTTTTCCTTCATCAAGGCGCCGGCGGTGATCGGCGCCGAGCACCTCCTGCTGCTGGAACAGGCGGTGACGGTGCCGGGCCCCACGACGGAGGCGATCGCGCAGGCTGCTCGCAAGGCAGGCGCGGTCGTCAGTATCGGCGTCAACGAGCGTGACCACGGGACGCTGTACAACACCCAGCTGCTGTTCGACGCTGACGGGCGCTTGCTGCAAGCGCGCCGCAAGCTCACGCCGACCTACCACGAACGCATGATTTGGGGTCAGGGCGACGGCTCCGGACTGGTGGCAGTCGACACGCGCGTGGGCCGCGTCGGTTCGCTAGCCTGTTGGGAGCACTACAACCCCTTAGCTCGCTACGCGCTCATGGCAGACCACGAAGAAATTCACGTCGCCATGTTCCCAGGGTCGCTCGTCGGCGACATTTTCCGCGAACAGATCGAGGTCACGATTCGCCACCACGCGCTCGAATCGGGCTCTTTTGTCGTCAACGCGACCGGCTATCTGAGCGAGTCGCAGGTGGTGCAGATCGCAGGCGAGACGAAGCTCGACAAGGCGCTGCGCGGCGGCTGCTTCACCGCCATCGTCTCACCGGAAGGTACCTTGCTCGCGCCGCCGCTCACTGACGGCGAGGGCATGGTGATCGCCGACTTGGATCTCGCGCTCGTGGCCAAGCGCAAACGCATGATGGACAGCGTCGGTCACTACAGTCGTCCCGAGCTGTTGTCCGTGCTCATCGATCGCACGCCGCAGCCGCATTTGCGCCACAAATCCCAGCCTTTACCCGAACCTCGGATAGCCCATGAATCGCTCGCTGCCGATAGCAACCACGTTCACGACGAAGACGCGAAGGTTCCTGCGCTCTCCTGAGCTGCTCTCCGAGCTGCAAGCTTTCGGAGTGCGCTGGGTCGATCCCAACGGACCTGGGCTGAGCCGCAGCGGCGGCGCCGGGCCGTCGGATCACAAGGCCATCACGCTCGAGCACCAGACCGTCATGGTGCCGATCTTGAATCACGCTTCTGCGCTTTCGCCTTACTCGGCCCAGGTGCGGCCAGGTGGCGCGGCCGCGACGCTGTTTCGCGCCGGTGAGCCGATCGCGGATATCACGTTCCCGCCCCAGCCGCACTTCTACCGCTTGTCGACGGCCGACGGCGTGCCGTATTGGAAGATCGCGACCTTGCACGCCACCGACGTGCTGGCCACGACCGTGCTCCAAACCTGCATGCGCTACGGCAACCGCGAGACCGCGTGCCAATTTTGCGCCATCGGCCAGTCGTTGGCCGCCAAGTCGACCATCCCCGAAAAGACGCCGGAGCAGTTGGCCGAGGTCGCCAGCGCTGCCGCTCGGCTCGATGGCGTGAAGCACGTGGTGCTCACGACCGGCACTCCGCGCACTGCCGATCGCGGCGCGCAAGTGTTGGCCGACTGCGCGCGAGCCATCAAGGCGGCTTCTGGCTTGCCGCTGCAGGCGCAGTGCGAGCCGCCGGCTGATTTTGGCTGGTTCGAGCGGCTGCGCGCAGCGGGCGTCGATAGCCTGGGCCTGCACTTGGAGGCTGTGACGGAGCGCGTGCGCCAGCGCATCATGCCGGGCAAGGCGGAGGTGCCGGTCGGCGTCTACCTCGAAGCGTTTGCCAGCGCCGTGCGCGTGTTCGGCCGTGGCCAGGTGTCGACCTACATTTTGGCGGGGCTCGGCGACAGCCGTGAAGAGATCTTGGAGATGTGCGAGCGACTGGTGGGCCTTGGCGTGTATCCGTTCGTCGTGCCGTTCGTGCCCATCGCGGGCACGGCGCTCGAAGACGAGCCGCCGCCGGAGCCGTTCTTCCTGCGTGACACGCTCGACGGCGTGGCGGCGATCTTGGCCCGCCACGAGCTGCGCAGCAGCGACATCAAGGCTGGTTGCGGCCGCTGCGGCGCCTGCTCGACGCTCAAGGCGCGCGAGGTGCCGCGTGCTTGATGTGATCAATCCTTGGGGGCGCCCGGTTCGGCCCAGCTTGGGCGCCGAGGTGGTGGCGCAGGTTGCGAGCGAGCCGTGGCAGCTGCTCGGCTACCGCGAGCTGCGGCGCGCCATCTTCGCCGAAGAGCAGGGGCTGTTTGCAGGCTCGGACTTCGATGAGCACGACGCCCATGCGCTGCCGATCGTGGCCGAGAGTCAGATTGCCGGCATGAGTGACCGGGTCGTGGGCGTGGTGCGAATTTACCCGAGCGAGCCCGGCACCTGGTTTGGCGGTCGGCTCGGGGTTCGCCGTGAATTCCGGCGTTTTGGCGCGATCGGCAGCGCGCTGATCGCGACCGCGGTTTCGACCGCCCACGCGCACGGCTGCCAGCGCTTCCTGGCCACGGTGCAGCCGGCAAACGTGCGCTACTTCGAACGACACCACTTTCGCGTGCTGCGCGCGATCGACGTGCTCGGGCGACCGCATCAGCTGATGCAAGCCGAGTTGGCGGCTTACCCGCCGCGCGCCGAGGGCGAGCGACTGGTGCAAGCGAGGGTCGCGTGAAGCTCGGTGAGCTTTCCTTGGCAGCACTCACCGAACAGCTGCGCGGTCGCGCGGAGCTTTGCATGAAGCGCGACGTGCAGTTGCCCTCGCGCGTGTTCGGCGGTGCCAGCCAGAGCGCCTGGTTTCCGTCGCGCGAGTCCATCTTGAACGGCGACGATACCGCCGCGCTGCCGAGCGACGACGGCTACACGCTGTTCGCCGCCGAGGGCATCCGTCCGGAGCTGGTCGCCGCAGATCCGTGGTTTGCCGGCTTCTGCTCGGTCATGGTCAATCTGAGCGACATCGCGGCCATGGGCGGGCGACCGTGGGCGGTCGTCGACGTGTTGTTCATGGGCGCGGGCGAAAACGAGCGCCTGCTCGAAGGCATGCTCGCGGCCAGCGAGCTGTTCGGCGTGCCGGTGGTGGGCGGGCACACGGCGCGCGTCAGCGGCCCGACCCTGCTGGCCGTGGCGGTGGTCGGTCGCGCCCGGCGCCTGATCTCGAGTCACGCGGCAAAACCCGGCCAAACCGTGCTGATGGCGGTCGATCTGCGTGGCAGCTTCCGCGGCAGCGGCGGGGCATTCAACGCGGCCACCACGGCTTCCGCCACGCAGCTGCGCTCGAGCCTGGCCGTGTTGCCGGAGCTGGCCGAGGCAGGCCTGGTCGGCGCCGGCAAAGACATCAGCATGGCTGGCGCGTGCGGTTCGCTTGCCATGTTGCTGGAGACCTCCGGCGTCGGCGCGGTGCTCGACCTCGAGCGCGTGCCGGCGCCGGCAGAAGTCGAGCCGCTGCGTTGGCTGACGGCGTTCCCGAGCTTTGGCTACGTGCTGGCCGTCGACGACCGTGCCGTACGCCAGGTGTGTGCCCGCTTCGACGCCGTGGGCGTGACGTGCGCGGCGGTGGGCAGCATCACAGCGTCCGCGCACTTGGCCTTGCGCTACGCGGGCGAGGAAGCCGTCTACCTGGATTTGGGGGAACGCCCACTCACGGGCTTCGGAGGCTAGGACCATGACCTCGATTGGTTTGTTTACGTATTCGACGAAGCCGCGCGGCAGCGTGGTGCACGCTGCCTATTTGGCGGAGGCGCTTACGGCACGCAACCATGATGTCACGCTGTACGCGCTCTCCAAAGCGGGCGACTTGTTCTATCGCAAGCTTGCGTGCCACGTCGTGTACTTGCCTGCCGAAAAGGCGCCAGTCGATCCAGATTCGCTGATTGCGCAGCGCGTGCGCGAGATTTCCTCGGGCATTACGCAGTTGCAGCCGCGCCACGAGCTGTATCACGCCGAAGACTGCCTGGCGGCGAGCGGCCTTCTGGCGAGTCGCGCCGAGCTACGCGGTGCCCCGCTGGTGCGCACCTTGCACCACCTGGAGCACTTCGAGAGCCCGTATCTGCAAGATTGTCAGCGGCGCTCGATCGTCGAGGCCACGGCCGTGGCTTGCGTCAGCAAAGTGAGCCAGCGCGACGTCGCGCGCGCTTTCGGCCGACATTGCCCGGTCATCGGCAACGGCGTCGATCTCGCGCGCTTCGTGCCAGATCCGCAACTCGAGCTCCGCTGTCGTGAGCGCTTCGCCGTGTCCGCCAACGATGTGGTCGTGCTCAGCGTCGGCGGCGTCGAGCCACGTAAGAATACCCTGCGCACGCTCGAGGCTATGATTCCGGTCCTGCTCCGCAATCCGCAGGCGCGCTGGCTGATCGCCGGAGGCGCCAGCATCTGGGAGCACGACGCCTACCGCGGCGCTTTCTTCACGCGACTCGCCGAGCTGGGTGTCAACCTGCGCTCGCGCATCGTGGTGCTGGGAGGCGTGACCGAGCAAGAGCTCACTGGGCTCTACGGTTTGAGCCAAATTCTGCTGTGTCCGTCGCTGCAAGAGGGTTTCGGGCTATGCGTGCTCGAGGCCATGGCGGCACGCTGCGCGGTGGTGGTGGCGGACGCCGAGCCGTTCAGCGAGTACCTGGCGCCGGGCGCGGCCTGCTTCGTCGACCCGCAGTCCGAGTCGAGCATCGGCGCCGCTGTCGAGCGGCTCCTGCACGATGAGCGGCTGCGCGCCACGCTCGCCATCGAGGGCGTGGCGCGGGCCGCCAGGTTCTCTTGGGCCCAGGTCGCTTGCGACCATGAGCGCCTGTATCGGGGTTTGCTGGCTCAGCCCCGCTGTCAACCTGCCAGCGCGTACGAGGAACGAGCACATGCCTGAGATGCATTTTCGTGTGAAGTGGCCGAACGGTCAGGTGGACGATTGCTATTCGCCTTCTTACATCGTCGAAGAGCACCTGAACGAAGGCGTCGACTACGATGTAGAAGATTTCGTGTCGCGGGTGCGCAGCGCGCTCAGTATCGCGTCAGAGCGCGTTTTCGCACGCTACGGCTTCGAGTGCAGCTCGGCGCTCGACCAATTGCGCGCGGTCGAAGCCACCGCCGAGGCGCTCAGCCCCGGCGAAAGGGCCGGAAAAGTAGCGGTTTTGAGCTTCACCAAGCACGCCCCTCGCGACGCCAGAGCCAAGAAGCCCGAGCACTTTTCGGTCGTGGTCGTGGGCGGCGGGCAGGCGGGCCTGGCCGTGAGCTACTTGCTCCAGCAGAGCGGTGTTTCTCATGTCGTGCTCGAGGGCAAGCGCATCGCCAGCGCCTGGCGCAGCGAACGTTGGGACACGTTTTGCTTGGTGACGCCCAACTGGCAATGTCGCCTGCCGGGCCACGCCTACAGCGGCGACGATCCACAGGGCTTCATGGGCAAAGACGAGATTGTCGCGTACGTCGAGAGCTACGCGGCTCGTTACCAGCTTCCGGTGCGCGAAGGCGTGCAGGTCAAGTCGGTGAAGCGCTCGGAGTCGGGCGCGAGCTTCGAAGTGGAAACCTCGGCCGGGCGGATGACGGCGGAGCAGGTCGTCGTGGCGACGGGCGGCTACCACCGACCGCGCATTCCCGGCTACGCGGCGCAGCTTTCGGTCGCTCAGTTGCATTCGTCGGGGTATCGCAACGCGGCCGCGCTGCCGGCGGGCGAAGTGCTGGTGGTCGGTACCGGCCAATCGGGCTGCCAAATCGCGGAAGATTTGCACCTTTCCGGGCGCAAGGTGCATTTGGCAGTGGGTAGCGCGCCGCGTTGCGCGCGCCGGCATCGCGGCAAAGACGTGGTCGAATGGCTGGAGCAGATGGGCCACTACGATTTGCCGATCGACAAGCAAAAGAATCCTGAACAGCTGCGCGATCGCGCCAACCACTACGTAACGGGCCGCGCGGGAGGCCATGATCTCGACCTGCGCCGCTTCGCCCTCGAAGGCATGAAGCTGTACGGGCCGGCCGTCGGCATCGAGGCGGGCAAGCTTCGCATCGCGCCCAAGCTTCGCCAGCACCTCGATCACGCCGATGAGGTCTACCGGAGCATCAACCGAGCCATCGACCAGCACATCGAGCAGCAGGGCATCGTGGCGCCACCCGAGCGGGAATACGTTGCGGTTTGGGAGCCAGACGAAGAGCCGCTCGAGCTCGATCTGGCAGCGCACGGCATCTCGACCGTGATCTGGGCGACTGGCTTTCACACCGACTTCAGCTGGGTCGAAGTGCCGGTCTTCGACGGGCGCGGCAAGGTCGAACATTACCGCGGCGTGACCCGCGCTCCGGGCCTGTTCTTCATTGGCCTGCCCTGGCTGCACACTTGGGGCTCGGGCCGGTTTTCCGGCGTAAAAACCGACGCGGAGCATCTGCTCTCGCACATCTTGCCGCCCGTCCGTGAGGCAGGGGCCGAGCCTGGCGGGTTGTCTGCCAGCGTGTGATCTGCGTGTAAGCTGCACGGGTGCGGCGCTCGATCGGCCTTTTGCTCGCGATGTGTGGGGCGGTCGTGTGGGCATGCCAGGGCGCTGCGCCCGTCGTGTCAGCGCCGTCCGGCGGCCTCAGGCAGCACTCTGCGTCCGATGGGACGCCTCACAGCAACGTGCTGCGCGCCGACTACGTGGGCTCGGCGGCGTGCGCGGGTTGCCATGCACGGATCTACGACGCCTGGCAGCGCGCACCGATGCACCGCATGACCCGAGACCTTGCCCAAACCGAGGTCTCGGCGCCGTTCGACGGGCGCAGCTTGCGGCTCGGAAGCGACCTGGCAAAGCTCGAGCTTCGGGGCGGCAAGCGCTTCCTCGCGCTCGCGCAGGGTAGCGACGCAAGCTGGCTGTTTCGCGTGACCAAGGTGATCGGCGGGCGCTACCGCGAAGATTTCGTGGGCGAAGAAGTCTCGCCGAGTGAGCCATTCGGCAAGGCGCTGGCCGAGCAGCGCGTGCTGCCGCTATCGTACCTGCGCTTCGACGGCAGCTTGCGCTACAAAGGTTATTCGGTGATGGTGCGCGAGCGCCAGGTGCTGGAGCCTGGCTTGATTTGGCAGCGCGCCTGCATCTTGTGTCACAACACGGCGCCGCAATTCGTGGCGCTGTACGACGAGCTGTACGGCGCTGGGTCGCCTGCGTATCAGGGCTCTGCCAGCAACGAGTTGCCGGAAAATAGGGCCTTTCGGTACGTGATCGACGACGCGGCCGGCTTGAAAGCGGCGCTCGAAGCCGAGCTGCACCTGATCGGCGCCGAGGGTCATTTGCGCGGCGACTCGCAGTACGCACTACAGGTGGCAATTTCCAACACGCGCGAACGCTGGAGCGAAGCGCATTTGGTCGAGCTGGGTGTCGGTTGCGAGAGCTGTCACGGCGGCGCGCGCGCGCACGCCGCGGATCCGGCGCGCAACAAGACGAGCTTTGCAGTCCAAAGCGCCTTCATGCATGTCGAGACGCCGACAGGCGGCGTGCCGACGCATGCGCAAGACATCAACCGCAGCTGTGCCAAGTGCCACACGGTGCTGTTTTCGCAATATCCGTTCACCTGGGAAGGGGGCGAGCGCCGCAACCATCCGGGCGGCAGCAGCACCAACTCGGGTGAAGCGCGCGATTTTCTGCTCGGCGGCTGCGCCAGCGCCATGGACTGCACCAGCTGCCACGACCCGCACGGCGAAGATTCGCGGAGCCGCCTCGAAGAGCTCGGTACGGTGTCGGGCAACCGCGTGTGCATCGGCTGTCACGGCAAGTACGCCTCGGCCGCGGCACTGAAGCAGCACTCGCACCATGCGCCCGACGGCGAAGGCAGCGCTTGCTTGAATTGCCACATGCCCAAAAAGAACATGGGTTTAGCCTACGAATTCACGCGCTACCACCGCATCGGCTCACCCAGCGACGAGGCTCGCGTGACCGGCGACCGCCCACTCGATTGCGCCATCTGCCACGCCGGTCGCAGCGTCGATCAAATCGTCACCACCATGGAAAAGTGGTGGGGCAAACACTACGACCGCGCCGCGCTCAAACGACTCTACGGCGACGACCTCAAGCAAAACCCCGTCCGCCTGGCGCTCTTGGGCGGCAAACCCCACGAGCAGGCGCTCGCCGCCGACATCGCGGTGCGCCACGACCTCGCCGGCACCACCGACGCCATCGTTGCGCTGTTCGACAACCCGTATCCGCTCGTCCGCTACTTTGCGCGCCACAGCCTCGAACGCCGCTTCGGGGCGCCAATACCGATCGACATGAACCTGCCCGGCCCAGAGCTGGCGCAAGCCGCGAAGGCGTGGATCGCGGCTCGCCCCGACTCTGCGACACCAGAACCACCACGCCACGCGCGAGAATGACTTCGCATGCAAAGTCATTTCGCGGCGCGCTCTGGCTGCCGCGCCAAGTAGCCGAAATAGCGGATGAAGCTCCGTCCGTTGACGCTCGAAAATGAATGACTTCGCATACGAAGTCATTTCGCGGCGCGCTTTGGCTGCCGCGCCAAGTAGCCGAAATAGCGGATGAAGCTCCGTCCGTTGACGCTCGAAAATGAATGACTTTGCATGCAAAGTCATTTCGCGGCGCGCTTTGGCTGCCGCGCCAAGTAGCCGAAATAGCGGATGAAGCTCCGTCCGTTGACGCCCGAAAATGAATGACTTTGCATACGAAGTCATTCGTAGCGAGGCGGAGGGTGTCTGCGGGGTGAGTCGTGACTTATTGGCGTCGCATCGGGCCGGGCCCGCTAGGCGGCGGGATGGCGGTCGATCCAGTTTTTGTGGACGTCGGGGATGTCGTCGAGCAGTTGCTTGGTGGCGGGCGATTGCGGGCGTTGGGTGACGTCGTCGGGCGGGCCTTGTTCGACGATTTTGCCCTCGTGCATGATGAAGATCGAGTCCGACACGTAGTACGCGAGGCCAATGTCGTGCGTGATGAACACGATGGTCATGTCCAGCTCTTGCTTGAGCTTCATCAGGTAGTCGAGGATGTTCGCGCGACTGCAAGCGTCGACCATACTGGTCGGTTCGTCGGCCACGAGCACGCGCGGCTTCAAGATGAAGATGCGCGCCAAGAGCATGCGCTGCATCTGGCCGCCCGAGAGCTCGAACGGGTATTTGCCGTCGATTTCCCGCGGCTTGATGTTCACGTTCAAGAGCGCCTGGTCGACGCGCTCTTCCATCTCTTTGTCGCTCGGCTTCTGCTCGAACAAGTTGAACGAGCTCTTGAGCTGCGCGCGAATCGTGAAAAACTGATTGAAGGCCGAGAACGGATCTTGAAACACCGCCTGCACCTGGCGCCAGTGCTGGCGTGGGTCGGCGGCGCTGGCGATTGGTTTGCCATCGTAGAGCAGACTACCGCTGGTCGGCTGCTCCAGCCGCAGCAGCATTTTTGCCAGCACCGTCTTGCCGCAGCCAGATTGGCCTACGATCGACACGATTTCTTTGTCGCGAATCTTGAACGACACGTCGTTTACGGCAAGCTTCTGCTTCTTGCCGTGGCCGTACGCGCGCGACACGCGGCGCGCTTCGAACGTGATGTCGTCATTCGGCATACTGACACCTCACTTCGCGGTCCTTGACGATGCGGATGAGTTGCTCGTTCTCTTTGCAGTCGGGCCGCGCTTCCGGGCAGCGCTCGGCGAAGCGGCAGCCCAGGATTTTGTGGCCCAAATTGGGCGGCGCGCCCTCGATAGCGACCGGCTTTTTGCTCTTCTGTCCGGGCTCGGCGCTGAGCATCGAGCCCATCAAGGCTTTGGTGTACGGCTGGCGCGAGTCGAAAATCACCTGTTCGGTCGTGCCGAGCTCGACGAACTCACCCGCGTACATCACGGCGATGCGCGATGACACGTGGCGGAGCAGCGGCAGCTCGTGAGTGATGAACAGCATGCTACCGATGATTTGCGCATCCATCAGGTCGAACAGCATGCGAATCACGGCCTTTTGTGTGGTCACGTCGAGTGCCGACGTCGGCTCGTCCGCGATCACCACGCGCGGATTGAGCAAGGTCGAGATACCGATCACGACGCGCTGCTTCATGCCGGCGGGCAGCTGAACCGGATACGAATTGAGCACCAGGTTGGCGTCCAGCCCGATCTTTTCGAAGCGCTCGCGCAGGCGTCCCGTGATCTCTTTCTTGTCTGCCTTGTCGTCGTGGCTCAAGATCATGTCGGTCGCGAGGTCTTTCACCTTGCGGGTCGGATTCAGCGAATTGAGTGCGCCCTGCGGGATCATCGACACCAAGCGGCCGAGCACGTCTTTACGGTTCCGCTCCACATCCATGCCGATGATGCTCTTGCCGTCGACCTTTACGTCGCCCGACGTGAGGTGCAGCGGCGGGATGTACAGGCCCATGCAGGCGCTGACCAGCGTGGTCTTGCCGCAGCCGGATTCGCCGGCAATACCCAAGATTTCGCCCTCTTTCAAGGCGAACGACACGCCGTCGACCGCCTGAATCGTTTGCCCGAAGCGCGTGAGGTAATGGGCGCGCAGCTCCTCGACTTCGAAGATGGGAGGGGTGGTCATCGTCACTTGCGCAGCCGCGGATTGAAGACGCCTTCGAGCGAGGTGTTCAGCACGTACAGCGCTAGCACCACCACCGTGATCAGCACCATCGCTGGCAGGAAAGCCCACCAGGCGCCGTCGGTCAGAGCCTCGTTGGTCTTGGCCTCGTTCAAGATCTTGCCGAGCGAGATCGAGTCATAGGGCCCCAGCCCGAGCAGACTGATGCTGGCTTCGGTCAAGATACCGGTCGCGGTTTGGATGATGAACACCATGAAGATGTAGCTGAGCAGGTAGGGCAAGATGTGCAGCGCGACGATGCCGGCCGTGCCGTAGCCGTTGATGCGCGCCAGCGCGACGTGGTCGCGGGCGCGAATGCTGGAGGCCTGAGCGCGCACAGCGCGGGCGCTCCAGGTCCAGGTGGTCGCTCCAATCAACAGGGCGATCAACGTCAAGCTGCGACCTTCTTCGAGGCTCGAGCTGATCAAGATCAGCACGATCAGGCTCGGGATGACCAGGAACAGATTGGTCGCGACGGTCAACAAATCGTCGATCAAGCCGCCCTTGTAGCCGCCGTACACGCCGACGGCAGTGCCCACCACGGTCGCGATCGTCCCGGCCACGAAACCTACGTAAAGCGAGCTGCGCAAGCCCTGGATCAGCAGCGAAAACATGTCGAGCCCGAGGTGATCGGTGCCGAGCCAAGCCTTGGCCGAAGGCTCCATGTAAGCCAGGCCGACGCGGGTTTTGGTGTCGATGTGGAACACGAGCGGCCCGAGCAGTGCGAGCAGCAGTGTCAGCAAGAACAGCGACGCCCCAAACAGGAACGACGGCTGCTTGAGCAAGTTCTTGAACAACTTCACGGCTTGCCCCCTTGCACGGCGCGGATGCGCGGGTCGAACAGACCGATCAGCAAGTCAGCCGTGAAGTTGGCGATCAAGACCGTGGTGGTGACGAGCAAGCAACAGCCAGTGATGACCGGGTAGTCGTTGCTCTGAATGGCCGTCAAGATTGCCATTCCCAAGCCGGGGTAGCTGAAGACAATTTCGGCGATCAAGGCGCCGCCGACCATCGTGCCGAGCGACACAGCCAAGCCAGTGAGCTGAGGCAGCATCGCGTTCCGAAACATATAGTAGAGAATTTTGTTCTCTTTGACGCCGAGCAGCTTGGCGTACTTCACGTAGTCGGTACCAAGCTCGTAGATGCACATCGAGCGCATGCCGATGGCTTGGCCGCCGACCACCAGCAAGAACACCGACAAGAACGGCAGCACGTAGTAGTAGGCTGCGCTCGACAAGAACGCTGCGTTCAGCGCCGGCGTGAGGCCTTCGTCGTAGCCGCCCACGGCGGGAAACCACTCGCGCTTGATGGCGAACCAATAGACCAGCAAAATTCCGAAGCAAAACGCGGGGATGGCGCTCATCAGCAAAGCGCCCGGGTAGAATAGCTTGTCGAAGATCCCGCGCTTGTAGGCGGCGAGCGCGCCGAGCACGTTGCCAATCAGCCAGCCGAATACGATGGTCGGTAGCTGCAAGGCCAGCGTCCAAGGAATGGCGGTCTTGATGATCTCGCTGACGCGCTTGGGGTGCTGGAGGATGGAGCCGCCGAGGTCGCCGCGCAGGCTCATGCCGAGGTAGTTGACGAATTGCGAGCCGAGCGAGGTTTTGAGCGCCTTGCCGCTCTTGCCGCGCACGACCTTGCCCTGTGCGTCGACCTGCACGAGCCCGAACTCTTTGAGGTACTGCTCTTCGACCGCGTTGGCGCTCTTGGTGTCGAGGCCAGCGCTGACCTTGGCCATGATGGTGTCGACCGGGTTCGCCTTGCCCAAGCGCGGCAAGAAGAAGTTGATCGTCACCGCCACCAAGAAAGTGACGAGGTACCAGGCGGCGCGACCCAAGATGTGCTTGAGGACAGGATGATTCTTCAGCATCGATGTCTCACTGCTTTTGGGCGACGGGTACGAGCGCCCAGAGCATGCCCGTGCCACACCGCTCGCCCGGAATTTGCGGCGGCAGGTAGGGATGCGTGGCGGTGGAGTAGTTGGTCCAGTGCCGCGTCGAGAATTCGTAGAACTGGTCGGGGCGATACATGAGCGGGATCGTGGGCTGCTGCTGCATGAAAATGACGTTGAGCTCGCGGTACGCGGCGCTGCGCTCGGGCTCTTTCAGCGTCGGAATCGTCGCCAGCAGCTGATCGATGCGCGCGATGTAGCCGGGCGCTTTCGGATCGTTGAACCGCCCCATGTTTTTGTAGACTTTCTCGCCCTCGGGCGCGAAGTCCTGCGTCGTCATGACGGCGTCGAAGCGCGACCAGGGTTTGGACGGGCTGGGTGCGGAGGCCGGCGTGTTCATGATCAGGTCGAACTCGCCCTTGGCCAGGTCGGTCCAGAACAGGTTGCCGTCGATGAATTTCTCACGCGCGTCGATACCGGCCTCGCGCATGCCGCGTACGGCAATCTTGACGATTGACTCCCAGTCGCTCCAGCCGGTCGGCGACTTGATGTACACGGTCTGGACGCGCTGGCCAGCCTTGTCGCGCGTCTCGACCAGGTCGCCCTTTTCGTTGAAGAGCGATTTGTAGCCAGCCTCCGCCAGCGTCTGCTTGGCGCGCGCCGGATCGTAGCCGACGCCGTACTGCTTGGCGTCGGCTGCGGAGTAGAATTGAGCTTCGAGGCCGGAAGGCATGATCAAACCGGGCTGCAATGGTTCGCTATAGTTCGAGCCTGCCAATTCGCGGATATCGACGTAGTTGATCGAGAACGCCATGGCCCGGCGGTAAGCCACGTCAGCCAGCGGCCCGTGCTTGACGTTGATGAACAGCATCGGCATGCCCGTGCCTACGAAGTACGGCGGATCCTCGAGCCAGGCGTGTACGCCTTTTTCGGCCTTGCGCCAGATGCGCGGCACGAAGGTGGACGACATGTCGAGCCGGCCCTGTCTCAGGGCGATGCTGAAATGGTCGTTGCTTTTGTAGATCGGGTGCACCACGTAGCGCGGCACTGGCAGCTTGCCAGCATGGAGCGCGTTGTTTCCCCAGTAGTCGGGGCGCCGCTCGGTCACGATCTTCTCGCTGCTGTACTGTTTGAGTTGGTACGGCCCGCTGATCACGGGGTCCTTGTCGAACTTGAGGCTGGTCGTCGCGTCGAGGCCGTGCTTCTGAATCTCGGGCTCGAAAATGTGGCGCGGAATGATGCGCGCGTCTTGCAGCCAATCGAGCACGACCAGCGGGTTCCGCCTGTCCGGCTTCAAGATGAAGGCGACGCGGCGCGGGTAGTCGGGTGTGTCGCGCGGCGTGTCGGCGACTTCTTTGCCGCTTTCGTCGAGCAGCCGAACTGCATCGATGTACTGCCAAACTGGCGACACTGGCAGGCTCTTGTTCTTGTCGCCCAAGTCGAACGAGAACTTGACGTCCCAGCCAGTGACCGGTTTGCCGTCGCTCCAGCGCGCAGCGGGGTTCAAGCTGACCTCGATGTCGTCGTTGAGCTGCGCGAACGATTCCGCCAGCAGCGGCTCCATCTTGCCGGTCAGGGCGTTGTAGAGCAGCAAGGTCTCGTACATCAGATTGATGTTGTTGACGGGCCACTGCACGCTGCTCATGAGCGGGTTGAAGGTGGTGGGCTCGCCCCACTGCCGACCCGCGACGTACAGGGTTTCGGCGCGCGGCAGGCCGTCGCCGTCGCCGCCGCTGGCTCGGTTACAGGCGCTGACGCTGCCCAGCAGCGCGACGGCAATGATCGCCACGGCCGGCAGCTTCTTGGAACGTTCTCGAATCCTCATCATGGGGGCTGGACTGGTCGGCGGCTGTGGCCGGATTGCGCGGCTGGAAGCGGACCGGAACCAGTTCCACACGCGAGGGCCGCCGGAACGTAACGTGCAGCCGCTCGAACTAAAAGGACAATGCGTGGAAATCGGGTATCTCGGCCGCAAATTTGGCTCGCCTGTTCATGTCTCGAGCCGGCACGGTTGATCCGACGAAGGGCAAGCCGTCTTGCCAATCTACAGCGGCGCTTTCAACGTCAGCGTTCCTGGTCCGTGGACCCGCACCCGCTCTGGCTGAAGGGGCGGGGTGCTAGCGACGTGGGGCTAAAGCCTGGTCGAGCAAACCCAGCTTCTTCGCCCAGTAGGCCTTCATCTGCTCGGCGGCGCCACGCGACTCGATCTGGTGGTGGTCGACGCTCACTTCGGTGCGCCCCGACTTTTCACTGAATGAGACCGCGACGTGGCTCGTGCCTTTGCCCCAACGGGCGCGAATGATTTTATCCGCCGTAGCCCCGCGCACCACGAAGCGATCATCGGCCAGCCAGCGCGCACGCTCGCCTGCGTCGTTCCACAGCCGAAACACGCGTGGCAGCGGCGCGTCGAGCGTACAGCTGCTGTTGATTTGAAAGCCGTCGGGGGCCGGCGGTTTGTCGCTCTTATTTCGCAGGCTTTCGTAGCCGACCGCGATCATTTGCTGCCACCACGGTCCAATGCCGTGCTTCTGCGCCAAAATCGCGACCACTCCGCGCTGATCGAGCGTTTCGGCCCCGGCATTGTCGAGCACCGCGAACCAATCGTCCCAGCTCTTGCCGGTGCGGCGCATCACGGCGTCGGTGCTCACGCCAGCAGCTTCTTTGATGCTCTTGCGCGCTGGCTTCTTGGGAGGCGCAGGTGGCGGTACGAGTTTTACGGCCGCGTTCGCCTTGAGCGCGTTCGCCTTGCCGGGCGAAGTCGCCTTGCCGGGCGAAGTCGCCTTGCCGGGCGAAGTCGCCTTGCCGGGCGAAGTCGCCTTGCCGGGCGAAGTCGCCTTGCCGGGCGAAGTCGCCTTGAGCGCGTTCGCCTTGCCGGGCGAAGTCGCCTTGAGCGGTGAGGTGCCCTTGGTGGGCGCTGCCGCTTTGACGGGTAGCGTGGCTTTGGCCGCTACACTTTTGGTCAGCACGGGTGTGTCCGCCGGTTTCGCGAGCGGCTTGCTGGGCGCGACGGCTTTGAGGGCGACTGTCGGCGCGTGCGCGCTCTTGCCGTTCGTCGCGCTTGCGGGGCGAGCGGCCTTGCTCGCTTTGACTGGTGACGCGGTGACTTTGCTCGCCGGGGCTGCCTTGGCGGCGGAATTCACCGCTCGCACGACCGCCCTGGCTTTCTTGGAGCGACGAGCGTCCGAGCTGGGGTGATGGGCCTTCACGTCCTCGCCCGATGATACATGCCGAAACTTCGCCGGCGACAAGCCCCAGTTAGCTGCCAAGGCGGGTTTTTGGCCCTCGGAGCCGCCGAACAAGCGCTCAAAGCCGATTTTCCGCCGGCCGGCCCCCGGGACGGCGCCCGGAGGCAGGGACCGCAGGATTTACCAACGAAGCCGTTCCCGGGTCGGCACGAACGCCGCGCGGCGCCGCTTCGTGACTGGAGTGCCAACCCCGCGAAGGCTCCTCACGGGCACAAATCGTGTCCGAAATCGGACAACGTCCGCGCGCTGGTTCGCGTCGACGAATTCATTGACCAATCTCTGTCCGATTTCGAACACGCATTTCGGCGACGTGACCCCAGCCTCGCCAAGCACCTAGTTGGGGCGGGAGGAGAAGTGAGGTCGGACAGCGTTCGTGCCGACGAGAGAACGGCTTCGGTGGCCCCCTACTACAGCGTGTCCCAGCCGAATTTTTCGAGCTCGAAGGCGTGATCGGCGAGGGCTTTGATGGACTCGTCTTCGTTGTCGTCGATTTCGACCATCGTGCTCTTGATGCGACGGCGGGTTTGGCCGGCGAAGGTATCCAAGATGTGGCGCTCGGTCTTGGCGCCGTCTTCGCCCTTGGCGCGAACGGCGGCATCGACGCGGGACATCACGCACGAGAGCACGAACAGGTCGATCATGATGTCGGCGAGGCGCCGGGTCGCGAATTGCTTTTCGATGATTTGCTTGCCGTGTTTGCGCAAGATGCGGTCGGTCGCGGTCGCCAGATCGCGCGTTTGCTCTTCGAACATGGCAGCGACGGGCGTGAGCGACGCGTGCAGCTTGGTGAACGAAGTGCCGTCGCGCTTGATACCGGTGGCGAGCGCCGCGCGTCGCATGGCAGCCTCGGATATCACGCCGAAGCCCTTGATCGGGTCGTTGAAGACGCCTTTCAGGCTGCCGGCCAGCTCGCGTAGCTCTTGCCCGACGTCGTTCATGGCGGTGAGCGCGATGAACAGGCGTAGTACGTCGTTAGTGCCCTCGAAGATGCGGTTGATGCGGCTGTCGCGCAGCGCGCGTTCGTACGGATATTCGCACATGTAGCCGTTGCCGGCCGCGATCTGCAGCCCCTCGTCTACGGTGCGCCACAGGCACTCGCTGGCGAACACTTTGCTGATGGCGGCTTCGACCTGGTACTCGCCGAAACCGCGATCGGTCAGGCTCGCCACCATGCTGACGACCGCCTCCGTGGCGTAGCAGTCGACCACCATTTGGCCGACCTTCTGCTTGATCAGGCCGAAGTCACTGATCGGCTTGCCGAACTGCACGCGCCCTTTGGCCTGCTGAGTCGCCAGCGTGATGATGCGCTTCATGCCGCCCACGCTGCCGCCGCCCAGGCCGGTGCGGCCCGAGTTCAAGATGTTCATCGCCACCTTGAAGCCCTTGCCCTCTTCGCCCAGCAAATTCTTACCCGGCACGCGCACGTTCTCGAGCGTGACGGTGGTGGTCGAGCTGGCGCGAATGCCCATTTTCATTTCGTGCGGACCGGTGCTCACGCCGGGCATGTCGCGCGTGACGATGAACGCCGACAGCTTGCCGCGCTCGTCGGCGCCGCCGGTCTTGGCGAATACCGTGAAAAAATCGGCGATGCCGCCGTTCGTGATCCAAAGCTTGCTGCCGTTCAAGAGCCAATCGTCGCCGTCTTTCACGGCGTTGGTCTTGACCGACGCCGCGTCGGAGCCGGAGCCGGGCTCGGTCAGGCAGAAGGCGGCGATCATTTCGCCAGTCGTGAGCTTGGGGTAGTAGCGAGCGCGTTGCTCCTCGGTGCCGAAGAGCAGCAAGCCGCGCATGCCGATCGAGCTGTGCGCGCCGACCGTGACTGCTACCGAAGCGTCGTACTTGGCGATCTCTTGCAGCGCGCGCGAATAGGCGCCGGCGCCGAAACCCAGGCCGCCGTCGGCTTCGGGTATCACGAGGCCGAACAGCCCGAACTCTCTCAGCTCGCTGATCAGCTCTGGCGGCAATTCCGCCTTTTCGTCCCAGCTGCGAAATTCGTGCTCGTGCGAGCTCATCAGCTGGCCGACGGAGGTCACGACGGTTTGCAGGGTTTCCCGCTCCGACTCGGACAGCGTGGGGAAGGGCAGGATCACGTCTTCTTCGATCTGACCCATGCACAGCGAGCGCATGAAGCTCACGGTTTTCTTCTCCACGAGTGCCTCCTTGACCTATCGGCGAGCGAGTTCCAGCTACACTATGCGAGCCACGCCGCAGTGCGGCAAGCCCCGAAGCAGGCCCGAAGCACCGATGGACTCGCCGATCCTCGTTCCGCCCCACACCAAACCACACGTGTCAGTCGCCAAGCTGACGCGCTTCTTCTACGTCGCGTGCCTGTCAGAAGAGCTGGGCGTTGGGCCGATGGCGCGCGTCATCGCTGGCGTGCCTTTGGTGCTGTTTCGGTCACAGGGCCGCGCTGCCGCGCTCATCGATCGTTGTCCGCATCGCAACGTGCCCTTGTCACTCGGCCGCGTGCAAGCGGACGGGCGCCTGGAATGCGCGTACCACGGCTGGCAATTCGACTGCGAGGGCGTGTGCCAGAAAATTCCGGGCCTTATCCATGAAGCGGCAGCGCGCGAACGGCGCGCTGAAGCGTGCGCAGTCCGGGAGCAAGATGGCATGGTCTGGGTGTGTCCAGAGCCGGGCGTGACGCCTGACGCGCCGCCGTTCGCGCCGCCGACATTTGCCGGTGACTACGCGCGCATCGTGCGCGTCGTGGAAGCCGAAGGCACCCTGCACGCGACGCTCGAGAACGCGCTCGACGTGCCGCACACCGCGTTTCTGCACCGCGGCTTGTTTCGCGGCGGCAAGAAGAACCAAATCCGCGCCGTCGTGCGCCGCTCGCCCGATCGCGTCGAGACAGAGTACTTGGGCGAGCCGGCGCCGACCGGTCTGGCGGCGCGCATTCTTTCGCCAGGCGCTCGCGGCTCGCTGCCGACCAGCGTCGAGCATTGGGATCGCTTCATGCTGCCGTCGGTGGCAGAGGTCGAATACAAGCTCGGGCAAAATACGCATTTTTTGGTGACGGCGCTGTGCACGCCGGTTTCCGACTTTCACACGCGGCTGTACGGCGTCGCCTACTTCAAGACGCCGTTTCCCAAGCAGCTGGTGCGCGCCATCCTCGAGCCGGTCGCGCTCAAGATTTTCGGTCAAGACGCGGTCATGCTCAAGGCGCAATCAGACAACGTGCGGCGCTTCGGCGGTGAACGCTTTCAGTCGACCGAGCTCGACTTCATGGGGCCGCAAATCTGGCGGCTGCTCAAGCAAGCCGAAGCGGGCTCGGCGGGTGAGCATGTCGTCGAGCGCGAAGTGACGTTTTGGGCATAGGTTGGCAGCGCCGGGATGCCAACCCGCCGCTTGAATCGCAGAAGCTGACTCACCGAGCTAGCTGGGGCAGGGGCCCCTGCCCAACAAGCACCCTAGCGCGATGAGAGGTTCCAGCTGACTATGTAGTCACGCGGAGGTATGCCGTCGAAGTGGACGGTGGTGTTGCCCTTCACAACGCCGTCGCTGCCCAGCGTGCCCTTCAAAGTGAAGCTATCGCTCGGCATCTGCTCCGTCATCGGGGTATCGGTGTGCGAAGTGCCGGAAGTGCAATTGGCGCCCATGCCGCTGTCGGTCTCCGACCCGTCGATGACGACATGACCCATGGTGGTGCCTCCGGGCATCAGGGCGCTGATGCTGACCGTGCCGTCGCCCACGTCGTAAATGGACACGGTGGAGGTGGTCAGATCGGTGCTGGTGCCGTCGAGCGTAGTGGTGCGCGTCTCCTTGAGCGATCGCATGCAGGCGCCATCGGTCGTACTGCTTTGAAAGAGCTGTACCCAATCGAAGTGGTAGGTTGACATGACGGACCCAAGCGTTGCCTCCCCAGCGGGGCCGGGCGTCACTTTCATCATGCCGCTGCCGCTCTCGGTATAGGTGTTCGTGTCCATCGTGGAGGTGGTGGTGAGTTTGCCCATCAGGGTCCAGCTCAGGGTGCCGCTCCAGCCGCCTTCGGTGACGAGCACGTTCGAGATGGCGATGGTCTTGCTTTTGCCATGAGTGAATTCGCAGCCTACGGCGACGGGATTCTCGACAGGGGCGACGCCGGGGGCCTGGTAGGTCGCGAACCTGCCCGTTTCGTCGGCGTCAACGAAGCCAGTGCCCACCGAGCCATGCTTGACTCCGTTCACCGACCAGGCGCTGACGTCGACGAGGCGCGAGAGGTCGACGTCTTCGAGGTCGCAGCGGTTGACGAGCCCGAGAAGTTCGTCGCTGCCGTCTGCATCGGCGAACTTCTCGGGCTCGCAGTACTTGAGCTCGAGCTTCACCGAGTCGAGCGGAGCCACCGCGGCCTCCGCGGGCGAGACCACCCAGCCGAGCAGCAGCGACACGTCGGTGAAGTGCCCCTGCAGGCTCGAGACGGTCTGCAGCGTCGTGTCGACCGTGGGAGAGCCCAGCATGTGCCACAGGCCGTCGCTGCTCTGGTAGCCGGTGAAGAGTGCGCTTTCGTCGCTGCCCTTGAGGTCGTCCGGCATGTAGCTGAAAGTGACGGTGATGGGCTGGGGAAACTTGGCGCCATCCGGGGTAAGGCGGTAAGCGGCGCCGACACCGAGTGGTGCTGCGTTGGTGATGGGCTCGATACCGATCTTGGTATCTTTCGTCAGCGCGCCCGCCGGAAACGTGAGCGTCAGGCGACCGTCGGCCGAGGCGATCGAGCCGCCCGAGGCGCCGAGGGTCTTGGTGAGCTTCGCACCGAGCGAGGTGCCCTTCTCGGTGGGCGTCGGATCCGGCGTGATAGTCGGATCCGGCGCGGTAGTCGGATCCGTTGTGGCAGCGACCTTGGTCTTATTCGATGAGCCGCAGGCCAAGAGCAGGAAGAGGGACAGGAAAAGCGCGCCGGAAGGACGCATTGCGGCCCCCGCTAGCAGGCTCCAGCGGCGGGTCATTTCCGCGGCGCGTCTGCTCATGGCGGTCTCAGTGCGTCTGTTCATTGGCGGTCCCTGTTCGCTGTTGCGTTTGGAGAATCACGGTTGCGTGAGGGTGAGTGTGTTGCCTTTGGAATCGGTCAACGACAGGGCGTTGTTGGAGAGCGTGTAGCGGTAGGTCTGCTTCGTGCCGGTGTCCTTGTCGGTGCTCGAGCTGAAGTCGCAGTTCTGCGTCTCCGTCGTCCTCGACGTCCCGGTCGTGGTGAGCGTATCTCCTCGCACCGAGACCGTCCCAAGCTCGGTAACTTGCCTGCTCAGGTAGGCGATGCACGCGAGGGAGCTCCCGTAATGAAAGACGTACTCGTAGGTCGAATCCGCGTTGAAATGGTACGTCGTGCTTCCGTCACTCGTCGCCCACTGGCCGATCAAGTCTGCGGGGAGCGTGGCGTCACCCGTGGCGGGCGCGCCGCCGTCTTGCGTGCCGCCCGCTTGACCGTCACCGGTGCAGGCGTCGGCTTCGGCCGCGCAATTCAGCTGAAGACAAGCTGGGTTGCCGCAACCGTATAGGGTCAAGCAAGTGACTAGCTCGTCGAAAAGCTGCTGGGCGGTCGAGCTCCCTCGATCGGCACACGCTGTTGTGCAGGCGTCATCGGCACAGCCCTGGACGCAGGCCACGATGGCGCCACACGTAGCCCCTTCGGCATCTCCGCCGGGCTGTGCGCTCGCTCCGCCGTCGCCGCCGCTTGCAGGCGTTGACGTGGCGCCGGACGAGCCGCCCCCCGAAGCGGCAGCCGCAACCCCGGTCGCGGTATCGCCTCCTTTCGCGGCATCTCCTCCTTCCGGCGCAGGGGGCCCGCCGCCGCCTGCCGGCGAGCCGTCCGTTGAGTTGCCGGGGGACAACGAGCAGGCGACCGAGGTGCTGAGCAGACAGCCGCACACCCACGCAAACCAACGCTTCTCCACGCCCGCAGTCTAGGCAGCGTACGCAGGCCGTAAATGGTTGTTCATTCCGGGCTCTCGCCCCGTCACGCTGGCGTGAGCGCGCGAATTCATTCGGACAAATCGCATGAGCGCAAAAGACGAACGCGGAGGGCCGTAAATCGAAATCCGCACTTTCTAAGGACACCCGCAGTGCGTGCTCATATCTTGGAAAGACGCGATTGCGTTGTCGCAGGGCGGCATTCCAACGTCGAATGCTGCGCCGTAGGCGACGTTGTCCGAGTAGCACTGACACGACGTCGCGCTACAGATCATGGCGACGGTCGCACTGCCGTCCTCTTCGGTGACGCTACAGTCGGTGGCAGTCGCACCGTGGTGATACAGCAGGTCGAAGCAAGAGCCAGTGGTGCCGCCACTTCCGCCGGTGCCGCCTCCGCCCGCCACGCCGCCCGAGCCCTGAGTGCCTGCGGAACCAGCGCCGCCTCCGCTTCCTCCACTTCCTGAGCTTCCACTCACGTTCCCCAGAGGGACCACCACCGGCGTGGCGGAGCCCCTGGTCGAACCGTTACCCAGCTGGCCATGGACATTCTCGCCCCAGCAGCGCGCGCTGCCGTCGATCAGCATCGCGCATTGGTGGTCGAAGCCGACGGAGATCGTGGAAACATCGGTCAAGCCAGGGATCGGGATCGGGGAGGCATCCCCATATCCCCAGCACACCACCGTCCGATCCGACAGAAGCGCGCACGTGTAGTCGAGCCCGGCGGAGATCGCCACGGCATCTTTCACACCCGAGACCGCGACCGGTGTACCGCCTCCATAGCCATTGCCCCAACATTGTACCGTGCCGTTCTTCATGAGAGTGCACCCGTGCCGCCAGCCCAAAGAGATCGACGTTGCGTCAGCTATGCCGATGACCGCGACTGGCAACTCCGATTGCATGCCGGTACCGCCGAGCGAGCCGTCGCCGAGCTGACCCAGGTCGTCCCTTCCCCAACAGCGCGCCGTACCGTCGTCGAGCACGGCGCAGCTGGTGTTGCCGTTTGCCGAGATGGCCACCACGCTTGTCAAACCGGAAACCTCGACCGGCGCCGCCCTGTACGTAGTCGATCCGTCACCGAGCTCTCCGTACATGTTGTCACCCCAGCAGCTTACCGTTCCCCCCGGCATGAGCGCGCACGCGTGTAGCACGCCCGTCGAGATCGCCTCGGCTTGCGCGAGGCCTGGTACAGTGACCGGCTTCGTCGAGTTCCCGGCCGCGTTCGCGACGACCGGGCTCTGGCCCCAACACATCACGCCGTAGCCTGCGCCGAGGAGGGCGCACGAGTAATCGTAGTTCGTCGAGATCTTGTCGGTCACGTTCGGACTGACACCAGGTATGGCATTGAGGATCTGCGGCAGGCCCTGGACATAGATCGGAGTCGCCGAGCTCGTCGTCGAGCCGTCCCCGAGCTGCCCGAAAGAGTTATCACCCCAGCATTGCATTCCGCCGTTGGCCATGGCGCACGTGTGGTAGTAGCCGGCCGAGATCGGGCCGACCCGTGCGACGACGAAGTACGAGAAAGAGCTCACCTTCGCGCTCATCACCGCGCCCTCGATCTGAGCCGGGATCTGCGTGAACGCACCATCCGGCTCTGCCTGGAGGAGCTCCGGGGTCACGCCGCCCGGCACGGCCGCCACGTCGAATGGCACATGGACAGTAACCGGTTTCGCGAACTTCATTCCATGAGGGGTGAAGGCGTAGATCGCGCCGAGCGGAAGCATTCCCGGGGAAAGGCTCGGAGCGTCCGTGGCGTCCTCTGCGATGTCGATGGACACGCTCTCGGCGACAGCTCCCTCCGGCACGGTCACCGATGCGCCATCCGGCCCCGCGAGCACGCCGCCGTTCGTGTCGACGGTACCGCCGTGTGGAGGGACGTGGTCGGGGTCGTCGAGGGGGCCGCCGTCGAGCCCTCCGCCGCCCGCGTTGGGAGCTCCGGCGTCCGGAAGCGGCGCGCCGGCTTCTCCGCTCGACGCCGCTCCCGCCGCGCCACCGCTCGGGCGACCACCACTGCCCGACCCCGCGCCGCTGGATCCCTCAATGCCTCCCGCACCGGCGTCGAGGGTCTGCGGGGGCGCGGCGTGCGAATCAGTCGAGCACGCGGTCGTGAACACCACGCCCAGCAGCAGCAACGCGCCGGCAGCGGCTTCACGGGTCCGAAAGCGTGCGCGCGGATTCGTTTCCTTCGACACACTACGGTTTAAGCGCCCCGCTGCACGCCCGTAAATGGTTCTTCATCCTGGGGCTCGTCGCCGCCTCGCTGCCGCAACAGCGCGAATTTATGCGTGAAATCTGCTGAGCGCCTATCAGTCTCGGTTGCCTCCGTTGCCGCCTCATTTCGTGGCGTGTCTTATCATGTCGACGATCTCCGCCTCACTGCGGATTCCCAGCTTTCGCTTTCCAGTCTGGACTAGTTGACACGCCGCCGTGCTGGAGATCCCGAGCTCGTACGCGACGATCTTGTAGCTCAACCCCTGGGCGCGGAGGATCAGCGCCTGCGACTCGAGCTGCGAGAGCGATGCGCGCCGGATGGCCTTCGGCGCGTTGCGCTTGGCAAGAAGATATCGTCGTCCGTCCGACTCGAAGCTCTGCACGATGGACCAACGCCCCGTAACTAGCGCCTGCCAGGCCTGCAGCGCGTCATCCGAATTGGAAGCGCGCTTCGAGCACGCCCAATCGAAAGCTTTCACCGCCATGCGCAGCCGCTCGGCATTCTCTCGGCTCCGAGCCGCCCCGACCGCATCCAAAAGCTTGCCGTCGGGTGCGAAAACCGCATCGACCGAGGGTAGTCCGCGCCGCAACCTGAACCCAGTCAGGAGATGCGCTCCGATGCTTTCGAGCCGGTTCGCCAGCGAACGAGGCGTCGTGAAGACATTCCGCGACGGAGCCGCCAACGCGACTCCGACCCCGCTCGCGTCGTAGACGGTCAGCGCGCTGAAATCCTCGAGCCGGTGCTCGCGAAAGGTGCGAAATACCGACCCAAAGCCTTGCTTCATGCCGAGACGCTCGCTGGCAGAGCTCGCTCGCCGGCCTAGCAGGAAGCGCCACGACTCATCGACCGAAGCCTCCTCGGTGGTGTGCTGAAGCACCCCGGTGATCTCGGCGTTGGCGACGCAGCTGTCGATTGGCGTGAGCGTATCAAGCCGGAACGTCCAAGCGGCAACCCCTTCGCCCTGGTCGATGATGGGCCCGACTATTTTCGCTACGCCCGAAAGCCAGTCGACCTCGCTGCCCGTCTGCGAATAGCAAGCGTCCGCGATCTCCGCGAGCCTCACGCGGGACAAGCGGTTGCCTGCCTTGGCCGTGGTCATGACGGAGTCCGGGGCGAGGAGGCGAGCCTCGACGCCAGCTCAAGCCGAGAGTTTACTCCGAGCTTGCGAAAGGCACTTGCCACGATATTCGCGACCGTATTGCGCGAGCTTCCCCGGGCCCGTGCCACCTCGGCCCGACTCGCACCCTCGAGAATCGCCCGAAGCACCTCAAGCTCGCTTCTCGTGAGGATGTCGGGAAGCGGCCAGTGCGGCACTGGATGGCTGAGAACGAGGTATTCTGCGTCCGCGAGGCGTAGCGGAAACGCTCGGAGCCCTGCCGGAGCTGGGATCCGCACCGCTTGCTTCGTAGATCTGGACCCCATGCCCGATGGAGCTTACTCGAAAGCGCGAGCACCGTGGGGTCGAAGAGGAGCGTTAGCGATTTGTTCTGGGCACGAGCCGGTTTCCAGTGCAGGCGCGCGAGATAGCCGGGGGCACCGTAGGCGCAGCCTGCGACCAACACGACGCGCTCTCGCTTGGGGCAGAAGTAGTCGCGGTCGGCAACGATGACGTCCGTGTCCTGTGCGCCGCTCACGCCGAAGGCGCGCAGCAGAGCGCCATGCACCGCCTTCACGTAGTCGTTGCGCGTGCTGAGCGACCACGGATCGTGCGATTCTTTCGACAACGGTCGCTCGGCTGGCTGCGACATCGAGGCAATTGGTACCGCAACAGTCGCCCGAGTAAATGAGGAGATTTTCGCGACTGCCCCAGAACGCGGACGCCGCAGGCCGGACACGCCGCCGACATTTTTCTCGCCCGCGAGTTTAGCGCAGCTAGAACCACCCCAGCAGCCGCAGCCGCAGCCGGCTTCGGTGCTGTCGGAGCAATTCGTCACCACTCGAGCGCAAATAGGGCCCAGAGCAGCGGCATGATGCGGCGCAGGGAGCGGGCGGCGACGTGGTCTTCACGGCTGCCATGGGCTATGAGGCGCCATGCCGCTGGCTTTGCCGACCTTGAACGCGCTCCTCAACTCGACCGCCGGCGTGCTCTTGCTGCTCGGCTTCGTGTCCATCAAGCAGAAGAAAGTCGCGCTGCACCGCGCCTGCATGTTGGCGGCGTTCGTGGTCTCGTGCGCGTTTTTGGTCTGCTACGTCATTCACCACTTGCGGGTGGGCTCGGTGCCGTTCCGTGGCCCGGCGGCGCTGCGCCCCGTCTACTTCGCGATCTTGGTGCCGCATGTGCTCTTGGCCATCGCGGTCGTGCCACTCGCGCTCACGACCATCTCGCGCGGCCTGAAAGGCAACATCGCCAAGCACCGCCCGCTGGCGCGCGTGACGTTACCGATCTGGCTGTTCGTCTCAGTGAGCGGTGTGATCGTGTATTTGATGCTTTATCGCCTCTGAGCTGAGCGCCGCTCAAGCAGCAACGGAACGATCAATTTGCCTGAGCGGGGCCAGACAAATTGAAGCCGAGTGTTATATTTGATGCGTGACTGCGCATGTAGGTAAGAATGCGCCTGAGCTGACGCTAAAGAGGCCCGAGACTTGCACCGTTACTACTCGAGTGACGTCTTTGGTTCGCTTCGAGCGTGTTGCCCGCCTACTAACTCTGGGCTTGCTGGGCGGCGTCGCGTTTTTGTTCGGCCATCCCGGTCGTGAGGCAGCCCTCGCCGAACAGACGCCGGTTGCGCAGCAGCGGAGCCCGTCCGCAGAGGCCATGAGCGAGGCCTGGGCTTCGGCCGAACGCGCGCAGGGACTAGCGGAAGGTCACCAAGCGACTGCCGCGCTGGCCGATGCACAGCACGCCTACGATCTCAGTCGTGACCCCACCCTGCTGCTCGACGTCGCGCGCCTCGAGCGCATAGTAGGCCACGCCGCGCGCGCCACCCACGCCTTCGAAGTGTTTCTCGCGCAGTCTGGCGACCGCGTCCCCAGGCGAATCCTGGCGCTGGCCGCGCGCCAGCGCGAAGCCTCGGCCAGCTGCACGGCGCGGGTCGCCGTGCAAACCAACGTGCTCGGCGCCTCGGTCGAGCTCGAGCCTGAGCGCGGTGTAGCGTCTAGCTCCGGCTTCGTCGTCAGCATCTTGCTCGACGCCGGCGAACGCCGCATCAGCTTCAACAAGCCTGGCTACGAAACCCGCACGCTGCTGCTCCAGCTCGAGGCCGGCGAAACCCGCACCCTGCGCGTCGACCTTGACAAGGCCGACGCCGGCCACAGCGAAAGCGGGTCGCAGAAGCCTCGCTGGACGCGGCTACCAACGCGAGCGTCCGACGCCGACGGCTGAGCCTGCCCTGGGGCCTTTCGACCCTAAAAAGCCGGCGTGGTTTTGTCCATGACCATGCTGCGGCACCGCCTGCTCCCCCGACCAGGGCCGTTGTTGTGCGGTCCGTCCGTGCTCTAAGGATTCGTCACATCTGGGACCACGCCCCGCGATCTTGGGTTTTGGCGAGGTTTTCGCTGCGCTCCGATGCTCACGTACTCAAGTACGCTCCGTGGGCGGTGGGCCCGCCCACTTGGTGCTCGCGAAAACCTCGCCAAAACCCAAGCTTGCGAGGCGGCCGGCCGAAATGTGATGGATGATGAGTCCGTGCTCGCTGCGCTGCGCGCGGGCGGGGGCCCTCACACGCCGGGCTTGCGCCCGGACGTGAGGGTCCCGCATGGCTGGCTCCGCTGCCGTGAGTGGGTAATCAGCAATGCTCCTCGCGACCGGCGCGGGGCCGGGCTTCGCGAGAGCGCGCACGCTCTGCGCCGTGCGCGGTGTTTCACGGCTTCTTACGTTGGGCGCGCGTCACGGATCCTGCGCTCGGGGGCGCTGCGCCCGGCCCCACGCCGGACGCGAGGAGCCAACATGTCTTCACCAAACAGCAAAACTTCGGCGGCAACAGCAGCTTGGCGCGCACGCGCATCGCACGCGTTTGGGGCCGTCGGAGCCGGAGCGGGTGCTGGCGAGCGGTGCGCTGCCGTCAGCTCGGGGTGCAGTTCCGCCGGCAAATTGTGCTGCACGGCGTTATCGTCGACTTCTTCGCCCCCGGCGTCCGGCTCGTCGTGGAAGTGGACGGCGCGCATCACACGCGCCAGCGCGGTGCTGACAAGCGCCGGGACCGCGCGCTCGCGGCAGCAGGCATCACCGTGCTGCGGTGCCGGCAGAGCTCGTCCTTCGCAACTTGCCCGACGCCCTTCAGCTGGTCGCGGAGGCGCTCGCGATGTAGCTGCGGTACGGCGTATGGCCGCAGCTTTCCGTCCGAAATCGGACAGGCCCCGGCGCGGCGGCCGCCACTCCGAAATCACTCAGCTTTGTTTGTCCGAAATCGAACGCGCTTTTCGACGCCGGGAAGGGCTCCGTGACGGGCTCTGTGCGGGTTCGATGCGGCCCGACGCTTGAGTCGCGGCTAAAAAGCCGGCGTGGTTTTGTCCATGACCATGCTCCGGCACTCGAGCACGGCGCCGTCGACGGTGACGGCGACGATGGAGCCGACCTCGGCCATGATGCCGACGAACGGTGGCTGCCAGGCTTGGTGCTCCCAAACGCAGGTAAATTCGCCCTGGTTGCGCTTCGAGTAGACGCGCCCGCGCCCAGCCGCCCATTGCCGCCCGAGCGTATCGACCGCGATCGCCACCATGTCGGGTGCGGTCGGCACGCTGCGCGCGCTGACGTTGTTGCCTTCGATTTCGACCAGCACGCCGTCGGTGCCGACGGCCACCACGAGCCGGCGCTCGGGGCGCGAGGCGCAGGCTAGAAACGCGCGGCTCTTGGGCGTCTGCAGCCGCTGCAGCGACCAATGCAGCGGCCAGTGCACGGCCGCGAACGCCTCGCCGTCGGCGCCGCGGCCCACGACCAGAAAGCGTTCGTCGTCGATGCGCGCCACGCCGGTGAGCATTGAGGCACCCGTCACCGGTAACGGACGCAGCCAGCGCTTGCCGACCAGCGTGAACAGCATGGGCGGCTCGCCGCGCCGCTCGCCGATCATCACGGCCAGGTCGTCGAGCTCGGTCGTGCCCGCCGAGAAGGCGACCGTCGGATCGGGTCCGGCGATGAGCTCGCGCCCGCCGTCGCGCGAATACTCGAACAGCTTGGCGCCCTCGGTACCGATCAGCCACGAAGCCGCGCCCAGCCGCTCGACGAAGCGGATGGAGTCGGGCGGGGGCAGCCCATTGGCAGGCAAATCTAGCCAGCGCGTGCCGTCCCAGAAGCTTGGGCCGCGCGTGGTGAGAGCCAGCGCGTTGCCCGACGAATCCCAGGCCACGTTGGTGACCAGCCGATCGTCACCCGGCGGGTGGCGCACCGTCCAGCTGGTTTCGACCACCATTTCGCGCGAGCGCAGGGCTTCCATGCTGCTCATCCAGCGGCGGCTGGGGCGTGTGCTGTTCGCTTCAGCGCCGAGCCAGGGCAGCAGGCTCTCGGCGAAGAGCTTGCCGGTCTGCGGCCGGTCTTTCGGGTTGATCGAGGTGGCGCGCGCGATCGCCAGGTCGAGCGCCAGGCAGGCGGCTTCGCGCTCGCGCAGCTCGAAGGCCAGCGTCGGCACCTCGAGCAGGCTGCGGCGTTGCGGCGACTTGGCAGCGCTCATTGCGCCGGCCGCCGAGCGACCTTCGAACAAGTTTTCGCCAGTCAGCACGTAAAACACCAGCGCCCCCAAGCTGAACAGGTCGCTCAACGGTCCCACGTTGCCGCGCTCGTCGTACTGCTCGGGCGCCATGTAGCCGGGTGTGCCGACGCTGGCGCCACCCAAGGTCGCGTTGAGACCGATCGGCCTGGCGATGCCGAAGTCCGACATCTTGAAAATCTCGGTTTCACCCGCGCCGCAGCACAGCACGTTGCCCGGATGCGCGTCGCGGTGCACGACCCCGACGGCGTGGATTTCGTCCATGCCTTTGGCCAGCGCTTGGACGATGCGTGACGTACGGGTCGGGTCGAAGGCGAAGCCGGTTTCGCGCACCGAATAGCGCACCCGCTCTTGCAAGGTAGTGCCCTCGACCCCGCCGTGCACGTATTCGAGCGCGATCCACGGCAGCTCCATGCCCTTGCCGAAGGGCTTGAAGACGAGCGAGCCGGTGTCGAGCAGCCGCACCACGAACGGTGTGGGCGGTACGCGCTCGTTCAGGCGCCCGAGCGCCACCGCCTCCTTTTTGATGATGGTGAGCGCGCGCTCGTTCGAGTCTTTGACGATGTGCGGCTGGATGATCTTGATCACCGCCGGCCATTCGCCGTCGGGTCCGGAGCGCTTCGACAGATAGGCAACGGCGGTCGCTCCTTCGCCGAGCTTGTGCTCCAGACGATAAGAGACGCCGGGCTGGAAGGTGCTTTCTAGCACCTGACCCAAGAAGACGTCGCGCACGTCGAGGCTCTGCCGCATCCGCCTCACCCGAGACTACATCAAAGGCGCGCGGCGCGCCTGGCAGTTTGGTTGGCTGCCGTGCCCGACAAGACGTGGCCGGTCTGAGGAAGAGCGATCCTAGGAATGGCTTAGTAAGAAGCGCAGCAGGGCGACGCCGCACGCGATGGGGACCAGTACGAGCCCCAGCGAAACCAGCACGACGCCGAAGACCACGATGCGGTCGCCCCAGGTTGCCCGCCGCGTGGGGTCGCCACGGTGCCGCTCGATCAGCGCGAGGTTCTTTTCGTTCGACTTGAAGGCAAAGTCGAAGGCGTCGCCCACCACCGGTATGGCCCCGAAAAGCGCGTCGATTGCGATGTTTATCAGCATGCGCACGAGCACCAGCGTCGGCACCCGTTGGCGGTACGCCACGACCAAGAGCGTGAGCGAGAGCACGGCCGTGAGCGCGTCGCCCAGCTCTGGCAACAGCGCGCCCAGGATTGGATCGAGCCCGATGCGCAGCTCGGTGCCCGGAATTCGGATGGCACTGTCGAGCAGGAAGGCGAGCCGGCGCGCCCATTCCGGAATGGGCAACCGAGCGGGGGCTTGCGCCAGCGGGCCAGGCGCGGATTTAGTCGAATCCTTCAAGGTGCAGGGGTTTTGGCGGGCGCGCCGGCGGCGGCTTCGCGACTGGTATCGAGCAGGATTG
>Ga0307508_10000969_pt1 | contig 33410 bp, 26 predicted proteins | sample 9_EM_MG_FD_203089 | JGI IMG/M metagenome (GOLD analysis project Ga0307508, IMG submission 203089) | Populus trichocarpa ectomycorrhiza microbial communities from riparian zone in the Pacific Northwest, United States - 9_EM | ecosystem: Host-associated > Plants > Roots > Unclassified | place...
CACCATCATATGGCGGGGGCTATTATCCGCATAGTATTTTTCATAAAACTTCGTGCAGATATCCATGGTATCCTTATCCCCGAAAGGGTTCATCACTTCTACACCCGGTGGAAGGGGAATAGTAAACTGCAGGCTGCGGAAAAAAGAAAGGGTATGCTGAGAGAATTGCATGGTCAAAGATAGGATGGCTTTGCTCAAAATTAACAGCTTCCTTTATTCTGCCGGTAGGTAATCCCATATAATATGTTTGAATCGTATTCCGGCCCTAATGATTGAAGTATCTATTGTATATACATTTGGTTTTCTTCTAATCCCTCCCCATTTTATCCACTTTAAAACAGCCAGCCATGACCGCCCGGTTAAACCAGTATTTGCTTCTCCTGCCCGCCTTTGCACTATGCAGCCTGTATATACCTTCCCGCCTTGGCCCGGAACACGTATTTGCTACGCCGATATCGGGCACCACCACGTTTAACAGTCTTTACAGCGGCAGCTTTGTTGATCTTACCGGTGTACAATCGGCCGGGGGCGCGGGCCTGCTGGTTTCCAATGTAGCCGGGTACAATGTTCGCCTTATCGCCTCGTCTGGCGCAGTCGATTGCGGCATCGGCATAGAGCCCTTCGGCAGTCCGACTGCTTTGGTATACGGCCTTACCAACAACGGGCTTACCAATCTCACCGCCCTTGAGCTTTCTTCCAATGACGGCAAGTTTTTCGATTTACAATCCGTGGCCATCATCATGGATGGCCCGAGCGTGGGCATTGCCGGCAATATGCGCCTGGTAGGGTATTTTAACGGCAGTGCTGTGTCCGGCGCTAACCTGACCCAGTCCGTTACAGCCGCTTCGTCTGGCGGCATGATTGTAACGTTCAATGTTTCCGCCAACAGTGGTTTTGTGGGCATCGATAAATTCAGGGTCGAGGTGGCCGGCGCCTTTACCATCAGCGGCGCCATCGGGGTAGACAATGTAAACGCCATCAATTTCAGATCAAGCACACTGCCCGTTAGCCTGCTCTCCTACGATGCCCTTGCGCAACCCGACAAATCCGTTCTGCTCAGTTGGCAAACGGCCAGCGAGACAAATAACACCCATTTCAATATCGAAAGAAGCGCCAACGGCGCCGCTTATAAGAATATAGGCCGGGTAGAAGGCAGCGGCAGCCTTACCGGCATTACCAGCTACAGCTTTACAGATGCCGACCCCTTGCCGGGGAATAACTATTACCGCCTGCAACAGGTGGATGCTAACGGTATTGCACGGTATCTGGGCGTGCGCACGGCCACGGTACATACAACCGGCCAGCTAAAAGTATATGCCAATCCGGTCGGCGGCAATTATTTCACTATCCGCACCGGGCTGCCGCCTGGCGCCGCACTCGCCTACGCACTCATCGATGCCTCCGGTAAAACCATTCTAACAGGCAGGATAACACAGCCTGTACAAACCATTTATGCTGCGTCGCTTGTGAAGGGGATGTATGTGTTGAGGCTTAGTAACGGGCAGTTCTCGAAAATAGAAAAGAAATAGACAAACTGCGCCTTTACCTGCCACCCTGGTCGGATCAGGAGTGAACCTCCACACTACACGGGAACCTCGATTTTCGGGCAAAAAGGCTTAAATTAGTCTTACAAACCCGATCCATGGCAAAACAGACCCTTCCCCCGTTTTTTGTGGGTACCGCCCAGTTCCTCACCTTTTACAAAATGTATGACAGGTATTACGTTCGTATGAAAAGCTCGCTGACCGCCGAACGCGTGAACACCGACGCTTGTTTTGCCGCTACCAGGTGGCAGGCATCCATCATGACACAGGCTTCGAAAATCGGCTCCGCTGCTTACACGCTTATTCCTGCTTTCTGCAGGGAATACAGGCATTATCGCATGCTGACGGGCAAGGCCAACCTATTGCTTAAAAAGGGTTTGCACGAAGATGAGATAATCATGCGGTTAATAGATAAGTATGTCATTCCAATTAAACAACAGGCCCTCCGGGAAAACAGGCAGAAACTTAACAGGGAAAAGAAAAAAAGAAACAGGCGCATGCGCCCTCCTTACCTGCGTCATCACCGCCGTTTAAGAATGGTAGAAAGCGCGCCGCTGCCCGCTACAGTTTCTTTACCGCGTATGAATATGGACGCGGTAGATGATTTACTTAACATGATACAGCAGGGGAAATGCAAACCGGAACTATCACCGCCGCTGGCTGCCTGATAACAACTATAAATCAAGTGCTTTAATGTCCGGCTCCGGCGGCGGTAAATACTCCGGCCGCGGGCTGGGAATATAGAAAAATGCATTGTCGAGCAGCACATACCTCTTAAAATCATATACCACTGCCAGGTTGACCAGCCAAACAAAATCGCCATAGGTATTGGCGCTCTCAAGCGTAACTTTTAAAACCGTGCTGGTATCGTGTGTGAATTGCAGGCGTTGTATTTCGCCGACGATAAAGTCTTTTTTCTCCTGTTTAATATTCGGAATTCGCCAGCCCTGGATATCCCATAAGTCTACCTGGATAATCTTTTTCTTTTTCATGTATTCGTACACCGTATAGCGGGAAAAATACGACTGCTTATCGTCGGAAGGAACCACCATAGTCAGGCGGGTTTGTCTTTTAACCGGTTCCGCCCTCATAAAAAACAGCAATACCGGCAAACCCAATAAGCTGATAAACCCGGGCAGGTAGTGTATTTTTCTACGGCGCATACCAATAAGACGCCGCAGGCCGGTTTTTGCACAAGGCATAAAAAAGCCGCAACACGAAGTTGCGGCCCATGTTTTTTTATAGTATCGGATATTAATTCCTTCTGCCGTGGTCGCCTCTGCCACCACCGCCATTACCCCTGTCGCCACCCGATGAGGGACGACTGCTGCCGCCACCACCACCACCATTACTGGAAGGTCTTTCCACGCTACGTGCCGGAGGGCTAAAGCTGCGCTGCTGGCTCGGTTGTACCCGCTGCTGTTGTGGCACCGATTGCTGGGGCGAATACACCCGTTGCTGCTGCGGCCGGCTGTATTGAGGTGTCGACTGCTGCGGTTGCGAAGGCTGTACCCGGTTGGGTATATTGCTGTTATTGGGCCGCTGGTAACCGGGCGATGCCGGGCGATTATTATTATACCCGGGATTGCTGTTACCCGGGTTATTGGCGCCGGGAGATGGCGTTACCGGCCTGTTACCGCGACTGTAATTATTATTGTTGTTGTTGTTATAACCGGGATTTACACGGTTATTATTTGTAGACGGCGCCATCCGGTTGTTGTTGTTATTATAATTGCCGCGGTTATTGTACCCGTTATTGGGTCTTGCACCATCCGCAAAACGATTGTTGTTATTGTAGCCGGGGGTATTATTGTTATAACGACCGCGGTTGAAATTATTATTGTTGCTATAGTTACGGTTGTAGCTACGCGTTTCAATCGTTCTCCTGTTATTGACCGTGGCTACGCCCCGGCGATTGTTATACACATTATTATTGTAGGTGCGGTTGTAAACCACTGTCCGGTTATTGCTATAGTAATTCCTTGCACGGCCGCCATAATAACCATAATTGCGGTAGTGATTGTGGTATGCAATCGGGCGATACGCTGCCGGTCCCCACCAGCCGCCGCATCCGTAATAATTCGACCGGCGGCCACCGCCCAGAACGATGTTAAACCAGCTGCCACCCCAGCCATAGCCATAATCCCAGCCTACATTCCAGCCATACCAGGGATTGTAGCTCATATTGAATCCCCAGGTATACGAACGGGGCCAGTAATAATGGCCATACCAGGGACGGTAATAGTAACCGGTACCGTATACGATGGTATTGCCATATATGTAGGTATTCAGGTAACCCGGGGTATAACCCATCCACACATAATCAGGCGTTACATCATACACGTACACATATTTCATATTATATACCGGGTAGCTCGGCGGTATCCGGTCCACTTCATCAGGACGGTCAGTCGCCACGGTCCACGGACCGTTGGGGCCGCCGGCTTCAAACCATACGCCATTGTCCACCGTATAATAGCGGCCACGGTAGGAGAGTACGTTGTTCGACGAGTTGACCGAATACTGCATATCCGTACCGGTAATATTTTCAAACTGCGGGTTGCCATCATAAGTGACATCGGAAGTCGCGGTTTTGCGATCTACCTTAGCCGTTTGCGGCACCTGGGCATCCATCACGGCATCATTGGCAGCTTCTGTACCAGCCACACTGGCCAGCACTTCGTCCTTGGGCGAGCCTTCAGGTATTTTGGCAAAATCGGCAGGCAATTCGTTAGAGGGTATATACTGCCAGCTGCTGTTGAGGTTGCTGGCCTTGTACCAGCGGCCTGCGAGCAGTACATAATACTGCTGCGAGCTCACGTTCATGAAAATATCGTTGGACGAGTTCTTTACATACAGCAGGGCCGTGCCGTCAATGGGCGAAAAATTAGGCTCCCCGTTAGACTGGATCAGCTCGGCAGGTTCGGTGCTCACAATAATTTGGGGTACAACATTGCTGTTGGCCGCTGCGCTGGCATCGGCGCTTTGATCATCACTGTTGTCGTCTGTTTTGGCGCCGGTGTTATCTGCTTTAGCGCCGCTGGCGGCGTTTTCAGCAGCGGCTTTATCCACAGCTGCCTGTACGTTTTGCAGGTTGCCCGGAACAGAAGCCGTATAGCTGTAAGGACCGGTAGCATCAGGTGCGGTAAACCAGCGTTTACCACCATAGAGGTAAAACCTGCCATCGGTATTTTTTACAATTGTATAAGGTGTGTTAACCACCGCTTCTACGCCCCAGTCGCTGTTCGCCTGCAATTTGGGGGTTCCATCAATCAGCACCAGCATGGATGGCTTGGTGCTGTAAATAACTTTCGGAGGGTTATTATTAATAGTAGACGACAGCTTTGCCTGCTCCTGGTGGAGGGTAAGCGCATTTTGAAGCTCCTGTTGCGGCATGCGCACATTCATCTTGGGCACTTCGTTCTGCAAGGTGGCTTTGATCGCGTCGATTTTTGAATCGTCCATATCGGAGGGAAACCGGATATCGGTTACTTGCAGCGATTGAATATTGACCGTGCTCCCGTTGGCGGGCGCCTGTGCGGTAAACCAGTAAGTACCAAATACGGGATCGGTCTTCCCACTTTCTACGATGGAAATAGCTGCTCTCGATTTTAAAACATTACTTACATAGGATTCCGGCTGCGGCTGGTAGATTTTTATCAAATCCCCATTGGCAGCGCTGATGGTTTTGGGCCAGTCTTGTTGTGCCACGGCTGCACTGCTTACCAGCATGATGCAAAACAAAAAAGACCAATTAGTAAAGACTCGTTTCATAGCGAGAAGTTTGAGTTTATAAAGAGCTCTTATCACAGGTTAGACGTACACGCGTTAGTAAAGTTTGTTCAATATTTACAAAGGTTATGTTAATGTAGAGGTTCTCTGGGGTAATATTCCGGGTCTATTGAACGTGAAGGAGCAGGGGATATTGCCCCCAAAGCGGGGTTTTGCTCATAATCAACGTATTAGAGATCGGGCGCAATATTAATGCGCCTCCAGCCAGTTAACGCCCGCGCCCACTTCGGCCTCCACGGGCACTCCATTGGGCAGCGGCAGGGCGCTGCGCATGCAGTCGAGGATAATAGGCTTGATAATCTCCGCTTCTTCCTTTACGGCATCGAATACAAGCTCATCATGCACCTGTAATATCATTTTTGATTGGAAGCCATGCTGGCGGAATGCGTGGTGCACCTTTACCATCGCCAGTTTAATCATGTCGGCAGCCGTACCTTGTATGGGCGAGTTGATGGCGTTTCGCTCGGCAAAGCCGCGAATCGTAAAATTGGCGCTGTTAATATCCCGCAGCCAGCGCTTGCGGCCCATCAGCGTTTGAACATAACCATGCTCGCGCGCAAAATTGATGGTCTCGTCCATATAACGCTGGATATTGGCGAACTGCTTTTTATAGTTGTCGATGATCTCTTTTGCTTCCGTGCGGCTGATGCCCAGGTTATCCGCCAGGCCAAATGCCCCTTGCCCGTAAATAATACCGAAGTTGACGCTTTTGGCTTTGTAACGCATCTCCTTGGTCACTGCCGACTCTTCCACGTTGTACACCTTCGCTGCAGTCGCGGTATGAATGTCTTTGCCTGATTTAAAAGCATCGCACATGGCCGGGTCGCCGCTGATGGCGGCCACGATACGCAGCTCTATCTGCGAATAATCGGCCGACAGCAATACATGCCCTTCGCTGCGCGGGATAAAAGCCTTGCGTATTTCGCGGCCGCGCTCCGTACGCACCGGTATATTTTGCAGGTTGGGGTTATTGCTCGACAGGCGACCGGTAACCGCTACCGCCTGTGCATAGCTCGTATGTACACGGCCGGTTTTGCGATTGATCATCAGCGGCAACGCATCCACATAGGTCGATTTGAGTTTGGTCAGCTCGCGGAAGGCAAGAATATCTTCTACAATCTTGCTTTTGTTGGCCAGTTTTAGTAACACGTCCTCACCCGTGGCGTACTGTCCTGTTTTTGTTTTTTTGGCCTTCGGGTCCAGCTGCAGCTTTTCAAACAATACTTCGCCGAGCTGTTTGGGCGATGCCAGGTTAAAAGGCATGCCCGCCTGCTGGAATACGCTTTCTTCCGCCAGCTTCGCCTCTTTTTCGAGCTGCGTTGAATAATCTTTGAGAAAGCCTTCGTCTATCCGTATCCCTTCAAATTCCATGGCGGTAAGCACTTCCACCAGCGGGTTTTCTACTTCAGCAAATACCTTTTCCACCTCTTTTTCCCTGAGCAGGGGTGTAAATACCGTTTTCAGCTGGTAAGTAATATCGGCGTCTTCCGCGGCGTAGTCTTTTATTTTTTCCAGCTCCACATCGCGCATATTTCCCTGCGACTTTCCTTTTTTGCCAATCAGCTCCTCTATATGTACGGGCTCATACCCCAGGAACTGAACACTCAATACATCCATACTGCGTTTACCGTCGGGCTCAATCACATAATGCGCCAGCATGGTATCAAAGGTCTTTCCCTTGATCTCGTATCCGTACCATTTAAGCACCAGCATATCATATTTAAGGTTCTGCCCTATCCATGTAATGTTGGTATCGTCAAACAGCGGCGCAAACAGCTTTAACAGGCCGGTCGTTTCCGTTTGGTCGGCCGGGCAGGGAATATACCAGGCTTCGCCGGCGCAGCACGAAAAGCTCATGCCTACCAGCTCGGCGTCGTTGGCGTCGATATTGGTGGTTTCGGTATCGAAGCAAATCTCTTTTTCTTTCAGCAGGCGGGCTACCAGCTTATTGATGGCCTCGACGCCCTGTACCGCTTCGTATTTATGGATGGTGTTGTTGATGTTCTTACCCGCCACGGCGGGAGTGATATATTCTTTTTCTTCTGCTGCCGGCTTTTCTTCTTTTTTGGGTGTCAGCTTAACGGTTTTGGCCGGGCCTTCCACCGCATTGCCGAATAAATCTCTTTGTACTGCTTCCGAAGACGCCGGAAAGGCGCTGAACTCTTCACCCAGTATACGCTTGCCGATGCTTTTGAATTCCAGCTCGCCGAATACTTCGTTCAGCATTTCCTTATTCCATTCTTTCAAACAGAAATCTTCTTCATGAAACTCGCAGGGCACACGGGTGATGATGGTGGCGAGCTTCTTGCTCATGATGGCAGATTCCCTGCCGTTGCGCACCTTCTCTCCCAGCGCGCCTTTAATGCCGTCTGCGCCTTCCAGTACTTTTTCGAGCGTGCCAAATTCCGCCAGCAGCTTGGCAGCGGTTTTTTCGCCCACACCGGGAATACCCGGAATATTATCGACGGCATCGCCCATCAGGCCGAGGATATCGATGACCTGCGACACGTCTTTGATATTCCATTTGGCGCATACCTCGGCAGGACCGATAATCTCCACGTCGCCGCCCTGGTAGCCAGGCTTATAGATCTTTATTTTTTCCGTCACCAGCTGACCATAGTCCTTGTCGGGCGTAACCATGTATACCTCGTAACCCATTTTCGCCGCTTGCTGGCTGAGGGTGCCTATCACGTCGTCGGCTTCATAGCCGTCTACTTCCACCACGGGTATATTAAATCCGCGGATGATTTTTTTGATATCAGGGATAGAGTCAACCAGGTCCTCCGGCGCTTCCTGGCGGTTGGCCTTGTAATCGGCAAAATCGGTATGGCGCTCCGTAGGGGCATGTGTATCAAAACATACTGCCATATGCGAGGGCTTCTGGTTGTTGATGAGCTCTACGAGCGCGTTGGTAAAACCAAACTGCGCATTGGTATTTCTTCCCCTGGAAGTAATGCGGGGACTGCGGATAAGTGCGTAATAAGCCCTGAATATAAGGGCCATGGCGTCCAGCAAAAAGAGTTTCTTTGGCATATCAGGCATAATCTCAGTTATTGTGACCGGGTTTTATTCAGGAGTGCTAAGGTAGGTTATTTGCAATCTTTGCAAACGCCGTTTACCACCACTTCTATATGAGTGGGCTGATAGCCGCGGGGAAGCTTTACATCGGGTACCGCCACATCGTCGAGGCAAACCGTATTGCCGCACCGGAGGCAGACAAAATGGATGTGGTGGTCGTGGTGATGGCCCTCGCTGCACTCGTCCTTGCAAAGCGCGTAGCGCACCGAGTTATCGGCCGTGGGAATGGTATGTATAATGCCCTTATCTACAAAAGTCTGCAGCGTACGGTAAATGGTGACGCGGTCGAATTTCTCGCCGGTCCTCTTTTCAATATCCCCATGCGCCAGCGCACCGGGCTGCGACAGGAAAAGCTCGAGTATGCGCGTCCGGCTACCCGTTACACTCAGCTGGTTGCGTTTTAAAATATCTTCTATTTGTGCTTCTGCCTCCATATTTGTCTCACCATTCATTAATTCGTTTTATCAACTCCGGGTACCAGGTATGCCATATTTCGCCCGCGATGCAAACGAAAATATAGCATACCTGTGAACGCGGGCGAAATATGGCATACCTCCGCCTGCTTAATTAGGATTATTATTAAACAATCCATTGGCAAAGGTACCAGTGGTTTTTTCATTTAACAATCCCTGTATATCTTTTAACATGTCGGCCAGCTCGTCCTTTTTCAGCCCGTCGTAGATTTTCCTTACCTGCAGTTTTTTGTCGACCAGGGCAAAAAACTGGGTATGGATAAACTGGTCTTCTATTTTTTCGGTATTGTTCTTAGGGTCGTCGAGCAGGTAGCTCACGCGGGCGGCCTTATAAAGGTCTTCCTTGGTCCCTGTGAGAAACAGCCAGTTGGCGCCGGCCCCCAGCGAATCGGCATAACGTTTCATCCTCCCCACAGAATCCGTTTCAGGATCCACCGTATGAGAGAGGATAAGGAAGTTCTTCTCGTTCCTGAACTGCTCGTACACTTTTTTCATATTAGTGTTCATTTTAGGGCAAATGCCCTTGCAGGTGGTAAAGAAGTACTCCGCCACATATACCTTGCCGGCCACTTCTCTTTCGGTTATCGCCTGGCCCTGCTGGCTGGTAAAGCTAAAAGGCTTTACATGGCTGAGCACGGGCAGCTTTACCGTGCCAAAACCCGGGATAGCCATAGACAGGCCGAACATAAACCCGCCCAGCAGTAAAACAAAGAACCCGATATACAGAATCGTCTTGCGCTTCATGCCGCAAAGTTAGGATGATGCGCAGGGAAAATTTTCACAAATATTATTATACAGAACTGTGCAACAATGTTGCATTTTACCTACTTTTGCTGTCCTGTATGAAATTGAAGCCTAACTGGGACGCTATTGGTATTACTACTTCGCTGGCCTGCGCTATCCATTGCGCGCTCCTGCCGCTATTGCTCTCCAGCCTGCCGGTACTGGGAGTAGATATCATTGATAACCATGCTTTTGAATATTTTATGATCCTACTGGCCTTTGCCATTGGCACCGTAGCCCTGTACCACGGGTATAAAAAGCATCACCACCGGTTTCTGCCCATGGGCCTGTTTACCGCCGGTATGCTGCTCCTGCTGGGCAAACAGTTCTGGCACCAGGTGCACCTGCTGCTGCTGTTCCCCGCCGTAGTCACCATTATTTCAGCTCATTTTATCAATTTCAGGCTTTGCCGGGCGCACGACCACGCGCATAACGACGACTGTAACCATTAATTCATTGTATTCTACATACACGATAAGCCGCCCCGCTTAGCCGCAGGCCGCGCAGGGCGACCCACCGGTCACCGGTTGTAAACGGTGGGTCGCCCTCCCTGGCGCCCTCAAACGGGGCGGCTCACCGTCAGTCCGCAAACAGGTTTTCCGATTTTTACAACACTCTGGGCAGTAATTTGTTATTTTTGTAGCGTAAAATTGTGCGTTATGATAAAAACAGGCAATCCAGTGATCAGCATTTATACGGAAATGACACCCAACCCGGAAACGATGAAGTTTGTGGCCAACAAGCTATTGTACCCCGGTAAAAGCATCGACTTGCAGGATGTGGAAAGTGCAAAACCTTCTCCGCTCGCCACCGAGCTGTTTGGTTTTCCTTTTATAAAAGCAGTTTTTATCGCCAGCAACTTCGTTACCCTCACCAAAACCTCCGAAACAGAGTGGAGCGATGTTATTCCCAGCATCCGCCAGTTTCTGAAAGAATACCTCGAAGAAAACAAACCCGTGGTGAACGAAGAAGAAGTAGCCGGGATGAAACAGGAAAGCAGCAACCTCGTGACGGCCGATGACGACGATGTGGTAAAACGCATCAAGGAGCTGCTCGAAAATTATGTGAAGCCCGCAGTTGAAATGGATGGCGGCGCTATCCAGTTTAAAAGCTACAATGAAGGAACGGTCAACCTGATGCTACAGGGATCCTGCAGCGGCTGCCCCTCCTCTATGATTACACTGAAAGCAGGTATCGAAGGCATGATGAAACGTATGATACCCGAAGTGAAAGAAGTCGTTGCCGAAGCAGAATAATTTTAACCCACAACTCACTGTTTCAAAATAATCAAGCGTCCCAATCGGGACGCTTTTTAGTTTTTGGCATTTTTTTATTCCCCCGGCCATTAAACTTTTTTTACCGGTCAGCGTCTATTAATTACCGGTTATTTAAGATAACATTTTGAGAGAAGGCCAATCTAAAAAATGCGCGCTGCCGGTATACCAGGTTACTGTAACCCACGTGTAATTACCCCCCACTACAAAAACCGTTTTCATCCCTTGCGGGCCCTCGCTTCGCACGCGGATTTATTCAATCAATCATTTTTTTAACACGTAAAATTAGTCATTATGAAAACTATTGCATTTTGCTTATTCCTGGCTGTTACAGCCGGCACTACCGCCCATGCCCAGTTGCGCATCGGTACTACCAGTTCCGCCAGCGTTCATTCGGCTGCCGGCGTGCACACGCCTGCTATTCGTCCTGCTATCCGCCCTGTTATACATGGCGCCACATCGGCTGTAAAAGCCACCGGCGCCAGCACAGTCGGCGCTACCAGGGCAACCGTAGGCGCTACGCAAAGCGTGGCGGGCAAAACAATGAGCGCAGCAGGTAATGCAGCCGCCTATACGAATGTATCCGCCGGCGCATCTTCTGCTACCTCTGCCAACAGCAATATCAAAGTAAGTGATCCCGCCATAAAAGCGAATACCCAGGTATCGCAAAGCGCGGACGTCGCCGCAAAAGCAGCTGTAAAGCCTGTTAAGCAGTAAGAAATACCAGGCCGCACATTACACAGAAAAGCGCAGGTACCGCAGCGGGTAAGCCACCACCGCTCACCAGTGGGAATCTGTGTAATGTGTGGCCTTTTTTCAACCCTTTTTTACACGCAAAATCCCAACAATATGAAACGTCTTATCATACTATTCGCAGGCTGTGGTTTTTGGGGCAGCCTGCTTGCACAGGAGAACGATGCCGGTCAAAAAAAATCCGGCGATACTGTTGCTGCAAAAACGGAATTTATTATCAGCGCCTCTTATAATTCCGCTCTTAACTACTACGGCCGGACCGATAGCCTTAAAAGCACCGGTTATTATCCAACGCTTGGCGTCAATTTTAAAAACGGCCTTTACCTGCATGCCAGCTTCGTATGCATCAGCAACGCCACCTACAGCGGCTATGCAGCAAGCATCGTAGAGGGCGGTTACCAGTTTAAAAACAAACAGGAGAGCTGGGCGGGAAATGTTTTTGTCAATACCTTTTTTTATAAAGACAATAGCGAGCTCGTACAGTCGGCGCTGAAAGGAACCGCCGGCATTAATCTTTCCCATCTCAATAAAATCATCAACCTCAACCTGGGCGGCGATATAAAACTGGGTGATAAAACCGATATCGGCGCTTCGGCAGGCATCGACCATGTATTCCGTATCGAAAAGGTAGGCAAGGGCGTTATTGTCATCAATCCTTCCGCCTGGGGGTATGCCGGCACACAAAACTTCACCAGCACGTATTACGAAGAGAAAAAGTTTCTGCTCCTGCCGGCCGGACAGGATACGATAACCAGCAACAGCCGGAAATTTTCCCTTCTTTCCTACGAGCTGTCCTGCCCGGTCATATTCGGTTTGGGTAAAATGAACCTCATCCTGTCGCCGGCGTATGTCATCCCGCAAAATCTTATCACGATACCCAATCGCCCTGATCTGTCGGAAACGGGTCATAACCTGTTCTACCTGACCACAACGCTGAAATTTACTTTATAACCCAAACCTGGCGCTTATTTCCAGCATCCGGTCGATAGGTTTTTTGGCGGCCAGGCGCAGCTCTTCATCCATCAGTATCTCCGGCGCCTCGTATTCCATGCACAAATAGAGCTTTTCGAGCGTGTTGAGCTTCATGTGCGGGCAGTCGTTACAGGCACAGCTGTTATTTGGTGGGGCGGGTATAAAGGTTTTGTGGGGAGCCCCCTTTTGCATCTGGTGCAATATGCCGGTCTCTGTTGCCACGATATACTCGTTTGAGGGATCTTCCTGCGAAAACTTCAAAAGGCCCGTAGTGGAGCCTATATAGTCTGCAATGCGAAGTATGGGCTCTTCGCACTCCGGGTGCGCGAGTAATTTGGCTTTTGGGTGCCTTAGTTTCAGTTTTGTGATCTTTTCGAGGCTGAATATCTCGTGTACCATGCAGGCGCCGTTCCACAACACCATGTTCCGGCCCGTTTTTTTGTTGATATAAGCCCCCAGGTTCCTGTCGGGCGCAAAGATGATCTTTTGTTCAGCCGGCAGGCTTTCCACGATTTTCTGGGCATTGCTCGACGTGCAGATGATATCGCTGAGGGCTTTGATGCCTGCGCTGCAGTTGATATAGGAAATCACCAGGTGATCGGGATGTTTCTCTTTGAACTTCTTAAACAGCTCCGGCGGGGCGCTGTCGGCCAGCGAGCAGCCCGCTTTAAGATCGGGCAGCAGCACTTTTTTATGGGGATTGAGTATTTTGGCGGTTTCAGCCATAAAGTGCACGCCGGCAAATACGATGATATCCGCCTGTGTCTTCTCGGCCTGCTGGGCAAGGCCCAGGCTGTCGCCTATATAGTCGGCCACATCCTGGATATCCGGCTCCTGGTAATAGTGCGCGAGCAGGATAGCGTTCTTTTCTTTTTTCAATCTTTCAATCTCGGCAAACAAATCCAGCGACGCATCTACCTCGATATCGAGATAGCCGTGCTGGTCGATTTTTTCTTTTTGTAAGTCTATATACACACTCATAGTATATAATAGTATATCTATTTTATTTATAAATCTATTACTATTAGGGGTGTGAATTCGTGGATATCCTTTTTCATTTCCGTTTGGTAATACCGGTTTTGCCAGGTTATTCACACCTTTCCACAAATATCTAACATTAACAAATGTACTGCTGGTACGATTTTCATAGGGTTATACACGTATGTGTACAGGAAAAGCATTGTAAAACTATTTTAAAAATTTAGCCTGTGTGGAACAATAACAACTGTGCACTATTCCACAGTTTTTGATCCGCCGTTTGAAAATCCGGAGTTGTTATCCAACTGCACACGGGTAATCCACGTGTTTTTCCACAGTTACCCACAGCAATCCGGGGTTTTCCACAGGGCCTTTTCGGGCGCCTGTATACATAAACAAACGGGACCGGCAGTTGGTTGTTATATAATATATAATGGTAAGGGTTACTGCATGGCGGCGGCAGGGATCGTTAAAGTGGCTAAAACGCTGCTTTGCAGCGGCCCGGGAAAAAAGAATTTTTTTGATTTTTGGGTTTTTGTGTTTATAATTGCACCGGAATCAGGCTGGTAAGTTCTTCTATTATACCTACAGCTCATCAGTTTTATCATTCCGTTCAACCAAACATTTCATTTCAAATTTTCAACACCGTAAGATTGGCTTTTTTGATTTAGATGTTTTTTAATATTCCTTTATGTACGACATTCTGCAACTGAACGATATGCTCGTTCCTGAGTTGCTCGATATTGCAGAGCAACTGAAAATCCCCAATGCGAAAAAGCTGGACAAACAAGCAATCATTTACCAGATTCTTGATAAACAAGCTGTTACAGCCAGTTCCCAGAAGGGCGGCGACGAAGGTAAAACACGTCGCAAGCGCATTGTAAAAGCTTCCACTGCCAATTCAACCGAAGAAGCAATAGTAGAAAGCGGTGACGAAAAACCCGCGAAGCCGGAAAAGAAACCACTTGTTAAGAAAGAAGAGAAACCTGCTCCCAAACGCGGCCGTAAAAAAGCCGAAGAGGAAGTCCGCATGGAAGAGCCTGCAGAAGAGGAAATGGACGAGCAGGACAACAACAACATGCAGTCCAACCAGGATCAGGACCAAGACCAGGATCAGGACCAGGAGGGAGAGGAAGACAACGATGATGACGATCAGAATGGCGAAATGGAGGAAGGTCAGTTCTCCGAGCCTTCACATCATTCTACCCCGTCCGAGCCCCAGCGTGGTTATCAGCAGCGCCGCACCGACGCCTTTAATATCGAATTCGATGGTATTATACAAGGTGAAGGCGTGCTGGAAATGATGCCCGACGGATATGGCTTTCTCCGCAGCAGTGATTATAATTACCTGAGCTCACCCGATGACGTATATGTATCGCCCTCCCAGATAAAGCTCTTCGGTTTAAAAACCGGGGATACTGTTTTTGGCGCGGTACGCCCCCCCAAAGAAGGTGAAAAGTATTTCGCCCTGCTCAAAGTGGAAACAATCAATGGCAAAGGACCCGAAGAAGTACGCGACCGCGTACCGTTCGATTACCTCACCCCCCTGTTTCCCTTCGAAAAGCTCAACCTGTTTACACTGCCCAGCGATTATTCCACCCGTATCATGGATCTCTTTACCCCCATCGGTAAAGGACAGCGCGGTTTGATCGTGTCGCAGCCAAAAACCGGTAAAACCATGCTGCTGAAAGCCGTGGCCAACGCCATTGCTTCCAATCACCCGGAATGTTACCTTATGATTGTGCTGGTAGACGAGCGCCCTGAGGAAGTAACCGATATGGAGCGCAGCGTAAAAGCGGAAGTTATCGCTTCTACTTTTGATGAGCCCGCCGAAAAACACGTAAAAGTATCCACCATCGCGCTGCAAAAAGCAAAACGCCTGGTAGAATGCGGACACGATGTAGTGATATTGCTCGATTCCATTACCCGTCTTGCCCGCGCCCATAATACGGTAGCGCCCGCCAGCGGTAAAGTATTGAGCGGTGGTGTGGAAGCCAACGCCATGCAGAAGCCAAAGCAATTCTTTGGCGCAGCCCGTAAAATTGAGAACGGTGGTTCCTTAACCATCCTCGCCACGGCGCTGATAGATACCGGTTCCAAAATGGATGAAGTAATATTTGAAGAATTCAAGGGTACAGGCAATATGGAATTACAGCTGGACCGCCGCCTGGCCAACCGCCGCGTATTCCCCGCCATCGACCTGGTGGCTTCTTCTACCCGCCGCGACGATTTATTGCTCGAAAGGGACGTGCTGCAACGCATGAACCTGCTGCGTGTGTATCTTACAGATATGAATACCGAAGAAGCAATGAACGAATTGCTGAAACGGATGCGCGGTACCAAGAGCAACGAAGAGTTCCTGGCCAGTATGAACGGCTGACCACGACCCCGCAGATAATGCGAAGTAACGATATACCAGAGGCCATCTTTAAGATGGCCTCTTTTTTTTGCTTTCTAATCCCGTTCTAATCTCTCCGCCGTCTATTAACCGAAGTTTAAGAATTGAGTTGCCTCCCATGATTTATTTTTGCAACGACAAACGGCATAATACTTGTCTTACCTGTGAAAACCCTTGTCTTAACTAAATACAAACAACATCATTATGAAGATCGCACACATGTTATTACTAGGCTCCTGCTCCCTGACGTTTTTTTCATGCGTAAGCTCTAAAAAATTCAAGGCAGAGCAGGCAAAGTATGCTGACCTCAACGCCCAATATGCACAAACACAGGCCAGCCTCAAAACCTGCCAGGATGATAAGAACGAAGCAGCGCGCAAAAGAACGGCGCTGGAAACAGAAATCGAGGGACTCAACAAACAAATCGCTTTCCTGAAAGAAAACAATACAACAGCGCTGAAACAGCTCGAAAACCTGTCCGTTATCAGCGGCTCACAGGCGGAAAGCATCAAAAAATCACTGGAAAACATGGGCGCCAAAGATGCCTATATACAGGACCTCCAGTCGGCGATGGCTAAAAAAGACTCGCTGAATATGGCCCTTGTCATGAACCTCAAAGGCGCTATCGGCAACCTCGACGATAAGGATATCAATATCAAAGTCGATAAGGGCGTGGTATACATCGATATCTCCGACAAGCTGCTGTTTAAAAGCGGCAGATACGAAGTGACCGATAATGCCAAAGAAGTGCTCGGCAAAGTAGCCCAGGTATTAAAGGCGCAGCCCGATATCGAATTTATGGTAGAAGGCCATACCGATAATGTGCCCTTTAGCAGCGGCATATTGCAGGACAACTGGGACCTGAGCGTTAAACGTGCTACCTCGGTAGTGCGGTTGCTGCAAAACAAGTACGGCCTGGACCCGACGCATATCGCCGCCGCAGGTCGTGGCGAATACAAACCGGTGGCCGACAACAGCAGCACCGAAGGCAAGGCTGCCAATCGCCGCACGCGCATCGTTATCCTGCCGCAGCTGGACCAATTCTTCAAATTACTGGAACCTAAAAAATAGCGCAGGTACCTCTTTTAACCGGCAAAGCCATCCCCAGCAGGCGGGATGGCTTTCTTTTTTGATTCATATAAATGATTACTTTTAGTATCTCCTGATGGTATTTGCCGGGAGTATCATTTTTCCGCAGATGTTGCGTTCTGTACCAGAACCTTTTGGCATTATTTGTTTAAGCCCTTACTACTATGGTGAAAACCCGGCGGGTCTTATTGCTTGTTTTACTCTTACAGGGCATATGGCCGTGTATCGCCCCTGCGCAAAATAAGGACGCGTCGGTACCAGTTGCCCGGCAGGGTGTGCTGGACCTGCGACAGGCCAACCTGTTTTCCAATTGGGTAACGCTGGGCGGCGAATGGCATTTTTACTGGAAGCAATTCATTGCTCCGGCAGATACGGCTTTTCCCGGGCACGATTTTGTCGCATTTCCGGCGCTCTGGCGAAACACCCATATCGGCAACAAAACTTTTCCCAACACCGGCTATGCCAGCTATGCGCTTACGGTGCTCCTGCCAAAGCAAAGGCCGGAATTATATTTCAAGATACCCGATACCTATTCCTCCTATGCTTTTTTTGTAAACGGAAAGAGGGTTTCACAAAACGGGCGTTGCGATACCTCGGCGGCAAATGCCATCCCGTTCTGGTCCACCGATATTACAACAACGGGCAGCCAGGCCGATACACTGCGGCTGGTATTGCAGGTGGCCAACTTCTGGCATGCCAAAGGCGGCACGTATAAGGACATCGTGCTGGGCGATAGAAAACAGGTCGTGCTCAAACAGCGGCGCGAGAACGCCAGCGACCTCGTGCTGGCAGGTTGCCTGTTTATGGGCGGGCTTTTCTTTTTCGGCCTGTTCCTGTTTGGCCAAAAGGATAAGGCTATTTTGTATTTCTCGCTTTTTTGTATGGTATACAGCTACCGGATGGTGGGCACGGATATCTATGTGCTGCACGGCCTTTTTCCTGCAGTAAGCTGGTTTATCACCATTCGCCTGGAATATATTTCACTGGTAGCCCCGGTCATTCTCTTTTGCTTATACACCCTGCGGCTGTATCCCAAAGAGGCTTCGCCCGTGCTTATGAAAATCATGAATGTTATATGCGCGGCCTATATCATGGTGATACTCTTTACCCCGCCGGCCCTGTTTACATCTCTCATGCATCCCTTTCTGGTATTGATGTTCCTTGCCATTGCGTATGCGCTGGCTATTTATGTACAGGCATTCCGGCACAAAAGAAGCGGCTCTATATATGCGCTGGCGAGCAGTGGGGTATTGCTATTGGTGTTTTTTACCATCAACCTGCGTTTTTTTCATATCATACCCGAAGTGAAACTGTATGTCTTTGCCGGTTATGTTGCTTTTTTCTTTTTACAGTCGCTGGTATTGTCGCACCGCTTTTCCGAAATCCTCCGCATGGCGGCAGAACAGGCGCAGCAGGGGCTGAAGGCGAAATCGGAGTTTTTATCTACCATGTCGCACGAAATACGCACCCCGCTCAATTCGGTCATCGGCATGTCGCATTTGCTCAAACGCAGCAATCCCCGCAAAGACCAGGAGCAGCACATGGATGTGTTGCTGTTTGCCGCCAATAACCTGTTATCGATTGTAAACAATATCCTTGACTATAATAAAATCGAGGCAGGCAAGATAAGCCTGGAGCAAATCAGCATGGACCTGCCGGCAATTGCCCGTAATATCGTGACAGGTATGAAAAGCCTGGCCGACGAAAAACGTATCGGCCTGCGGCTGGATATTGACACGCGCCTTACACATAAAGTCATTGGCGATCCTACCCGCACCAGCCAGGTGATCAATAACCTGTTGCACAATGCCATCAAATTTACCCGTGAAGGATGGGTGGAGCTGGCCATACGGGTAGAGGCGCAGGCAGAGAAGACCATAACTGTTACGGTACAGGTCACCGATACGGGTATAGGCATACCGGCCGAAAAACAGCAGCTGATTTTTGAACGGTTTACGCAAGCCGACTCATCTACCTCCCGCAGTTTTGGCGGCACAGGCCTTGGTTTGTCCATCAGCCGTAAAATACTGGCTATGCAGGGCGCTTCCATTGCATTGAAAAGTGAGCTGGGCAAGGGATCTGTTTTTTCTTTTACCCAAACATTCCTGCTTACAGCCGAGGCGATAGATGATGGTACAAAAACGTATCAAACCACCGAAGCGGCAAACCTGCTGCAGGACGTAGGTATATTGCTGGTAGAAGACAACCCCATGAATGTGCTCGTGGCGCAAACCTTCCTGGAGCGTTGCGGGGCGCGGGTAGACGTAGCTACCAATGGCCTTGAGGCATTGGAACAATTTGATGCGCAAAGGCACCGCGTGGTGCTCATGGATCTCGACATGCCGGTAATGGATGGTTATGAAGCGACCCGCCAGCTGCGTAAAAAAGGTGTTACGCTACCGGTCATTGCCTTAACGGCCAGCCTGCCTAAGGAAGTAGAAAGCGAAGTAATCAAGGCCGGTCTTACAGATATGCTGGTAAAACCTTTTGATCCCGCTGAGTTATTCCGGGTAATTTTGCTGCACCTGCAATCGGCAACGGTTTCTTCTATATAACGGTCTGCACTATCGTACTTTTACGAGACTCTCATGGCATGATTTTTTTTGTTTTGCAGGGATAAAATCCCTTCGGTATGAAAAAGATTAAGGCACTGTCAGTGCTTAACGCCGTTGCCTTCCTTGTCCAGCTGTGCATGACGGTGTTGATACAGTTAAAACAGGTAAGCGATTATACCGTTGGCGAGGTATCCGAAAAATACCCATCCCTGTTTACCCCGGCGGGCATTACTTTCTCTATTTGGGGAATTATCTACCTGTCGCTGGCCGTTTTTTGCTTGTATCATATTGCTTCAGCGTGGGCAAAACCCGCTAACCATCCTGCCAATATCGCTACAGAGCGTATGGGTGAGTGGTTTATATTGGCCAACCTGGCAGCGGCTTTTTGGTTGCTGTCCTGGGTATACGAAGAAATCGGCCTGTCGGTAACCCTTATTTTTATACAGCTTCTTTGCCTGGTTGCTATTCACCAGCGTCTTGGCATGTACGATACCCGCGCTGGCGCCGCCTCACGGTGGCTCACCCAGTTTCCGTTAAGCATTTATTTTGGATGGATTACCATCGCCACGATGGCCAATGTAAGCAGTTATCTTAATGCTACGCCGTGGGATGGCTGGGGATTGGATCCTGTGGACTGGACCACGATACTTATCGGTGTGGCGGTATTTATTGCCATCCTGGTAATGGCCATCCGGCGCAATGTGCTCTTCGGGCTCGTCATCGCCTGGGGGCTCTATGGTATTATCCTCAAACGGATGGAAGTAGACAGTGTGCTGTATTACCATATCCTGCGTACGGCGTGGATTGGCATATCCCTCCTGGGGCTGGTAGCAGTCGTGCGCATCATCAAAAACAAGGTAACGATAAAACAGGGCGAGACTTTCCCGGTAGCCCCGCACCCGATGAAATGACCTGTTTGATAAAACAAGGCATATGAAACTTTTCTTCATAACTACCATAGCGCTGTTCCCGCTGGCCGGATATCGCTGGCAGCCGGGCCCGCCGCAGCCGGTGGCCAATAATGTCAATCGTATCGTTATTGCCTGTACAAAACCAGTAGCCGATTCCGGCCGCCTGGAAGGTAAGTGGTTCCTGCTGCCGGTACTCTCCTCGGATACTGCCACCGGCAGGATACCTACGCTGGTGTTTGATACAAAGCGGCTCCGGTTTACCGGCAATACGGGTTGCAATAGCATGAACGGCCGGTTTTCATGGTCCGGTAATAACCTGCACATCGATTCCAATATAGTGACGACTAAGATGGCCTGTACCGGCTATAATGAGAAGGCGTTTATAAAAAACCTGCTGCGCGCCAATGGCTATAAGTTCGAAGACGGGGTTTTGGTATTGCTGGCAGAGGGAGGAACGGAACTATCCCGCTGGGTGCGTACCCTGGCAAAGCCCCGGTCGTACAAGGCTTAGCTGCGGGATAATTGTATACTTATCTTTTTGATATCGGCGGAAGCCCTTAATATAAAATTGAATAAATCGGCGATGGGCTTAAACTCTTTAACCGTTTGCCGCGTGGTGGTGTCCAGCTCTCCTTTTCTTATCTCCTGTCGTCTTTGGTCCATTAGCTCACGCAGTCTTTGTTCCAGCACCAGCTGCGGCTTGGCGCTGCTGGCAGGGCTGATAACATGTTCCTTGTTCAATATCGCGCGTGAGGCTTCCAGGTGCGCAAGGGTTGCCTCCATGGGCGGAATAAAATCGGGAGACGCATGTTTTTCGGCCAAAGGATAGATATAAGAGGACAGCGTAGCAGTATACGAAGTGAATGTATGGTTGAGCACCACCAGCTGGTGCACATCCCGGCTGTTCTTTTGTTTGCGTTTGGGTTCAGACAGCATACGGGAGAACGCGTCCGATAAATTGGCCAGCGATACAAAGGCCGTTTTACGCGCCAGCTTGAAATCGTGCGTATTAGCCGGCTGGCCGGCAAATGCCCTTGCCACGAGTGAAAAATAACGGGCATTGTCTTCGATGGCGTGGATGATATAAGACGTTATCTGGTCGTGCTCCCATACCGGCACCAGGAATAGGTTGGCAAGAAATGCAATGACCGAACCGATGGCCGTATCGATAACCCTGTCCATCAGTATCGTTTCTACCTTAGTCTGGTAAAGCAGGTGAAACAATAAAATGATATAAGGCGTCATAAACAATACGCTCACGAGGTATTGTGTACGCAAAAAGCTGAAAGTGCCCATCATGAGCACCAGCATGATGATAAAAAGCGCAGTATTGTTTTTTACCAATAGCAAAATCCCCAAACCAATGGCCGCGCCGCCGATGGTGCCCAGCACACGCTGGTAGCCCCGCTGCTTGCTGAGACTGTACGCCGGTTTCAGGATCACCACAATGGTAAGCAGTATCCAGTAGCCATGTCCCAATGGCAGGAACTTTGAAATAATATAACCCGCCAGCGTGGCGATGCTTACCCGCAGCGAATGGCGGAATATATTCGACTTAAAGGAAAGGTTGTCTTTAAGCAGGGAGAAAGTAACGTCTTCGTGCGGGGTAACAAACTTCTCGTATTCCAGCGATACCTTTTTCTTTTGCGGCAGTTTCCTGTCCTTGGTGGTATACAGCTGCAGCACATGAATGCGCGCCGACAGGTCTTCTATGCTGTCCAGTATATTGCGCAGGCTGATAAACACTTCAATATTTTCCGCCGAGCGGCGCTCATCGCGCAGCTTCTCCAGGTAGGCGCGGGTTTCCGCCAGCTGGTTTACGAGGGGGTTGTACTGCGGGGCCGTACTACCCTCTTTTACCGCCAGGCCTATATTATCCAGCTCCTGGGCCAGCCCGGTAATCAGCCGCTGGTAACGTTCGAGTATATCACTGTCGTCAAAGAAGCGATGCAGCTTTTCATAATCGTAATACGAGGCCATAATCCGCTCAAACAAGTCCACCAGGTCAATAAACACCAGCACCAGCGTGCGGCTGGTATCGGTAGATTCCTTTACGATGCTGCGGGTTTTAAACAACAGCTCTCTTAGCAGCTCCTGTTGCTGGTGAACGGCAATCTGCTGTTCCAGCAATTGCTGGAACACCGTATCATGGTCGATACCCTTTTCATAGAATTTGGCGCGTATGCGCAGGTAATCGGCCGTAGCCAGTATGCAATCGCCCAATGCCTGCTGCGCCAGCTTATAAGGCCGTATGCTGTACAGCGCCAGGCTAAGCAGCGTATACCATACGCCGCCGGCCAGTACATACAGGGCGTTCCATAAAATTTCCCAGAGGCTGTTATACTGGTGGCTCAGGTTGAGCACCACGATAAGCAGGGCCGATACGCCGATAGAGGTAGCCCTTGAACCGTAAATACCAATCATCGAAAGGACAAAGCAGGCGACGAAAATAAAGACGCCCAGCCAGAAATCGTGGGGCAGCGCAATGTCGGTAATAAGCGATACAAGAAAGATAAGCCCCGTGCAGATCATCATACCATTGCGGCGGTGATGAATGGGACCGGGATTGTCCACACCGCTTACGCACATAGCGCCGAGCGATACGATAATGCCTGCCTGCAGTAAATCGAAATAGTTGAGAATGACGGCGGGTAATACCACCCCGGCGGTAATGCGAACGCCGCTGGCGAGGTAGTGGCTGTTGATAAAGCTTTTATACTCTTTTACATAATCCATGGGCAACACTCATCCGTTCTTACAATCCTTCATCTCCATTCAAACGCTGTACCTAAGTTATTCTATTAGTTCTATACCTGTTTCAGTAAACTTAATCTTTTGCTGCTTGTACAAACCCCCGGTGGTCATTTTAAAGGTTTTTTTACTCATACCAAAGAACGTGTAAATCGCTTCCGGGTCCGATTTATCATTATAAGGTAGTGAGCCTTTGTTTTCCTTCAGCAGCCGCAATACCGTCTCCGCGCCGCTTTCTACCCGCTGGAAACCCGGTTTGCCTGCCGCCACATCTATTTTATTCTCCTCTTCCCCGGGGCGGATTTTCTTGATAAACCCTTCGAAGCTGTCGCCTACTGCGATGGTGCGGTATATTTCATTGTGGTGCAGCACGCCGGTATGCCGGTGGTTGATGATAACCACGTAGCCGATATCTGAACGCCGGTATACCGTGAGGTGCACGATATCGAGCTCTTTTACCGTCAGCGGGTCATTGCTGAGAAAGGAATCTATTTTCTCCGTAGCGGCGATACGCCCGGTTTGCTCGTCTATAAACAGCTTTACCAGGTAGCGGCCGCCCACGCGCATGCCGGTGAGCTGTTTGCTGCGTGGCACAAAAAGGTCCTTCATCAGGCCCCAGTCGAGAAAGGCCCCCTGGTGGGTAACTGATACGGCTTCCAGGTACGCAATCTCCCCCACGATGGCAAGAGGCCGCTGGGTAGTGGCGATAAGCCTGTCTTCCGAATCATGGTATACAAATACTTCGAGCGTGTCGCCCGCTTTGGTGCGCGGGGGCACAAAGCGTTTGGGCAGTAATAGTCCTTCTTTGCCGTCCTCGAGAAAGGCGCCCACGGTGGCGAGGCGCTGTACGCGCAGCTGGTTATAATCGCCTGTTTTGATGCTGGTATTGTTCACGCTGCAAAGGTAGTAAATGCCGTTCCCAAACATTTTTATTCCTTTGCTGTAAATAACAGCGCGATAAAGCACGCTAAAGACTGTCTATGGCTATACTTTTTGACCCCCTGCGCATTAAAGACGTTGAACTGAGGAATCGAATCGTCGTTTCACCCATGTGTGAATATTCGTCTACAGACGGCTTTGCCAACGAATGGCACCTGGTGCACCTGGGCAGTCGCGCAGTAGGCGGCGCCGGGCTGATTATTACCGAAGCCACCGCCGTATCGCCCGAGGGGCGTATTTCGGCGGCCGACCTGGGCATCTGGAAAAACGCCCACATCGAAAAACTGCGTAATGTGGTGTCCTTCCTGCACCAGCAGGGAGCGGTAGCCGGTATCCAGCTGGCGCATGCCGGCCGTAAAGCCAGCCATGAAACCCCGTGGAAGGGCGGCGGGCAGGTAAAGAAGGCCGATGGCGGCTGGCAAACGGTAGCGCCTTCGGCCATACCCTTCAGCCCCGGTGAAGAAGCGCCCGAAGCGCTCAGCGCCGAAGGTGTTCAAAAGGTCATAACCGATTTTAAAGCTGCCGCCCAGCGGGCCCTGCAGGCAGGTTTCAGGGTGATAGAGATACATGGCGCGCACGGGTACCTGGTCCACGAGTTTCTGTCGCCGCTCAGCAACCAGCGCACCGATGATTACGGCGGCTCCTTCGACAACCGCATTCGCCTGCTGCTGGAAGTGATAGCGGCCATACAAACCGTATGGCCGGCCACTCTGCCCCTGTTCGTCCGCCTTTCCTGCACCGACTGGACGGAAGGGGGCTGGAATGAAAATGATACGGTAAAGCTGGCGGGGATATTAAAGGAAAAGGGCGTGGATCTAATCGACTGCTCTACCGGCGGACTGGGACCCGGCGTTAAAATATCCCTGGTGCCCGGCTATCAGGTCCCTTTTGCTGAAAAAGTAAAAAAGGAGGCCGGAATAGCCACCGGCGCAGTAGGCCTTATCACCAGCGCTGAGCAGGCCGAGGATATCCTCGCACAGGGAAAAGCAGATGTGATTGTCATGGCCCGTGAGCTGCTGCGCGATCCTTATTTCCCGCTACACGCCGCAAAGGCCCTGGGACAGGAAATAAAATGGCCGGTGCAGTACGAGCGGGCGAAGCCGAAATAAGTTGACGGTTGTCAGTTGGCCGTTGTCCGCCCCAAATCGACGCAAACGCCGGACAACTGACAACGGCCAACTGACAACCGTTCTTCCTGATTTCCCCTATTTTCACTATTTTGTACCCCAAGGCATCTTTTTAAGTATAATAATCGTCTTAACATCTAAAATCCATTCATATGTCGCTCATACCCAATAAGAAGAATAAAAAGGACAGCAGACCCAGCGGACTTAAATCAAACGCCCCCGGCTTTCCTTCCCCCAAGGGAAAAACGAATACCAAGGCAGTTACCCGCAATACCAAGCTGACGGGCGGCTCGCAGCGCGGCTCCTGACGCGATGCCCCGCTTTCTCTTTTCACATTGCCCCAATACACTCAAAATGAGTGTAAATTGCAGCCATGATTGATTACTTAAGCGGAATGAACGAGCCGCAGCGTGAAGCGGTACAACATATCAAAGGACCTATCATGATTGTGGCCGGCGCCGGCAGTGGAAAGACCAAAGTGCTGACCACCCGCATCGCCCACCTGATGGCCCACGGGGTGGACGCCTTCAACATACTGGCGCTCACTTTTACCAACAAGGCGGCTAAGGAAATGAAGGAGCGTATCGAGCGGATACTGGGCAACAACGAGGCCCGGAATCTCTATGTAGGCACCTTTCACAGTGTTTTTGCCCGCATCCTGCGCGCAGAAGCGCACCGCATGGGTTATCCCAACAGCTTTACCATATATGATACCGACGATGCCAAATCGGTGGTCAAATCGGTTGTCAACGAGATGAGCCTCGATGATAAACATTATAAACCCGCCACCGTATACAACCGCATCTCGTCGGCCAAAAACGCCCTGGTAAGCCCCGCGGAATATGCCAACGACTATCATATCCAGCAGGAAGATATGCGCAGCCAGCGCCCTGCCATTGCCCAGATATACGATGCCTACGCCAAACGTTGTTTTAAGAACGGCGCCATGGACTTCGACGACCTGCTGATTAAAATGTACGAGCTGCTAAAGAGCTTCCCCGAGGCGCTCAGCAAGTACCAGCATAAGTTCAAATACATTCTCATCGACGAGTATCAGGATACAAATCCCGCACAGTACGAAATCATCAAGCTGCTGGGGGCCATGCACGAAAACGTATGCGTGGTGGGCGACGATGCCCAAAGCATTTACAGCTTCCGCGGAGCTACCATCCAGAACATCCTGCAGTTCCAGAAGGATTACGACGATGTGAAGGTGGTGAAGCTGGAACAGAACTACCGCAGCACGCAGAACATCATCCACGTAGCCAACGAAATTATCAGCAACAACAAAAACCAGATAGAAAAACGGCTCTTTACCGAAAATGCCGAAGGCGAAAAGATAAAGCTGGTACGCACCAATACCGATAACGACGAAGGTAAGTTTGTGGCCGAAACCATCCAGGAGCAGAAGCTGCGCAATCATTTCAACCACCGCGATTTTGCCATCCTGTACCGCACCAACGCCCAAAGCCGCGCCTTTGAAGAAAGCCTGCGCCGCATGGCCATCCCCTATACCATCTACGGAGGCACCAGCTTCTATTCGCGCAAGGAGATAAAAGATTTCGTGGCCTACCTGCGCCTGCTGGTAAACACCCGCGACGAGGAAGCGCTCAAACGCATTATCAATTTCCCCGCCCGCGGTATTGGTAAAACCTCTGTCGACAGGGCCATACTGGCCGCCAACCAAAACAATATCTCGTTCTGGGATGTGCTCGAACGCGCCCGCGAGTTTGGCTATAAGGGCGGTACGCTGGAATCTATCGACAATTTTGTGCTGATGTTAAAAAGCTTCACCAGCATGCTGCAGCACAAGAACGCCTACGAAGTAGCGGTGCATGTAGGTAAGCAAACGAATATTGTAAAAGAGCTGTTCAACGATAAAAGCACTGAAGGCGTAGCCCGGTATGAAAACATACAGGAATTGCTGAACAGTATCAAGGAATGGACCGAAAGCCCCGATACCGAAGACGGCGAGGTAACCGATAAAAGCCTCGGCGCTTACCTGCAGCAGATTACCCTGCTCACGGATGCCGACGAGAAAGATCCTAATGCAGATACGGTTAAGCTGATGACCATTCACGCGGCCAAGGGCCTGGAGTTTAATTGTGTGTTTGCCGCAGGGCTCGAAGAAATGCTTTTTCCCAGCGGCATGAGCATCAATACCCGCGAAGAGCTGGAAGAAGAACGCCGCTTGTTTTATGTAGTGATAACCCGCGCCCGTAAAAAGCTGTGGATTACCTACGCCAATAACCGCTACCGCTTCGGCCAGCTGGTGCAAAACGATCCAAGCCGTTTCATAGAAGAAATTCCGCAGCAATATTTAGACAAGAGCTTCTCCGGCGGCGGGGCCCGCAATCAATCGTTTGGCGGCCCTGCGGGTTCTGCCTTCGACCGCATGCATGGTACCGGCTTTGGCGGCGGCGGTAACAACCTCCGCGAAGCCGAGCGACGCTATGGCCCGCCTCCTTCACAGCGAAAAGATACCCCACCCGAATACCTGGCGCCCAAGCCCCAGAATAAAACAGTAGAGCATAAAGCCTCCCCCGATTTTGTGGCCAGCGATACCTCCGGCCTCCAGGAAGGACAGCGCGTAGAGCACCAGAAATTTGGTTTCGGCGAAGTGACAAAGCTGGAAGGCAGCGCACACAACCCGGTAGCCACGGTGAAGTTTGAGCTGAACGGGGAGAAGAAGATAATGCTGAATTACGCCAAGCTGCGTATTATACAATAATGTTCTAACCCAATGCTTTCATCACAATATTCCTGAACAGCTTACCAATCGGTATTTCTGTTTTCCCAATCTCAATGATTTCATTGGTAAACGTCCTGATATGCGCCAGTGAAACAATAAAAGAGCGGTGACTGCGGATGAATAGTTTATCGGGCAGCATGGCTTCTACCGAAGTAATGGACTGCTTGGTGACAAGCGTGCCGTCGGTCATCACTACTTTTACATAGTCCTTCATGCTTTCCACGTACAGGATATCGTGCAGCATCACTTTTACCATTTTACGGTCGGCGCGGAAATAAACAAACGAATCCTGCTGGTAGTCTTCCCTTGCGGGCGCCTGCTCGGGCATAGCGTTGTGGCCTGTTTGCTGGAATGCCTTGTTGATGGCTTTTATAAACCGGTCGAATCGGATGGGCTTGAGCAGGTAGTCTACTACATCGAGCTCATAACCCTCCAGCGCATACTCCTGGAAGGCCGTGGTGAAAATCACTTTCGGTGGCTGCCGCAATGCTTTTAAAAAGTCGGTACCGTTGAGCTGTGGTAACCGTATATCGAGAAATAATAAGTCAATAGGTGTTTGCTGCAGGCGAACAAGTGCGTCCAGCGCATTGCTACATTCGCCGGCCAGCTCAAGATGCGGCACTTCCTGAATATAACGCCGTATGATTTCCCTGGCGGGCGGCTCGTCGTCTATGACCAGGCAGCGTATGGTTGTGTGTTCATGCATGGAGCCTGGGGGTTATCTTCAACAGGGGCTTTACCGCTTGGGCCGTTTTACGTTCCAGCTCAACGGTAAGATTTACAATAAACACTTCCTCTTCCGATGTTATCTGCAGGTAATGCTTCTCCGGGTATATCAGTGAAAGCCGTTTACGCACATTGATGATGCCGATGCCTGTTTTCGATGGCGGCCGGTTGCCCGCTTCCCGCGGCTTACCATTGACAAGGTTCATTTTCATCGTGTCGTTTTCTATCGAGATATACAGGCTTATCCAGGGTTGTTCCAGCATATTGCTGGCGCCATGCTTAAAGCAGTTCTCCACAAAAGGCAGCAGCAGCAGGGGCGCGATGTAAAAATCCCCGGCGTTTTTAGGCAGGTCAATGGTCAGGTCGAGGCGGTTATCATAGCGAATCTGCTCCAGCACGCAGTAATCCTGTATCATCTTTAATTCCTTGTCGAGACTTACCAGCGGCTGGTTGCAGTCGTACAGCATATACCGCAACATGTCAGACAGGCCCATGACCAGGCTGGATGCCACAGCAGACGTATTTTGCGTAAAGGAATAGATATTGTTGAGTGTATTGAATAAAAAATGTGGATGCACCTGCGCTTTGAGCAGCTGTAATTGGGTCTCTGCATTTTCTTTTTGCAGCTGCAGGTTTTTCCGCTCTTTGGTGTACCAGTATTTCATTAGTTTAATCGTAGCAGAAATACCTCCGATGGTGATACCTCCTCTAAGCCCGGCCATCAACGCCAGGGCTACGTCCTGGAAACTAATGGAACGCCTTGGGCCGTGGTAGTTCGTTAGCCAGTCCCTCAGCGGTCGTACAAGCGTAAACGAAAATACGGTCGACATGCCGGCGGAAACCAGGAACAAGGCAACTACCCAGAGGGCCGTGGGCCAGTATTTTTGCCTGAGCAGGTAACGGGGGACTACGAAATAAATAAGCGAATAAGAGAGAAAAATATGAACCGGCATGAATATCATGGATTCTATTATGGTATCTGTCAGCAGCAATCCATACGGGTATTTCCCGGTATCTAAGTATATAAATGAATATAAAAAGGCCTGGAACAACCACCAGAAAGTCCAGTAGGCGAGGTGCCGCCGGAGGCGATGTTTGAGCTTATTTGAAAATATGAAAGGGTATTGCTCCATACAGGTTTTATGCCATAATAAATGTACAAATCAATAAGAAAACGGCCGTACCGTTCCTCCCATGGTAGACAGACACACGGTTTTGGTCGACAAAAGCCTGCAATGCGGAATGCCGGCCCGCAGGCGGGCCGGCCACTTTACCTGTTTAAACAACCACGTTTATTTGGTGAAAAGAGCCGCAACAAGGTTTTCCGGTGTATGATCAGGATGACCGGCCGCCCAGGCACCCACTGCTATCTCCAGCGCTTCCTTTAATTTCATTTTTGTCTTTGATTTGTTCACAGACAGCTTTACTCCATTAATGGTTTCCTTGTGCACGAGCGTATTATCGTTGCTGTAAAAATAGATGCAGGCGCGGCGCGGCTCATGCACATTGCTTTCCACTACCCAATATCCTTTCATCGATACCCATCGGGGTATATGTGTATGAGGGCGCACAGTAGCAGTGGTTTCATCCTGGGCGGTGGCTGTAAACCCGCTGCTGCACAGCAATAGGATAACCGCGAATAATTGTAATCTCTTTTTCATACAGGTGATTTGAGTAATGTGATGTATCGTGTGACTTGCTGCTGTAAAACTAACGGTGTATCTGCCGTGAATTTTGTATAGTGGCTCAAAGTGGCAACCCGCATAGCAGACAACAGGGTTTCGTCGACAAAAGAAAAAACCAGTCGACCAATGTCATTACCTGGTAAGTTGAGCGGGATTGCGCAAATCGATGTATTTTAGATAATAATAGGTGATATTGTTATAGACATGATAAAAAGCCAGCAATGACAAAATACTTTTTCGCTCTCTTTATATTGGTTAGCAGCACCGCTGCCGCACAAAACGATCTTTTTAAAATAAAAGTAGACAGCACCGGTTTTGAGCTCACCATAAAAGGCGCATCCTTTCTCGCTTCGCTTCCGCTTAAATGCATTCACCAGGAATATCCCAATAAAACCGGGCATGTGTCTAAAAGCGATAGCGACCAGGCATTGTCGCCCCAACAATTGCACCCGGCATTTTATGGTTGCTTCGACTGGCACTCCAGCGTACATGGGCACTGGATGCTGGTTAACCTCTTGAAGCGTTTTCCCGGGCTGCCGGAGCAGGCGGCTATCCGCAATACCCTCAACCAGTCTTTTGCTCCTGCCAATATCATTGCCGAGACCAATTATTTCAACGGCGAGCTGGCCAAAGGCTTTGAGCGTACCTATGGCTGGGCCTGGGTGTTGAAGCTCGACCAGGAGCTGGCGGAATGGAACGATGCCGATGCCCGTCGCTGGCATGAAGCGCTGCAGCCGCTTACCGCCAAAGTGGTAAGCATATGGAGGGCCTTCCTGCCAAAGCAAACCTATCCCAACCGCACGGGCGTGCATCCCAATACGGCCTTCGGGATGGCCTTTGCGCTCGATTATGCCCGCGCGGTAAAAGATGCGTCTTTTGAAGCCGCGCTGGTACAGAGCGCCCGGCGCATTTATGGCGGCGATAAAAACGCCCCATCGTCCTGGGAGCCCGATGGCAGCGACTTCCTGTCGCCCAGCCTGGAAGAGGCCGACCTCATGCGGCGGGTGCTGCCCAAAAAGGATTTTCTTCCCTGGTTCAATACCTATATATACCGTGCCGGACTGCTGCACCTCACCAAATTACCTGTGGTGTCCGACAGAACTGATTTACAGATAGTTCATCTCGACGGCTTATGCTTTAGCCGCAGCTGGTGCATGAACGGGCTGGCGGCCCTGCTACCCGCCGGCGATGCCCGCCGGGCCATCCTGCTAAAGGCGGCAAAGGCGCACCTGGCTTCTGCCCTGCCCAATGTAGTCAGCGGCAATTATGGCGGAGAACACTGGCTGGCCAGCTTTGCCGTGCTGGCGCTGGCCGAGGAGCGGTGAGGGACGCGTTAAAATATCACTCTTTTTTGGCCGGCCCGCACTTATAACGGGCCCGTATTCGTATATTTAATATCCCTAATTCGTAAGACTGACCTTTCTTTCACTTAAACAGTGGATTATGAATCGTGACCATAAAAAAAGTAACGATCAACCCGCTTGTTATTTTATCACGTTAAACGTGGTCGAATGGGTAGATATCTTCGTACGTCCTGCCTATAAGCGTGTTGTAGCCGATGCATTGAATGAGTATATTATTTCCCAGGGGTTGGTGGTATATGCCTGGTGCCTGATGAGCAATCACCTGCATATGGTGGCGCAGGTAAAGCAGGGTCATACATTTGCTGTCGTTATCCGTCACCTCAAAAAGACCATTGCCACTAAAATCATGGAAGTTATAGAGGACGAGCCCGACCCACGCAAGGAGTGGATGCTGGCGCGGTTCGAGAATTTCAGCCAGTGCCTGAAGCGCCTTGAAAAACACCCGTTATGGCAGGATTGCAACCATCCCATACACATTGAATCGGGCAACCGCGCATCGCTGCTTGAACACATCAGTTACATACACGAGAACCCGGTACGGGACAGGATTGTGGAGTTTCCCGACGAATACCTGTTCAGCTCGGCACGCGATTACAGCGGTATGAAGGGTTTGGTCAATATCCGCAAGGTAGTGGTACAGCCGGGCGATCAGCAGCCGGTTTTCTCGCAACGCCTTTCCCAGCGCGAAAGCATGAATTAAAGCAATTAGCCGTTTAGCTGTTGTTGTAAGCTCAGCACGGTTTTCTTGTCGTTGCCCACAAATATTTTATCGCCTATAATGGCCACGGGCCGCTTGAGAAAAGTATATTCTTCGAGGATATAATTGCGGTAATCTTTTTCTTCCAGCTTTTTATCTTTCAGGCCCAGCTCCTTGTACTTCAGCGCGCGGCGGCTGAACAGGGCTTCGTAGCTGCCGGCCATTTTTTTCATTTCATCCAGCTGCTGCGGGGTTATTTTATCTGTTTTAATATCCTGCAGCCGGCATTGCTGTCCCTCTGCATTCACCTCTTTCAGGATGGCCTGGCAGGTAGTGCAGGTGGCCAGGTGATAGATTTTCTTCATGGCGCAAAGGTATAACATACCATAAAAAGAGCAGCCATCTTTATAGGTATGCCATATTTCGATCGCATCGCAAACGAATATGGCATACCTATAAAGACAGCTGCTCTTTATTTGCTGAAGAACGGAGGTATTAATTCAGTTTGGGGCCTTCCGCATTGCTGAGGTCGATGCGAAAATGGCGCGTAACAGTATTGTTTTTCTTAAAGGAAGCGATCATTTCTTCCGCCAGCTTTTTCAGGTATTTGCCATCGCCGGTGTCGTAATCATTGGCTATCAAACCGTCGGCTTCTTTAATGGCTGCTTCGGGATTATCGAGGTACAGGTATATTTTTGCGTTGTTATAATAGCTGGAATAACGCATTTTTTTATCGGCTTTGTCGCTGCTGGCAAACCGCGTTTTAACA